>PDWI01008278.1_pt1 | contig 12303 bp, 9 predicted proteins | sample 1430891 | NCBI WGS metagenome assembly PDWI01 (sample SAMN01162508, study PRJNA174530) | Oral metagenome, whole genome shotgun sequencing project. | biome: Marine environment; feature: Marine mammal; material: Swab sample of the gingival sulcus; isolation source: swab sample of gingival sulcus...
CCAACAAGTTTTCCATATTTATCAACAACATAAATATAGAAAGGCATTTCCACGTCAAGGTATTTATTCTGGAGGGCCTCAATGACCTCCTTGGCTGTCACATCCTCTCCCAGGGCGACAAAATCCGTGACCATGAGGCTTCCGGCAGTATCTTCTCCATAACTCATGAGACGCTCTACATTGTCGGATTCCTCTTTTTTCATTTTGGCCAGAATCTGGTCGGAAAGCTCTTCATCCATAAGCCCCAGCAATTCAGCAGCATCGTCAGAGGGCATTTCGTCAAAAACCGTTACCAGTTTTTCAAGATCCACATTTTTGATAAAATCTAAAAACACCTTTTCATCCAGTTCGGAAAACAGCAGACCCAATTTTTCCGGTTCCTGGATGAGATCAAACAATTTTTTGCGATTGAGTTCAGACAATTCCCTAAACACAATGGACAGGTCTGCCATGTGGGTTTTATCAATAATTCTGAGCAGCTGTTTGGTGGCGCCCCGCCGAAGCAAGCGCTTGATGCTGGTGGTTAATATGACAATTTGTTCACGGTTCATGGATATTTCTTCTTATTTTGCTTCTGATCCTGCAAGAACAGGAAATTTGATCTCGATGTGGGCATGCTGTTTCAGGGAAGCAATCCAGGATGTAAATTTTTCCTTTTCTGCTTTCTTGTACAATATATTATGAATATCTTCCTTTACCTGGTCAAGGGGCTTGCCGCCTGCAGGAATAATATCTTCCACCAGGAAAATCTGATACCCCTGGCCCGTTTCCAATACCTGGGAATAATCGGATTTTTTCAGTTTCTGGACGGCTTCCCGGATGACCGGACTGAAGCTGTCCATGGTAAAGCTGCCAAGTTTTCCGCCGTCAGTTCCATTGGCAGATATGGAATATTCACGGGCAAGTCCGGCAAAATCTTTTTTTTCATCCAGCTGTGACCTGATCCGGTGTGCAAGATCCTTGTCCTGCACCAGAATATTGCTGAGGATATAGGTTTCAGGTTTCTGATAATCAAGGATATGTTCATCGTAGTACTGCCGGATGTCCGATTCGGTAACAACCACCTTGGAGCGGACCACCTGGTTGACAAGTCGGGACTGGAGAATTTCCTGACGAATTTGTGCCTTATAATCTTTGAGGCTGATTCCTTCAGATTCCAGGGCCATGGCAAATTGCGCCGGGGTAAGATGACTTTGTACCCGCATGCTTTCCATGGCAGCGTCCACTTCCTTGTCCGACACCTCAATCCGATATTTTCTGGCTTCCTGACGGGCCAGGGAACGGTCTATCATCTGGGAGAGCATGTTCTTTTTCAGCTTTTCCATGGCCTGCTCACGCTGATCACTGGATAACCTGGATGCCTGGATCTGCTTTTTATAAGAGGCAATGGTCTTTTCCAGCTGCACCTGGGTAATGATCTCGTTATCAACAATGGCCACAATCCGGTCAATGACCTTGGTCTGGGCCTGGGCCGCAGAAAAGAAAATACATACACAGCATAGCATACAAAAAAAGAATATATGATTTTTTTGACATTTCATGGAAGTTATCATCCTTTGCTTTCATCAGGTAGATATATGAGAAACTGCTGTAAAAGTTGCTTGTTGATGGTAACAGGATAAGATTGCCTGATCTTCTCCATCCATTTCTCATAATTTTCCTGGGCTTTTCTGGCCTTGAGTTTTTCTACCAGCACATCCGTGTTTTTTATCCAATCCGGTCCCTTACCCTTGTTTAACTTCATCTGAAGATCATAAAACCGGGAAATTTCCTCCTGGGCAATGGGAATTTGCTCAATCAAAGAGTCCTGGATAAACCGGCGTATGGAAAGGTTCTGTTCGATTTTCTGCTTCCAGATGCGATGCCGCACCACCTCTTCCATCATAAGCTGTTCAAGGTCCTGGGCAGAATATCCCTCCAGAAGAGATTCTTCTTCCTTTTTTAATTCCTCCGGAGAGATTTTGATTCCATGTTCCCTTGCTGCACAAAGCAGTTGACATTGTTCGGCAAGATTGGAGGCAAGCTCTATGACAACCTGATTGTACTGATCAGGATCATCTTTTAATTCATAGGGATAGGCAGAAAGCTTCAGGGAAAGTTCATAGGAAAACCCGCTCTGTTTTATACATGGGCAAGAACCACAGGAGATAATGTAATCCTGGTTTCTGGGTTCAGAAGAATTGCATCCCCCCAAAAGAGACATGCCCAGAAAAAACATTCCCCCAAAACACATCCATAGAACCACTATATTTGTTCTCGCATTCAAGATTCTTACAAAAAAATTCTAAATCAAACAGGTTATATAAAATTTTTTATAACTTACTAAATTACTCTCATTTGTTGTGGGTTGAGTCTGGTCATTGACAGACCAGGCCGGCCCGTGGCTGTTATATAAAACAAAACCATAGTAACAGGATTGCATCTTGTAGCATTAACCATATTTTTTTTCAATCAAAATACGTTCAACCCAGGGGCAGCTAACGCCGCAGGTAGCATTGTATGGTGGATCAGGGATCCCCTGTTGACATTTTCTCCATACCCAAATAGTATTCATTCTGAAACGGCTTGCAACGGCCTCTTTCCTGTTGCCCATGGCAGAACAGACAAAGGATTCAGGACAAAAAATCATGCTGACAAATCTGGAAAAAAAAGTGATCTCCGTTATCCAGGGAGATATTCCCATTACCCAATCTCCTTACAGGGACATGGCAAAAGGCATGGGGATCACAGAAGAAGAATTTCTTGCCACCCTCAGGGATCTTGACCAGCGGGGATTGATTCGGCGGTTCGGCGCCACCTTGAAGCACCAGAAATCAGGATTTACCGCCAATGCAATGGTGGCATGGAATGTTCCAGAAAACCGGGTGGAAACCGTTGGAGGCATCATGGCAAAATTTCCCCAGGTCAGCCATTGTTACAGAAGGAATCCTGTTCCCGGATGGGAGTATAACATGTACACCATGGTTCATGCCAAAACCAGGGAACAATGCCGGGAATTTGTCAGGGAAATTTCCCGGAGTGTCAATGAAACCGATTATGCTGTTCTTTTTTCTGTCCAGGAACTGAAAAAAACCTCCATGGTTTATTTTGCCGAAGAACACTGATTCCCCTTTTGATCAAGGAGACATCAAAATGAAAATACTGGTAACCGGCGGAGCCGGATATATTGGTTCCCATGCCTGCGTGGAACTGTTGCAGGCAGATTATGAAGTTGTCATCGCAGACAACCTGTCCAATGCAAGCATCACTGCCATTGACCGGATTCAGCAGCTTGCCTCCGGGTCTCTGGATTTTTATGAAGTTGACCTGCTGGACAAAAAAGCCCTGGAAAGTATCTTTGAAAAACACAAGATTGACGCTGTGATCCATTTTGCAGGTCTCAAGGCCGTTGGAGAATCTGTTGAAAAGCCCCTTGCATACTATCACAACAACCTGACCGGCACCCTGCACCTGTTGGATGTCATGGGCAGATTCCAGGTAAAAAATATGGTATTTTCTTCCTCTGCCACCGTTTACGGGAACCCGGCAAGTCTTCCCATCACAGAAGATTTTCCATTGTCTGTTACCAACCCCTATGGCCGCACCAAACTGATGATCGAAGAAATTTTACAGGATCTGCACCATGCAGACAACCAGTGGAACATTGCCCTGTTAAGGTATTTCAATCCTGTGGGGGCCCATGAAAGCGGACTTATGGGAGAAGATCCCAGGGGGATTCCCAACAACCTGCTTCCCTATATTTCCCAGGTTGCGGCAGGAACTCTGGAAAAGGTAAGGGTGTTTGGCAATGACTATGACACGCCTGACGGAAGCGGTGTCCGGGATTTTATCCACGTGACAGACCTTGCCAGGGGCCATGTGGACATTCTGCCCAAACTGTTCTCCAGGCCAGGGGTTGTCATCTACAACCTTGGAACCGGACAGGGATACTCGGTTCTGGACATGATCAAGGCTTTTGAAAGGGCCTGCGGCAAAAAAATCCCTTATGAAATTACCGCAAGAAGACCCGGAGACATTGCGGCCTGTTATGCAGATCCCTCAAAGGCAAAAAAGGAATTGGGCTGGCAAGCCAGAAAAGGGATTGACGATATGTGCAGAGATGCCTGGAACTGGCAGGTAAAAAATCCCAAAGGTTATCCTGAATCCTGATACAAAAAAATAGATATATAAATAAAAAATTATGACTAGCGTTATTATATCCCAATTACAAACATGGATAAAAAAAGGGCGTCTTGACAAGGCAGGAACGGCCCTTCAGGACTTTCCCCGATTCTCTGAAAAAGAGCGGCAGCAGGTCAGGGAAATTCTGGCTTTGGCGCCCAATGATACGGCCCTGCTTTTGCTGGAAGCTCTTCTGACCAATCCAGCCATCGCCGAAGAAGACAGGGATGCTCTTTTTCAACTCATCATAGACAGGGCGCATATCCACTCTGCTTTTGTCCTGCTTTTGCTGTACCATGCACCTTTCATCCTGATCAACCGTTCGGTACCGTTGATCCGCCATATTCTGAACCAGGAAACCGACCCTGACATCCTTGGCAAAATCATCCGTATCACAGGGGAAAAAAAGATCAACGCCCTTACCGATGAAGTTACGGAATATCTTTTTTACGGAGAGTCCACCTTAAAATCCCTTGCCATTCAGGCATTGGTGCGCATGAGCAGCCCGGAATCCCTGAAGCGGCTGGCACAGGTGTCTGGCACATCCAAATGTGATGAGGAAATTCTGGAGGCCATTGATGACCTTGAGATAAAAATCCCTGCCATTTCCCGGGAGGTGGACAAGCTGAATATTGAAAAGGATTTTTCCCAAAAGGATGAAAAATTTCTCAAGGATCTTGCATCGGGCCATCCCCACAAGCAGTTTCAGGCCTTTCGGTATTTTGCCCAGTCCGGGGAGAAGGTGTTCCAGGCAGTGTCCAGGCTTGACGAGACCTGTGATCTTTCCCTCCGTATTACCCTGCTTCGCCTTGTTGCCATGACAATTCCCCAAAAGGCCATCAGGCTGCTCCTTGATATTCTGGTAAAGGAAAAGCCCAAGGCGGCCCTGAAATTCATCGTGTACAATGCCCTCCAGGCATATCCCCATATTCTGGGCAGTCCGGCCCTCATTAAAGGGGCAACGGATTCTGTTTCCCATGTGCGCATTGCTGCCCTGAAAATGTTCAATAAGCATTGCACGGATTTTATCATCGCCGAGTTCAAAAGACAGATTGAATCTGGAACCAAAACCGGAGAAGATCTGGCCAGGGCCATTGTGGATTCCAGGGCAGAAAAATTGATTAATAAATTAATAGGTTATGATTCTTTTTCTTATATTGCCTTCCTTCATATTGAAACCAATGCAAGTATCCTGGTCATGGACACCTTTATTCAGGCGCTGGAAAAACGGGGAATGAAATCCAGCGTGAGAAGATGCGAAATACTCCGGCAGAAACGGTTGGAAAAAAAATTACCCAGAATCATGGTGGTCAATCCTTCCCCGGCATGTCTGGATGCCTTTTCCGCAAAGATTTCCCCGGCAGGGTACGAAACCATGCTGTTTCGCTCCACCCAGGAAGCATTTGAAAAACTCATGGAAGAAAAACCCGCAGCCCTGGTCACAGGCATCTTTTTGGGAGACATGCACTGTATTGATTTTATTAAGGAAGTCAGAACATTATACCCAAAAGACCAATTGCCGGTCATTGTTTCATCCATTATGCCTATAGATATTGATACCTGGGAAAAGACCGCAGGACCCACAGGGATTACTGCCTGGTACAATTTCCCTCCCAAGGTATCTGACATTGCGTCATGGATTCCCCACAGGCAATGAAAAAATTCTGGAGAAAAACAGATTCCCATGATTAAAAAAGATATTTTTCAGAACAATATCAAGGATCGGTTCAAATCTGCTGCCAGGGATAAAATTCACAGGTTTCTCATGGCAGATGACCAGATCAAAGGAGCCATTGTCCATGCCAGTACAATGGTTCGGGAAATGCAGGCCAATCACGAACTTGACCCTCTGGGAACCCTGATTCTGGGACAGGCATACATTGGCGCGGCTCTCATGTGTTCCAGCCTCAAGGGCCATGACCGCCTGTCCCTTTCCCTGGAGTGCTCCGGCCCTGTCAAGGGTCTGCATGTGGATGCCAATACCCGCGGAGAAATCCGGGGATATTTGCAGAACGCCCATATCTGCATGGAATCTGCTGACAAACCCAGCCGCCTTTCCCAGGTGTTTGGGGCAGGATTTCTTACCGTGACAAAATACCTTGGTAATCCCCAGAAAGCCTATACAGGGCAGGTAATGCTGGAGCATGGGAATCTTGCAAAGGACATTGCCAATTACTATCTGACCTCGGAACAGATTCCCACGGCCATTGCCCTGAGTGTTGCCTTTGATGAAAATGAGCAGATAACAGGGGCCGGAGGAATTTTCCTCCAGGCATTGCCCGGAGCCCATGAAACCAAAATTGACCAGGCCCAGACCCTTTTGTCTTCCGTGGATTGTCTGGGCCAGAGTCTTGCATACGGATATTCTGACAAAAATTTAGACCAGACCGGCAATCCAGATGAAGATGCCCCCCAGACCCTTATCCAGACCCTGTTTTCCCCCTTGTATCCCCGTTTTCTGGATCATTCCCGTGTGGAATTTTTCTGCCGCTGTTCCCATGAAGGTATGGCTGCCCATCTGCACCATCTTCCCCTGGAAGAACGAAAGGACATACTTGCCAATGATCCCTTTCCCCTGGAAATTCGCTGCCACCATTGCAACTCTTTATACCATATTACCAAGGAAGAATTGGAAAAAGGACTCCCATGAAAATTGCATCTGTTCAGCTGGAAATCAAGGATAACGAAACCAGGGAAGACACAATGAAGCGGGCTCTGTCCCTGATGGACCAATGCAGGGGTGCTGATTTGATTATGCTCCCGGAATTATGGAATGTGGGCTTTTTCAGCTACAATCATTATGTCTCGTCAAGTGAGCCCCTGGACGGCCCCACAGCCTCTGCCATGTCTGAAAAGGCAAGACAGCTTGGCGCCTTTGTCCATTCCGGCAGTTTTGTGGAAAACCAGGATGACAAATATTTTAATACCAGTATCTTGTTTGATCCCAATGGAAAGAAAATTGCCGTGTACCGAAAAATCCATCTGTTTACCTATCAATGCCGGGAACCGGAGATTCTTACCCCTGGAAACCAGATAACCGTGGCAGACACGGGACTGGGAAAAATCGGCATGGCAACCTGCTACGATCTTCGGTTCCCCGAACTCTTCCGCAAAATGGCCCTGGAACATGGAGCCGAGTATTTCCTGATTACCTCTGCCTGGCCAAAGATTCGCCTGGAAGCCTGGAACCTGCTGAACCGCACCCGCGCCCTGGAAAACACCTGCTGTCTCATCTCATGCAATGCCGCAGGAACCAACCAGGGCATACCCTTTGCCGGACACAGTCAGGTCATTGATCCCCTTGGCAATATCATTGCCCAAGGCGATGAAAATTCCTGCATTGTCCGTGCGGACTTTTCCCATGAAGAGCTTGCGAACATACGCAGGGATTTCCCTGTTCTCAAAGATGCCAGAATATAGGGAAAAACCCTCTATGCTAAAAATTCCGGTGCCCTTCTCCAAGGATAGATTTTTTCAATCTTTTTGGGATACATGTTTATTTTCCCTTTGACGGTAAAAAGAAGATATGATAACAAAAATTGATATGAAGAGATGTGTCAATATGAGAGGATTTGTCCATCCGTATGCTTTTATATGAAAGTCTCTATAAACGCTAAATTACTTTCATTGTTTGTTGTGGGCTGATCTGAAGGATAATATTCCCGGTCGGCCCGTTGTCGTTATGCGGTTTTGTCGTCCATTTTTGAATAAACGCCAATCCTCTCCATAATCAATTTACATTGCAAGGAGATCTTTACTCATGTTTGCAAAACTCAACATCAAAACCAAAATGATGCTGTCACTTTGCGGAGTGATTTTACTCATGTATGGAATTACTATTTTTCTGGTCATGCGCAGTACCAATTCCATTATGAAAAAAGAAGCAATTGAAAAAACAGATTATCTTGCGTTCCACTACAGTAATATCTTAAAAAAACAAGTGGATCATGCAATGCAGACATCCCAGGCCATCGCCCACGCCTATGCAGGGATGATTGCAGGCCATGCCCAACCAAAGCAAGAGGCCTTGAACGCAATTTTGCAGAAAGTCATGGAGGAAAATGACTCATTTTCAGGAATCTGGGTCGTGCTTGATCCGGGATTCTTTTTCCAGCATCCCTACGCACCTTATTTTTACAGGGAAAATGGAAAGATTGCCTCTGACGTTTCAACAGATATGGAATCCTATGGTCAGGAACAAGCCAAACCCTATTATCTTCTGCCCAAACAGCAGAAAAAAGAGATTGTGATTGAACCATACATGGATGGAGGCCTGAACATCATGATGACAAGCACGGCGGTTCCCATCATTTGCAATGGACAATTTGCAGGAGTTGTGGGCATTGACCTGACCCTGGATGCCCTGACAGAAATCGTGTCCAGAATCAAACCCTATGATACAGGAATCGTAAGTCTGATTTCCAATTCAGGAACGTACATTGCCCATCCTGATGCTTCCAAAATCAACAAAAAACTGGGGGAAAACGCCCCCCTGCTCCAGCCTGCCGTCCAGTCGGTAAAAGAAGGGAAGCCATACAGTATCATTGGCTTTTCTGACACACTCAAGGAAGAAGCATACAGACATTTTGTTCCCGTACAAATCGGCAATACCAATACCCCCTGGTCTTTTTTCGTGGAAGTCCCCATGCACAAGGTGCTGGAAAGCGGGAAAGGAATCCTGTGGAGCTGCATTGTCATGGGTGTTATTGCTGCAATTGTGGCAGGATGTGTCATTTTTCTCATCGCCCTGTACATCACAAAACCCATCAACCAGACCGTAGAAAGACTCAAGGACATTGCCCAGGGCGAAGGGGATTTGACCATGCGCCTTCTGGTTGATTCACAGGATGAACTGGGAGAACTTGCCTCATGGTTCAACTTGCTCATGGAAAAAATGCAGAACATCATTACCAGGGTCAGCCAGAGCACAGATGAACTGAACCAAGACTCCACAGAGTTGACCGGGATTGCCGCAGAGTTTTCTTCCCTGGCAAAATCCTCATCCAGCCGTGTCAAGGATATTGCAGACGCAACCGAAGAACTCAACCAGAACCTTACAACCGTTGCCGCTGCCATGGAAGAGTCCACAACCAACGCCTCCATGGTGGCAAGCGCATCCGAAGAAATGTCCGCCACCATTTCCCAGATTGCCAAAAATGTGGAAGAAGCATCCCAAATATCCGGTTCTGCCGTAAGCCAGGCCCAGCAAACTGCTGAAAGAATGGGAGAACTCGAAGAAACAGCCCAGGCCATTTCCAAGGTCACAGATGCCATTACCGATATTTCCGATAAAACCAATCTGCTTGCCCTGAACGCCACCATTGAGGCGGCAAGGGCAGGAGAAGCCGGCAAGGGTTTTGCCGTGGTGGCAACGGAAATCAAGGAACTGGCTGCCCAGACCGTACAGGCCACCAATGACATCAAAAAACAGATCAGCGGAATTCAGGAAAGTTCCAAAACGTCCATTGCTGCCATTGACGATATTGTAACGATCATCAATCAAGTCAATGAAATCATCGGCACCATCACGACTGCCGTGGGAGAACAGTCCACAGCCACCCAGGAAATCACAACAAATATCAGCCAGGCTTCCCAGGGGCTTATGGAAATCAATGCAAATATCAACCAGAGCTCCGGGATTTCCGGAGAAATCAGCCAGCGGCTGACCCAGTCAAGTTCTGCAGCGGTGCAGATGTCAGAAAAAAGCTCATCCGTAAATGAACAGGCAGCGCACTTGCAGGCCCTTGCCGCAGCCTTAAAGGAAATCGTCAATTCGTTTAAAATATGACATGGCTGCAAATCTGCACAAAATCTGCTCCTGAAAATCCAGGCCCGGCAGAAGCCTGGGTCTGGATTTTCTGTTTTCAGATGGTGGCTCAGGGGCAGCCTAAATCCACCGCCTGATTTTATAACCATTTGATTCCCATTTTATTCATTCCTCCCGCATCAACGGGGGGAATGAAAGAACAAACCCCAAATTACCAAGGCCCCAGGGTTTTTTTTCTATTTTTTTGACACAATTTTTCGATGGGCCATGAGACGAATGGCATTGACCCTGATAAAGCCCTGGGCATCTTCCTGATTGTATCCCCCTTCAATATCCATGGAAGATAAATCCTTGTCATACAAAGATGCAGAGCTTGTCCGGGCAACAGGATAGGCAGAACCTTTATACAATTTCAAGGTAACTTCTCCGTTGATAAATTCCTGACTTTTATCAATGGCTGCCATGAGAAATTCCATTTCCGGGCTGAACCAGAACCCATTATACACCAGCTCACTTAGCTTGGCAGACAGCATATCCCGTAAACGCATGACTTCTCTGTCCATGGCAATGCCTTCAATATCCCTGTGAGCTTCGTGGAGGATGGTTCCTCCTGGAGTTTCATAAACTCCCCTGGACTTGATCCCCACAAACCGGTTTTCCACCATGTCCAGACGTCCAATTCCATTTTCACGCCCCAGCTGGTTCAGATATTCGAACAGCTCCAGAGGGTCTGTTTTTATGGTCTCGTCCTCCAGATTCTTTACCTTTACAGGGATGCCGTCTTCAAAAGATACGACAATGTGAGTGGGAATATCAGGGGCTTTTTCCGGGGAAACCGTATGGGAGTAGACATCTTCTTCGCAAATATGGCCCGGATCTTCCAGAATCCCTGCCTCATGGGAGATGTGCAGCAAGTTATCATCTTCACTATAGGGCTTGGATGCGGTCTGCTTGGTGGGAATTCCATGTTTTTTCGCATAGGCCAGAAGATCGGTACGTCCTTGGAAAGCCTTGAGAAATTCACGGTTCTTCCAGGGAGAAATTACCTGAATCCGGGGATTTAAGGCATAATAGGACAGCTCAAAACGCACTTGATCGTTTCCCTTTCCCGTGGCGCCATGGGCCACAAATTTTGCCCCAACCTGTCCCGCAATTTCAATCTGTTTTTTGGCAATCAAGGGCCTTGCAACGGCAGTTCCCAGAAGATAACGGCCTTCATATACCGCGTTGGCCTTATAAACGGGAAAAATATAATCCGTTACAAATTCTTTTTTCATATCCTCAATAAAAACATCTGAGGCCCCAATAAGAAGCGCCTTTTTTCTGGCTGCATCAAAATCTTCCTGCTGTCCGATATTGGCCATATAGGCAAACACTTCATATCCCTGCTCCAAAAGCCACTTGAGAATTACTGATGTATCCAGCCCGCCGGAATATGCCAGGACTACTTTTTCCTGTGCCATGAGATCTCCTTATGCAAAAGATTGATTTTATATGAAAATCTATATAACCTACTAAATTACTTTCATTCTTTGTTGTGGGTTGAGTCTGGTCATTGACAGGCCAGATCGGCCCGGAGCCGTTATTCAAATTTTGTGATGGACTTATGATGATTTGTTATATATCTGGTGCCCCCGGCAGGAATCGAACCTGCGCACATGGATTAGGAATCCAATGCTCTATCCACTGAGCTACGGGGGCAAAAAAGCCTATGGACAGAATACAATGCTTACATAAATATGAAAAGGGCTTTTACTATATCTGTTCATAAATGGCAACCCTGATCGATCCAGCATCAAAATTGCCCCTGGAAGAGTTCTGCATAGGATGATTTCTTACTCAACCTTCAGGGATTGACCGGGGTAAATTTTACTTGTCTTGTTCAAACGATTCAAGGCCAGGAGATGTCCCAAGGTCATATTATGTTTTTTGGCAATGAGAAAAGGGCTGTCCCCGGATTTGACACGATAGATTCTGGTGGCAGCATTTCCCCCTCCCTGGACAGAAATCGTGAGCACCTGGCCAAGGTAAATACCTGTATTCGATAGATGATTCTCCTCCATAATCCGCTTGGGGGTTGTGGACATCTTCCGTGCAATGGCCCAAAGGTTGTCCCCTTTTTTGACCCGGTAACGTATCTTTTGGTTCCCGGCCACCATGGGAGTCGCCTTGGGAGCAGAGGTTCTGTACTTGCCTGGCACCTTGAGCACCTTGCCCACATAAATCCTGGCAGACGAGGAAATCCGGTTGGCCTGTGCAATGGCCCTGACCGAACTTTTATAGCGTCTGGCAATCCCGGAAAGGGTCTCTCCCCTTCTTACCCTGTGATAAAGATATACAGGGGCAGGTTCGTAGCTGGTGGGCTTTAAGGATGC
>PDWI01009537.1_pt1 | contig 12303 bp, 13 predicted proteins | sample 1430891 | NCBI WGS metagenome assembly PDWI01 (sample SAMN01162508, study PRJNA174530) | Oral metagenome, whole genome shotgun sequencing project. | biome: Marine environment; feature: Marine mammal; material: Swab sample of the gingival sulcus; isolation source: swab sample of gingival sulcus...
GCTGTTGATTTGCCGTTCTAACTGCCGTGCCGACCAATTATTTTTGCAAGCCTCTTCAATGTAATAGGTGCGTTTATCCTCGTCATTGATACGAATAAGTAGGCGATATTGCGACCAATTCAATTGTGAACGCAGTGTGTTCACAATTGGAAAAGCTAAGTATAATTGCCGACAAAAATTTAATTGTCAATATGAAAATCCGCTCCCAAAAGTTACCGTTAATTCTTTTGCAAGGTTTTTAATCAGATATTTACCATAATCCGCTCGCTGTTTGCCGTGCTGTTCTTCTTCAACAATGCGTTCACCGATTTTCCAATACATCAGCACTCGCTCATGATTAACGGATTTTATGGCATTATCTTGAGCCTTGTTGATGATTGATTTTATCTGCTCTATAAAATCATTGGGGAATGTGTTTGTGGTGATGTCGGCTTGAGTATTCATGGGTTAATATCCTTATATTTATATTGAATAAATTGGCTTATTATACCCCACTCCCCCCTATCCAACAAAAAAGACAGGGCATGCCCTGTCTTTATAACTTTCGCACCTCAATCCAAGCTACTTGCTCTTTACTACAAATTACAATAAATCAATCCGTCACCATATTATACTTTTTCACTTCCGCCTCATTCATCCAATGGATACCATCCGCAGGGGCAGAATAAATGGTAAAGTAATAAAAATCTTCCGCTTGCTGTTGCGTCATACCCACCGATTTATAATAATTAATATAAGGCAAGTGATACTTATGACCTTTCGGGAAATCGGTGGCAGTCTCGCTACCACCACCCCAAGAATGCACACCGATTTTAGTATTGTTACCCCTCGTTCTTTTCATGCCTGCCAAAAAGAAATCAACGCCACCTGAGGCAATTTCCGCATTATCCATTAAGTGGATATTGATACCGCTTTGATGAACCTTATGCGATAGCTTGAGATTGGCAGTATCATCTAACGAACCACCGCAGTTTTTAATATTAATGGTGCTGATGTTCGGATATTTGGCTTGCAGTTTGTTAAAGTTAGTTAAGGTCTTCGTTCTGATATCACCGTCCATCACCACAGTTTTGTTATCCGCTTGTACAGTAAATATGCCAAACTGTCTTTGAGAGTCGTTTGCTTGTGAACTGCTGTTTTGTGAAGTGCTAGCATTAGAGCTATCGCTACTGCCACTACAGGCAACAAGGGCTAAAGAAGACAATGCTAGACTGCTTGCTAAGATAAGTTTTTTCATAGGAGTTTTCCTTTTGTTAAAAGTTAAGCACAAAAAAAACACACACCACAATCCACACCATCTACATAAGAATAGCCATGACAATATAGATTGAAGTATGTGCTTTTCAATAATTAGCCAAATTAGCTAATATTTGCACAAAGCCCCCAAAATCACACCTCCTGTTTCTTCTTCAATGTCAAGGTGTGTTTTACAGAGTAGGAACTTATAAATAGAAAAGTCTGTACTTTCAACACATTTTAACAAATTATATTTTGCACATCAAATATTTTTGTATAAAATAATCTTTTGACTAAATCCAACTCTACACACACCTTTTCAACACGCCCTAATAAAAGTCAAAACGTATTCGCTTGATTAGCCTCGCTGAATTTTCATCAAAATCAGTCCTACCATGCAACATGGTATGATTATTACACACGACCAGCTCATTCTGTTGTAGCTTATAAAATACGGCATGATCTACGAGTAAGTTATCAAACCTATCCAAAAATGCCTGCTCATCTGAGCTTAGCTGGGCAAAACCCTCAAGCATAATACGGTTATAGCAGACTTTATAGCTTGCCTCACCACAGCCTGCCCCACTATCAAGCAAAGGCTGATCGCCATTATCTTTTGAGAGTATGCATCGTTGTTTATCTCTAAACAGCCATTGCTTATTAAGCAACCAGTCAATATCCTCACTATCTAAATGATCCAACACATCTCTTAGTTTAATAAAAATACTCTCGCCACCTTGCTCGGCAGGGGTAACGCACAACATCGCCAAACCATTGGGAATATGCTCAAAATCAGAGCAATCTGTGTGTAACGAAAAGTAATGATTCGAGTTGGCGTAAGATCTAAAGAAGTTATTGCGTTTGCTTATGGTGACATCAAAGATAGGACTATCGCTACGAAAGTCGATGATAGGCTGTCCAATCTTATTAATAAATTGCTGAAACAGCACATCATCATTAGGAAAATTACGGATAAGCAACAACGGACTTTCGCTGGCCTTCACACTTGCCAACATACCTGCTAGATTGTCAAAGTCTAGCGTATCAAAGTCAATAGGGTCAATGAGACTATTATTAAACATAGAGTTAGTCAAGTCCACCACCGCCACCGATTACAATATTGATTGTGTTGTGATTCGTGATATTCCAGTCATTTAGCTTATCACTTTCATTATCTTCATTCACCACTTGACCATTCACTCGATGCCAGTAAGGAATCTCCGTTGTTTGTCTATTTGGTGGCGCTCCATAGCCAAAGGTATTGGTCTTGGCAAGCCCTGTCTGTTTATGGAATGCGTCAATAAGCTCAGCTATCGTTGCCTGTGAAGAGATGGTCAATTTGGTCATATACGAGTCATTATCTTGCTCGATACCCGTATGCTCGCCAACCAATTCACCTTCATAAATAATGGTGAGTTGGATGTTATCCACCTTATCATTAATTGAAACAGGCTGATGATTGCCCGTAGTTTGACAGGCACTTACCAAAGTACCTAGAATAATAACTAACAGTAGATTTCTCATAGGGTTGTCTTCCTTAATATGATCAGTTTAGTATTACCAATATTATCGGCAATGACGCCAGCACAAGTCCTTGCCAAAGCTTAAAAAAAGGTGATACTGATGTGTTTATTTAGTAAATCATCTAATAAAATCTCGCGTTCATTGACTGGTCGAGACAGCACTTCTTCAAAATAACCAATCACCACCGCACATTGCTGATGTTTGTTTTTAGCGGTTGCCCCTGAGTCAATGAGACCTATATCTGCACCAAAACGTGTTCGTAATTTATCAAATACAGGTTGCCACAGCTCTTGTTTATCACTTCTGCTTACCGAACGTTTATCCGCATTTTGATGTTGCAATGCATAAATCATCGCCTGCTTGCTCTTCCATTGCGTTCTTTTTGATAACAGCGACTGCATTTCTTTTGGGTCATACGAATTATACAGAGGAAAGCTAACGGGGAAACAATTACTATGTTGCTGAGCATCCTTTAGCTGAGCAATATATGCCTTTGCCCAGCGATATTGCCCTTCATAGGTTGTCTCACGTTCGATCACATTACGTAAATCCCAAAACAAACTAGAGCCAATCGACTCAATGGTAGTGCCACTGACTTTATTTAACCTTGCTGAACGATAAGACTTTCTCCACAGCTCATCATCGCCCTCTTTCACTGCCTGCAATAATACAATATTATCAAGAGAATCACTTCCTTGAGCAAGGCTAGTATCTGAGTCACTATCATCGACACTATAAGTGATAAAGCTGTTATAGCCGAATAATAAAACAAAAAATACAGCAACAATAATTATTAAATTTCTCATAATATCCTTTAGTAAGTTGCAACACCACAGAACTACAAACAATATTGAGTATAAGTAGCAATTACCCTTTTGTCAATAAAATCAAATACTTTGTTTTAGTTGCTTTTTTCATTTTCTTTATCTTGCTCAACACGCCCTAACATCGGATAACTATTAATAATTTGACAAAACAATTCAGCGGTTTTAACCGTATCATACAATGCCGAATGAGCCTCTTTATTGTCAAATTCAATCCCTGCAAATTGACAAGCCTTTGCCAATACCGTTTGACCAAAAGCCAAAGCAGATAAACTAACGGTATCCAATACCGAAAAGCTATGGAATGGACTGTGATTTTTACTCTGGGTACGATGGATGGCTTCGTTTAAAAAAGCAAGGTCAAAATGTGCATTATGCCCAATTAAGATACACTGGCTACAGTTATGTGCCTTACGAATCGCCTTTAGCTCTTTAAACATGCGTCTTAAGGCCGTCTTTTCATCTTCTGCGATTAGTTTTCGCATTGGATTATTCGGATCAATCCCCGTAAAGGCTAACGCACTCGCTTCAAGGTTCGCTCCTTCAAAAGGCTCAATATGAGCATTGATTGGCTCACCCAACACCAGCCTGCCTTCTGTATTTATTAACAAAGGCAAAAAAGCTATTTCTAATAAGGCATCTGTCTTGGCATTCAGTCCTGCTGTCTCAACATCAACCACCACAGGTAAAAATCCGCGAAAACGCTGACTTATAGGACTGGGTTGCTTATCTACTGCTTGCGAGCCATCATTGACACCCTCTGTAAGTATAGCAGGGTTATTGCCCGTCACTGGCTGTTGTTCAGTTAGTTTATCTTTTGTTACGGTTTCTTCTATTACAGTTTCTTTTTTCACGGTTTCTTCTATCATAGTTGCTTTTATCACAATTTATCGGCTTAGTTTTTAGACCTATAGGTTTAGGCTTTTAGAATTGATACGCTAGTTACTATCCATGTCCTAGTATAGTGAATTCATAAGCAAACTACCATAGTCTAGTAAAAAATGTCTAATAAAAAATTTGTTGCTTCTATTTTGCTTATTGAGTTTTTCCTGTAGAATGAAAAGAGTATTCAACAAATTTCTACTTACCTAAACCACAACCAATAAAAACCAGTTAAGCCATGCATAAACATCCCCTAAAAGTTCTGTTTATTTGTACCCATAATCGCTGTCGTAGCATACTCTGCGAAGCCATCGCTAATCATTATCATCCAGATGTGCTACTAGCAAAAAGTGCCGGCAGTCACCCCAGTGGTCAAGTCCACCCTATGACTTTAAAACACCTACACCAACAAGGTATTGACATCAATGGCTTGTCTAGTCAGTCATGGGATGAACATAGAGACTTTGGTGCGGATATTGTATTGACTGTCTGTGATAGCGCAAGAGGAGAAAGCTGTCCCATCTGGTTAGTTGACAACGACCAACCACAAGAGCAAGCAGATAAAGCAAGCCACTGTATTCAAGCCCATTGGGGACTCAACGATCCGAGTAAAATCAAAGACAGTACACAAGCAGATAACGCCTTTATCGAAGTCATTACTACAATCAAACAACGTATGCAAGCATTGGCAACCCTTGCAAAATCTCATCAACAAACACCCCTAAAGCCACAAGAGATGCGATTGGCATTACAAGATATTGGGGTGACCATCAGTAATTAAGCTTAAATAATAGAAAAAGCAATGGAATAGCTCCTTAGGGGGAGACGGCTCTGCTTCGTCTATTTTTGCTTTATCTCTCCTAAGGAAAAACAATATTTCACTATTTTTCAGCTTCAACTCGCTAAGACGATTGATTAATAGCATTTGTTAGTTTTCATCTGCTACTATTGATAATTATTATTATCTTTAATTCAATAAGTTATATTAATTTCTTAATATAACTTGCAATACTGGTATATTTTTTGCTAAGATACAAAACCGTACATTTGTTCTGTTATTAATTCTTTAACTTATAGGATATTGGCTATGCATCATCGTTCTGTTTTTCGTTTTTCTTTACTTTCCACTATAGTATGTTCATCATTTGCTTTGGTTGCTTGTCAACAAACTCCGCACATGCATGGTCATCAAACGTCCCACATTATTCAAGATGACAAAGCCGGTGATGCTCATAAAGCACACTGGGGCTATGGAGAAGAAGGCTCAGTAGCTCCAGCACAGTGGGGTGATATGGAGGTCAATAAACTTTGCAAGCTAGGACAAGAGCAGTCGCCTATCAACGTAAAAAAAGTATATAAAGAGCCCGCCACTGACAAAAACTTTAACTTAAAGCAACACTTTGTTAGTCAGAATTTTAAAGTAGAAAATAATGGTCACACCGTTGTCTTTAAGGCGACCAACCCAAAAGCTAGTAAAATTAGTGTTGCTGGTAAAGTCTACAAACTGCTACAGTTTCATTATCATATTCCTAGTGAACACACTGTGATGAATAGCCACTACCCACTAGAGATACATTTTGTGCACCAGAGTTCAGATGGACAATTGGCAGTTGTTGGCGTGTTGTATAAAGAAAGTAACGACAATAACTCCGCATTTAATAAAGTGCTTGCCAATCTGCCAAAACACGGTAAAGCAAGTGCTCAATTAACTCAATTTAATGTAAGCACGCTCATGCCAAAGAATCAAGAGGTCTATGCTTATAATGGTTCGTTAACCACACCACCTTGCTCAGAAAAAGTACAGTGGTTATTAAAAAGCACCCCTGTCACCATTGGTAGAGGACAATTGCAACAGTTGGGCGAATTATACTATGGTAACAACCGACCTGTACAACCTCAAAACAGCAGAAAGGTACATATACGCTAATTAACTACGCCTATTAGCTCTAGTATCTAATCTAAGCCTAAAACGAGCTGACGGCTGGCAACCAGTAAAACTTAACTTGAGTTAGCCGGATGTCAGCCGTTTCTTAGGTTCGGTGACTACTATAGCGTCTAGTTTTGGCTGTATTGGTACGGTTCTTTACTGGCAGTCCTATGTTAGATACCACCTTTATTTAATCATAAGCTAGAGTGACAACCTAACACCAGCATCAACCGGTAAGCTAATTCCTGTAATCATACTCGCCTCTTCACTGGCAAGAAAGGTAATGCCATCAATCACATTATCCACGCATACACTCCCTAACAATGTTGCAGGAGTTTGAGTTGTCTCTTGCTTATCCGCATTGCTATCAACCTTCATCTGTGATGGATAACTAACTTCATTAACACGCACTCCATTGGCAGCATATTTTTTTGCCATCGCTTGTACATGGTTATCGCCATCAGCTGTATCACTAACCGCACTTGGGCTGACATGAACAAGGTTACCATGTACCTTTCGCAGATAAGGCATCATTGCTTGTAAGAACTCATCACTCAGCATGCGATCATGACTGACCAATACATCCATATGTTCAAACTCACTATCAATTGCAGAAACCATCTTAGCAACTTGCGCTTCATTAGTCACATCACAGCTAATCGTTAAATAATGGTTTTCATGTAGCCATGAAGTATCCTCTGGTAATTGCTCAAATGTTTCCATCAGTGCTTGCTTATCACTATCAATCAAGGCAAGGTTAGCCCCTTCCTGAGCAAAGCGAATAGCAACGCCTCTAGCAAGAGTTGTACCCGCTTGGGTAATGACAATGGTTTTTCCTCTAAATCGTTTATGCATACTACGAACTCACGTTAATTGGTGTCTTTATGCAGAATATCATACTAACAGCAATAAAAAAAGGGCGACATCTTGCCACCCTCTTTTGTAATTACATTATATGAACACTATTCTTATTTTAGATCTTCAACATCAAAGGTACTATCTACTTTTTTTACAGTCTCAACAACGACCTCTTTTTTAGCAAGACAACCTTCTTCTGCATCACACTTATCTTGCATTTTGCGTAAGAAACGAGCAGCAGCTTCTTGACCACCTAGACCGAATGACAAAGCAAAGGCAACCGCAACTGAACCCAAAGTCAAGCCAAACGCAAGGTTAACGATTGAGTCAGCAATGCCCATGGCTTTTAGACCCATCGCAAGTACCAGACCCATGATAAGAACACGTACGATGTTAGCTAAGAACTGAGAACCTTGCTCAGAACGCTCAACGATACCAGATACTAAGTTCGCTAACCAGAAGCCGATAACTAAGATGATTGCACCTAATAGAATGTTACCGCCAAAGCCGATAAACATCGTCACAATCTCACTCACTTGTGCAAAGCCTAACAAGTCTGCCGCCATAATCGTTGCAAATAGCATAGCAAAGAACATGATTAAACCAGCAATGACATCAGAGACTTTTGCTTTACCTAAGACTTCTTGCATGCCAACTTTTTCTGGTAAGGCGTTCACTTGAGTGTTCTCAAGTACATTTTTTACCACATTAGTAACCATACGAACGACAAAGTAGGTCACGATTAATACGGCTGCTGCCATCACTACATTTGGAATGGCTTCCATAATTTTGTTCAGCATGTTAGTCGCTGGACGAGCAATCACGTCGATCTTAAGCGTATCTAGGGCAGTGATAGACACAGGAATGATAATAACTAAGAATACCAAGGAACCAATCAGATTCGGTAGGCTGTTTTTACCTTCATTACTAATACCTACTTTATTAGCAAACTCTTGCAAGTTCATTGTCGATACTAGACTAGTCACGATACCGCGAACAATCTTAGCCACAATCAAACCAACAAAGAAGACAATACCCGCTAAGAAGATATTAGGGATAAAGAACATGATTTTATCAATCATATTAGTCAATGGCTCAAACAGACCATGCAGACCCAATTTACCCAATACCATGGTCATCACAACCAATAAAATCACCCAATAAACGATGTCTGCAATCACATCACTCATCGGTTCCATACCCGCGTCTTCGCTTAGCTTTTCATCTAAACTGGTACGTGAAAGTGCTGAACCAATCAGTGTACGCACAACGGTCGCAACTATCCAACCAATCACACCAACGATAGCGGCACCAAAGAAGACTGGCAAGAAGGATAATACTTGACTAATCATCTTAGCGAATGGATCTGAAATGGCATCAATTTTGAGCATGCTTAATGCGCCAGAGATTGCCATGATAAAAATAAACCAAAAAACAAACTTAGAACTCATCCCTTCTATATCTAAGGTTTTACCTGTAGAAGAGTTCATACGCTTATTGACACTGGCTTTTGAAAGTAACTTACGAACTAAACCAGCAACAATGCTGGCAACAATCCATCCTAAAATGAAAATAATTAACGCACCTAGAACGGAGCCGATAGGCCCTTCTAAGTACTGATTGATAATAGTTGAAATGGCTGACATGTTTTCCATGCATCCCTCCATTATTTATTGTTGAGTGAAAAATCTTACCAAGTTGCTATTTCATGATAACAAAATTGACAGACACAAAAAAGCGAAATAATAATCTTTTTTATATAAAGTCTATAATACGAGTTGTTATAACACACTATAGTCAAGAAAATATACAAAGATCAAAGAAAAACGTGCAAAAACCCACCTGTCTTCCCTTGAGTAAATTCAACACTGCAAAACCAATACAGTTATTGTTTGATAGTTGTATAGTTGCTTGTCTATATTGAGCTATACTGTAAACCAATTGCTCTACGCTTTCATAGTGTAAAAAGGTTAACACAAGACAATTATTTCGTGTATTCTTGTAATTATACTTACATATATTTACAAAAAAATATATAAATCAATACTTTTATGATTTTTAATAGCCTTTATCTTTGTTATATTACACAATAATTGCTATGTTAATAAAAAAACAACTAAATAATTGCCTTATCCTTTCTATTGGTAGAAGAAACTATTGGTTAAATTTGTTATCATAAGCAGTTGAAGTTTTAATAATTAAATTTTTATTTGATAATATAATAAATGTTATTTAATAGCAATTAATACAGATGTTATTATACTCTTATCTCATTGGATAACCTGTTGAACTTGATTCACGTCATGTGTGATGGATTGTTTTGGGTAATTTTGAGTATTAGCATCATTCAATTATAGATATAGAGAGCAATGTATATGCAAATCAAATCTCCTTATTTGGCAGCCGCCCTATGTGCTTGCCTATCAGTAACTGGCTGTAACGCCGATGACAAGTCTAACGAGGCTACCACAACCATCACCGCCGAGAGTAGTGATAATGAAAAAGTTGGCTACAGCCTTGGATATATGATGGCATCAGAAAATAGTAAAGCCATTAAAGACCTTAATCTTGATACCTTTAACCAAGGGTTTCGTGATGGCTATGCAGGTAAAGACGGTGCTCTAACTGAAGAGCAAATGCAAAAGGTGCTGGTTGATTACCAAAAGCAACGCCAAGAAGCAATGATGAAAGAAGTCAAAGAAATGGCTAAAAACAATCAGGAAAAAGGTGAAAAATACCTTGCCGAAAACAAAGGTAAAGAAGGTGTTAAAGTTACCAAATCAGGCTTGCAGTACAAAGTTATCAAAGCTGGTGAAGGTAACTCACCAAAAGCTACTGACATTGTAGAAGTCAACTATGAAGGCAAACTCATTGATGGTACTGTTTTTGACAGCTCTTATGAGCGTGGACAACCTGTACAGTTCCCACTCAACCAAGTTATCCCAGGTTGGACAGAGGGTGTACAGTTAATGAAAAAGGGTGCTAAATACGAATTCTTTATCCCTGCTAAGCTTGCTTATGGTGAAGCGGGCAACCCAGGTATTGAACCAAATAGTACTCTTATCTTTACCGTCGAGTTAATCGACTTTAAAGCTCCTAAAGCAGCTAAATAAGTCAACTAACTAAAACAACTTACCGAAAGTTGTGCGAACAAGAAAGTCTAGCATATTAAAGAAGTAGTAAGTCAAAAAATAGTGAGTTAAAAAGTAGTGGGCTGAAGTTTATCTCAGCCCGCTATTGGTTTTACCTGTTACGTTTTTATACCTAACTTTTTATATGCAACCTTAGATAACTCCTATTTTTATAAACCAAATAAGATAGCAAATCCAATACCAGCAACTCCTGCTCCTGCATAACGCAATAAGCTCTCACCATTGCGAACACTTTTGGCAATCTCACCAATCGCAATACCAACAATATGCAAAAATGCCGTCGCAAGAATAAAACCCAAAGCATACAAAGCAGGCTGAGCAAGTTGTGGCATCTCTGCACCGTGTGCATAGCCATGAAACAAGGCAAAGAAGCCAACACACAACATTGATAAAACAATTGGTATTTTTTTATCAAAGGCAATGGCAACACCCAGTACCAAGACAGATAATGCAATCCCCTGCTCTACCGCAAAAAATGGCATGCCTTTAATTCCCCATAGACCACCGAGAAGCATCACACTAACAAACGCCATTGGTACTGCCCAAATCGCTCTTCCACCCAGCTGTACACTCAACGCTCCAACCGCTACCATCGCCAATAAATGGTCGACACCAAACACAGGGTGCATCATACCATTAATCAAACCGCCACCCTGCACACCATGAGCATGGGCAAGCATGCTAGAGCTACCAGCAAGTAACACAAGCAACTTTGAGACCTTGATTAAATAGTTTTTATTATTTAACATTTTTTACTCTCCTATATTGTCCTACAATTATTACATTATATGGTTACTACAAAGATATCGTCATCGAAAAGGTAAAGGGCTACAGTAATCAGCAAAATTGGTAAAAATTTCCTTGCTGGCTGTACGGTGGTGCAGATGCTACGGACTAAGCTTTTAAAATCAGTCCCCCTATTTTGCCTGTGGTACTTTTTCAGTTTACTCACTATAGTTACCAAAAAAATAATCCATCATTCTATCCTGCTTAAGCCTTACCAGCAAGTTTTATATGCAATGGTTAGCTAAAATACAGCCTTAAACAATCCAGTATACAAAATAAAATATTTTTATATATAATGTTTATATTTATACTAATAATATGTTAGAATTAAGGCTCTAAGTGATGATTTTTTTACAACATCTTTAACACTAAGGAGCATAATCATGGCAAAATCATTCCACGATATTACCAAGCATGTCTCAACCAACATGGCAAAACTGCGTAAAGAAATTCCAGAAACTTCTAAGGCATTTAGTCAGTTAGCTCAATCTGCTACCCAAGATGGTGTGTTAGACAAAAAAACCAAAGAGCTTATCGCCCTTGCCCTAGCAGTTGGTTCACGTTGTGATGCTTGTATTGGTTTTCATACTAAAGCATTGGTAAACTTAGGTGCTACTGAGCAAGAAGTGGCAGAAACTCTAGGTATGTGCGTATATATGGGCGGTGGACCTTCTATGATGTATGCCGCTGAAGCAATTGCTTCTTTTAATGAATTTAAGAATGCTTAATGGCTAGTGTAATACCATAGTCAAGCACATGTAAGAACTCTACCATTCAGCGGTGCCATACACAAAAGAGAAATGATGCAAAGGCGTCTCTTATTTGTTGTTTAGTCGGGACTTTACTCTGGTTTAGTTCCTGATGCGGGTGTGATTGTCTGGCTATGTTGTTCCATACTAGAATAAAGGGCTGGTGATATTGTCATTAGCCTTTTATTTTTTGTTAAAAATAACTTCCCCCCTAACCTTTTATTCCGTTCCATGCTAGAATAACAAGTTTATTATTTATAAATCTAATTTATAAACCAAAATTACATTAATCCTCTTTTGTAAGAAAGAGTAGTAGAGACAGGGCATGCCCTGTCTTCACGAGTGCATGCCCTGTCTCTACGAAT
>PDWI01008280.1_pt1 | contig 12302 bp, 8 predicted proteins | sample 1430891 | NCBI WGS metagenome assembly PDWI01 (sample SAMN01162508, study PRJNA174530) | Oral metagenome, whole genome shotgun sequencing project. | biome: Marine environment; feature: Marine mammal; material: Swab sample of the gingival sulcus; isolation source: swab sample of gingival sulcus...
GATTTTTTGAGCCTTTTGTATCAAGACAAAAGGGTGAAGCCTGTCCGGCTAGGACAACGTAATGGTATTTAACGTGAGTTCTTATATCGAACTCACGTTCTTTAGATTTTTCTTCACTACAGATTAGATATTTTTTAGGTAGGCAAAATATTTTTTTTATTAGGTTACGCACTCTATTTTCTAAATAAACATCACAGAAAAGCTCTTTTTATAAACAATTCGTTAGGTTGGCATTAGGTTAGCGTTATATTGATTTGTAACATAATATCTCTGTTAGGGTATTGTTAGGTTACTTATATTCTCTATTATAATTAGTACTTTTACCGACCTAAAACAAAATATTTAGGAAACTTTATGTCAATAATAATTAATATCAAACAACTTTATACAATGAATAAATACATCTTATTTGCATTAACACTTATTTTATTTTCAGCTTGTAACAATGGAAGAAAAACCCCAGATGTATCTGATATCAAAACGAACATTAAAATCATTCGTTTTGATAAAGAATTATTTCAGTTAAAAGAGAATCCTGATTTTAACACCTTTAAAAAGCAATATCACGAGTTTTTAAATTTATATAGCAACAAAGTGATTAGTCTAGGAAATCCTGATGATAGTAATTATATGACTTATTTGAATAAATTTTTATTCGATAGCATTATCAATGAAGTAGCCACCAAAGTAGAACAAAAATATCCCAACCTATCACAACAAGAAGAAGAATTAAATTCGGCTTTTAGATACATAAAATACTATTTCCCAAATAAAACAATACCTAATATATATGCACAGATATCTGGTTTTAATCAAACAGTGGTTGTTGCCGATAATATTATAGGAATCAGTCTAGACAAATATCTTGGTGCTGATTGTAAATTTTATGTTTATCTAAACACGCCTAAATATATGCGTAAGAATAGAGAAGCAAAGTATATTGCACAGGATATTGTGATGGCATACGCATTAACAGAGTTTCCTTTCCAACCCAAAACAGAAAACCTCGTGAGTAATATGATTTATAAAGGGAAAATTCATTATCTCATGCAACTGATGATGCCTGAAAAATCTGAAGCTGAAATAATGAAATATACACAAGAGCAACAAGAATGGTGTGAAGAAAATGAATCTCAAATGTGGGGTTTTATCATTGAGAAAAAACACCTTTTTACCAGTCATTATCGCACCATTGTAAAATATGTAAATGATGGCCCTTTTACACCTGGAATGCCCAAAGATGCTCCCGCCAAAACAGGTGTTTGGCTAGGACTACAAATTGTAAAATCGTATATGAATCAACACAAAGAGATAACACTACAACAATTGATGCAGATAAACGACTATGGTAAGATATTACGTGAATCGGGATATCAACCATAAACAAATGGTATTAGACAAAAGAGTGTAGCACAAAATAACTTCAGTTTATAAATGATATTCTGCAATATAATCTGAAATCTATTTTGAAATAGGATAAAAAAAGAGCTGGATTAAAAGAAAATTTCAATAATAACTTTTAATCCAGCTCTTTGTTTTATTAAAGATTACTGTTTAAAATCTTAGTTTAAATAGAATTAAATCTTTTTGACTTAAAGGAGTTAAACTTATTAAAGCAAAATTATCTTGAATGGTATCAATGCCATTAAATTCGACACCCTCAGGTAATGCAAATGTTTTGCTACTGATAAATGCTCCTGTTGTATCTATTTTAGAAATAATCAGTTTATTGTCTGCTGTTTCAGAACAAACTAAAATACTTTTATCAGATAAAGTAGCGGTTGCTTTTATATTCGCAGTATCTATTCTGTCGAAAGCTGTTTCCCACTTTACATTACCTTTGAAATCGTAAGCACTAGCAAATAACTTGTCGCCCTTCACTCCTGAGAAAACAACCTTGTTGTTACTTAAACTAACTGCTTGCACTTGCTTATCTGTTAAAATTTTATCCCAAAGAAGATAACCTCTATTGTTTAATGCAAAAATCCAATTTTCACTGGCAACAAAAGCTGTATTATTAGAAGAGATAACTGTACCTGCTATTTTTCCTTTTTGACTGTATGTTCTGTACCAAAGTTTCTTTCCTTTTGCGTTAATCTTCATAATGTAATTATCAGTCGCAGCAGTTTTGCTATCTGTTTTGGTTCCACACACCAATGCTTTTCCATCAGGATACAGTTGTAAATGGTGTATTTCTGTTCCATCTACAATTTGATTGTAAAGGTTTTTTCCTTCTTTATTTATTTTGAAAACCCATGCTCTTCCTGCTGTACCATCTTTAAAGTTAGTGGTTCCTGCAATAAATATTTCATTGTTTTTGTTTACACGAACCATATTTGCTTTATCATTTAATTGGTTTCCTATAATTGTACTCCACTTTAAGTTACCTTGAGTATCTAGAGCAAGAATCCATACATCATATAAGTCATCGGCTGTTTTCTTTGTATTTCCAACCAACAATATCTCTCCATTAGGGCATTTTACAACTCCTCCTCCAAAATCGTCTATTTGACTATTGTCAAAACCTCTTATAAAAGCATAGTTTTCATTAGACAAGTTGCTTTTTATTTGCTCTCCTAATGTTCTTGTTTTTAAATTGAAAATATCAATATACATATCACCTTCGGGATATTCAGAAACAAACTTATTATAGGCTTCTAAAGTGTTTTGGCTTTTTGCCCATGTAAATAATAGCTTTCGTTTAATTACTTTGGCTTCGGGGATTTTTATTGAATTAGGATATTTCGAGATAAAAGTCTCCATCGCTTCTACTGTATTTTTTGTTACAGCTGAATTAAACTCAATAACACTTGCCATTTTCTTGGCACTATCAATCTGTTCAGCATCGGGATATTTAGAAATAAACTCTTCCAGAGCAGCTAAACTGTTTGAAGCAATGGCTTTTTCATAGGCAATTTTATCTCTTTTCTTTTTAGCAATATGAAATTGTGCTGCTTCGGGATATTCTTTTATAAATTTATCATAAGCCTCAACCGTATTGGCATTTTCAGCGGTTCTAAATTCAATATAGTTTCTAATATGAATTACATTTTCATAATATTTTGATTTGGGAAATTCTTCAATAAATCTATTCGCTAGGTCAAGGTTATTTTCTTCTCTTACAAACTTTATTAGCTTTCCTTCTACATTATCGCTTTCCCACTTCATATTTGAAATAAGCGGTTTATATCTTCTTTTTCTATCCTTTTTAGCAAAATATTGATTTAATACAGGCTTGTCATTTTTTGTAAAATTAGCCTGTTTGCGATCAGCTTTTTGAAAATATTTCCATGCTTTAAAATAGTCTTTTCTAGAATATCTTTCGTAACTATAAACTGCAGATAAACCAAAAAGAGCCATCGGATCATTTTTCTGTTTGCCAAGAATTTTCTTAAAATCTTTAACGGCTCGATCCATTTCCTTATCAATGTTTTTTTGCACTCTAGTACTCATTCCTGCAAAAACTGTTTTCTGCAATACTTTATATGATTTTTGAGCTACTGCAGAAAAACTAAACCCAACGAATAATAGTATGTATATATATTTCATCTGTTTAAAATTTTAGAATCCAATTAAAATGAGATAAACGATTCTCTAATTGATATTATCGTTTTAATTTGTTTGTATAATGCCTTATTGTTTGATAACCAAAAACTCAACACGTCGATTATTTTTCTTTCCTTCAGCTGTTTTATTGGTATCAATGGGGCGATTTTCGCCATATCCCACAGCTTTTAATCGGCTAGCACTTATCGATTTTGAAATTAAGTAATTCACCACTGCTTGAGCTCTATTTTGACTTAATTTCTGATTGCTTGCATTTGAACCATCGCTATCGGTATGCCCACTAATCTCAATTAAACGGATGCTTGTTTCCTTTAAAAAGTCAGCTACCTTATTTAACTCAGGAAACGATTCGGGCAACAAGGTGCTTTTGGCTGTCTCAAAAAAGATATTGTTCAAAACTAAAGCAGTTCCTTCTTCTACGTTTTTTAATCCTTCTTTAAAAGGATCGTCAATTGCTTTTGGTTTCTCAAATACAATTGTTCCTGTTGATTTACAATTATTCTGATCGGAAACCTGATAAGTGTATTTTCCTGCAGAAAGATTTTTGATGGTTCGTACATTTTTCTCTCCGTTGCTCCATGTGATATTATATGGAGGAGTTCCTCCTGATATCCCTAAAGAGATAATTCCGTCGTTTTCATCATTAACCAGTTGTCTTGTTATTGGATCAACTCCACCGGTATAGCTCGATTGTATTACAACGGTTTCCATACCTTTATCTACACAAGCACAGATACCGCAATCAACCAATGGACGTATGGCAAAATCATCGAAATAGTAATAGGCATACTTTTTACCTTTTTTATTTTTTGTGTTTTTACCAGTTACCACATAGTTGGTGTCTTCATAATTTTTAAAATTACCAACTAAAAAGAAGCGTTCTCCTCCTTTTGCTGTATATATTTGACAAAATTGTAGCCATTCTTCGGTATTATCTAAAAACAATCCAGCTTTATTATTTAGATGAGCTTTGTAATCTAAATATGTTTTATTGCCATTGGCAACTTCTGAATCAGAAAAGAATACGCTTAATTGATCAACAGCAAATTTCGAACCTGATGCTAATTTATACCAAAAAGAAACACAATAACGCTGACCCGCAACCATTGGCTTGCTTAAAGTTCCTTGCATATATTCTCTAAAGTCTTTATTAGAACCTGTCAAAATAGCTCCTAAATATCCATTTCCTGACTTGGGCTGACTATATCCTGCAAAATTATTGGGAACTCGAACTTCACTTTTACTACATCTGTTAAAGTAGTCGGGGGTAGTAAAAGTGGGATATGTCCAATGAGGAATTAAACGGTGACTTTTATCCATATAAGTATAGCCTTGAGGGCACTCATAATATTTCTCACAATCGGGGTTTAGCACCATGTTTTCAACTTGCGAAAAAGCAGGAAGATACAAAATCATGCAAAACACAATTAAAATACGCTGCAATAGTCTCATATGTAAACAATTTTTAATTATTAAAATGTAAATTTAATAAAAACAAACTAAATCACCTTGCAAAATGTGAATTTAGCATAATAAAAAACGAGTCTACGACACACCCCAAAAAAGGATACTGAAAAAGATAAGAAAAATCAGTCCTTTTCTTAACAATATAAAGGACTTTACAATGAGTAGAAATGTTTTTTTCTTTTGTAGAAAGTCATTTCCTTTAGTTTTGAAGGTTTCTCCTTTTGAAGGTAGTTAATTTTATACCAATCGAAATCTGAAGTCAGTCCTCAAAAATATAACTTCTTAATTGGATAAATAGGGGTTAAAATGGTTTTATATATAGTGAATTGTACTTTCGGAGAGACCAATAGTTCTGTTATAAACTGACAATAGAACTTTAGGGCAGACCGAAAGATTTGTTGTAAATCTATAATTGAGTTTAATATAAAATCAGAAGAGCGTTCTATGACTTCTCTAATAAAAACTATCTTTTGAAGTGATTATCATCTAGTCTCTTTATCGTTCTTCTAATATATTCCACTCTATTATCTTTATTTGAAGACGACCTTGGTGCTGAGGTATTCCAATAAAAAACATCAAACTTATGTTTAGGACGTTGTTTTTCTAGCCATTGAAAGTCTTTTAAGTAGAGCATTTCATTTGTTAAATCAACCAAGGGGGTTAACTTTGATTCTGGTTTATTGGTAAATAAGATATTGTCGATTTTCTTGTTCTCAATAAAAATACAGATATCTCTACTTTTCGCATTATTTAAACCAATTATGGCTCCTTTATCTTCAGGATAGTAAATGGTTTGAGCATTACCCAAAACATCTAACTTATAAAGTTGATTGTTCTTTATATGCCCTAACATATTTCGTCCTTTTATCTGATCGAAATAGCTGGTATCTTTTTTAGAAACCATAAACGAGTTGTTTCTAAAATGAATATACTTTGGCTTTTGCTGTACCATTTCAAGTGCTATGGTATCGGCTGTAATTTGGTTTCCTTCAGCCCAAACAATAGGATTATTGAATAGTCGTAATGTCGAATCTTGTGTTTTATACACCAATGAATCGCTTTTTGCTTGCAAATTAAAGCGATATAGTTTCATATGGTGAAATGCTTTAATGATATTGTTTTCGCTGCTATCTTTATTAAATGTAATGGTATCAGCATGCATAAATAAACTGTCTTTATTTACCACATGAATTAAAAGAGTAGAATCAGTCATTAAAGCATTTCTGCTATTCTTATAAGTTTCTAAAAAGTTTCCTTTTAATATTAAATTATTTACGGTATCACGTAAAATTACATTATTGCGGAAATATGCTTTCTCGCTTTTTTTATCTAGATAAATGGTATCGCCAACAGCAGAATAACTATTACTGGTTAATTTATTGTTCTTAAAAAACTGAGAAAAACCGTAAGTTGTATTGTACCAACCTGCTTCAGAATAGAGCGTTTCGGTTTTATTTACAATTCTGGTGGGACCTAGTATATATGCTGTTTTGGTTAAATTATTATATTTTAATGTATCTGAATATAGTGTATAGTCAGTAGTTACTACTTTAACACTATCTTTAAAAAACAGCTCTCGTTTTTGAGTATAATATCGTCCTATTTTACTGGTTAAAACATTGGTGCTATCTACAATTTGCCCGCCTCTGTGATAATAGCCCAAGTTTTCATTCATATTATAATCTAAAAACTGGGTGGTAAGCACAGTATTTCGGTTGGTTAACTTAATGTTTCTTCGCAGTTTTGCAATTCGGGTGTTTCCATTGTATTTTAAGAAATCTCCATAAATATGGGTGGTATCGGCATTGATAATATGGATATGACCAAATGCTTTAATCTTGTTTTGATCTCTTATTTCAATTACACTATCGCAAAACATTTTAATATTGCCTTGCTCAATTTGTACATTTCCCCAAAAAACATTTTTCGGAGGCGTTGTTTTGGTAAAGAATGTAGCATTATCGAAATGCTTAATCTTTACCTTCTTTTTTTCTTGTGCAGAAGCAACAAAGGCAAAAAGAATAACAAAAAGTAAAAAGGGATATTTTGATATCGCTATACGCATCAACATAGCATCTATTTTATAATTTCGGCAATAATCTGTTCTACACTCATTCCTTGTGCTTCGGCTTTATAGTTTTTCATAATTCGATGACGCAGAATAGGCACAGCCACAGCTTTTACATCTTCTATATCGGGTGAATATTTTCCAGATAAAAGGGCATGTGTTTTAGCACCCATAATTAAATATTGCGAGGCACGAGGACCTGCTCCCCAATTGATATATTCATTAGCTATTTGATGAGCATTTCGTGTGTTAGGTCGAGTTTTTGCCGCCAAAGAAACAGCAAATTGTAACACATTATCGTTTACAGGAACTTTTTGTATTAACTTTTGATAATACATAATTTTTTCTCCTGAGATAATTTTTTCCAATTTCACATCAGAACCATTGGTGGTATTCGCAACAATTTTAAGCTCGTCTTCTAAACTTGGATAATCAAGATGTATGCTAAACATAAATCGGTCTAGTTGAGCCTCTGGTAATGGATAAGTACCTTCTTGCTCAATGGGATTTTGAGTAGCCAACACAAAAAATGGTTCTTCTAATTTGTAGTGTTTACCATTCACTGTGATGCTTTTTTCTTGCATTGCCTCTAATAAAGCAGCCTGTGTTTTAGGTGGTGTTCTATTGATTTCGTCAGCCAGCACAATGTTTGAAAAAATAGCTCCTTTCATAAATTCAAATTGGCGACTATTATTCAATATCTCTGTTCCAATAATATCAGAAGGCATTAAATCGGGAGTAAACTGTATGCGTTGATATTTTAAGTCTAATACTTGTGCAATGGTATTTACCAAAAGTGTTTTTGCTAATCCTGGAACACCCACCAACAAACAATGCCCGTTACTAAATATTGAGATTAGCACATTTTTTACAATATCATCTTGCCCAAAAATCTTTTTATTGATTTCAGTATTTAGTTTTTGATAATCCTGAAAAAGAGTATCTGCTGCTTCAACATCTGATTTGAAATTCATTTTTTTTTATTTAGAAGTAAAAGAAAAAAGGGGGCTAGGCTTTATTGATATTTCCCCCATTAATGCGACTATTTCACCCAGTTTTTGAAACGGAAAGTAGCATTTTTGTATGAATCATCAAGATGGATATAAGTTTTCATTTGTTTGTCCTTTATCCAATCATTTAAAACCGTTTCTTTTTTCTTATTTTTCAACATATTCTTAAATATCGCCCAATCGTCTGCTAAGTTCGCCTTATGAGAAGGAGTTTCCGACTTAATTTTAACAATTTTATAAGTCGTTTTTGCTCTTGTGATAGCTTCAAAAGGAGCAGATATTTCTCCTACTTTTAATTTATTTACTTGTTTTGATATGGCAGAAGGAAGTAAATCTTTTCTAAATTTAGATGATGCCGTTTTAGGATTTACCAATAAACCGCCGTTGTTTCTTGTGTTTTTATCAGAAGAGAAATAAAATGCAGCTTCATCAAAAGTCATCTTTTTCGATTTAATTAAGTCAGTAATACTATCAAGTTTGGCAATTGCTGCTTTTTTCTCTTTTTCAGCAATTACAGGTTTTAATAATATTTGACGCACATTTATGTGGTTTCCCTTTCTGTCAATTAATTGCATAATATGAAAACCATATTCGGTCTCTACGATTTTTGACACTTTATTACTTTTTAAATTGAATGCAACGTTGGCATATTCGGGTATTAATTCGGCACGAGCCATATATCCCAACTCTCCACCTTTAGGAGCACTAGGACCTTCAGAATATAAAACTGCTAATGTTCCGAAGCTTTCTCCTTTAATGATACGGTCACGCAGTTTACGTAATTTGGTACGAATACGGTCTCGTTCGTCAGCTGAAATCTTAGGGTCTCTTACGATTTGTTGTACTTGTATTTCACCTGGAACAGTTGGTAGGCTATCTTTTTTTAGTGTTCGATAAAATTCACGAACCTCGGCAGGAGTAACGTGAATATCTTTTGTGATTTTAGCAATCATTTTATCTTTGATGCCTTCAGCACGTGTATCTTCACGAAAATCATTCTTCATCTGTTCAATGGTTTTATTAAAATACTTTTCTAATTTTTCCTTTGAACCAATACGCTGAATATAGATCTCCATTTTACGGTTTAATGTTTTCTCTACCTCTTGATCTGTAACAAAAACACTATCAATCTGAGCTTGTGCCAACATTAATTTTTGTATTAATAAATCTTCTAATATTTCTGATTTTAAATCCTTGCTTTTCTCGGCATATCCTTGTGCTTTCATTGCAAGAAATCGATTTTCTACATCTGACTTTAATACTACTTCGTTGCCCACTACTGCAATTATTTTATCAGCAATATTATTTTGAGCTATCGCCTGTGTTGATCCTAACAATAGTACAATTAGTACTTTATAAATACGGTTTAATCTTATCTGCATATTTTATTGATTTGAATATATTTTAAATTTATGTTTTGCTTTTGCATCCTTATAGATATCGTTTTCTAAACGATTTTCTAATTGTAATTTTCGCTTATTTAGAATTATCTTTTTGATGTTTCTTTTTACATAATCAACAGGAGCGGTGCTGCCTTTTAATAGTAAATCATCTATTCGCAGAAAATAGAAATAGTCCTTATCTTCTGTTTCAATGAATTTGTTTTTCTTTAAAAATAGTATTCTATCGTCTATTTTTAAAGGAATTTTATCTAATAGTAATTGGGCTGCTACCCATTCACCATCGAAAGTATCATAATTGGTTGCACGTTGAAAACAGAAATCTTCTAAGGCATCAGCATCCTCTTTTTTGTTTGATTTTAACCATTTTTTGATTTTTCTCTTTTCGGGGAATGGTTTCTTTATTTTTACAAATACCCCTTTTACCAAATTTACATCTAAAATAAAGTTATTGGGATATTTACGATAGTATTTATTTATTTCTGTATCGCTTATGGTACTATCTAATTTTTGATGAACAAAATGTGATTTATAAATATGAATTAGTAGTGCATTTCGATAATTTTCTACCATTTTACTAACATCTTTTTGTTCTTCGGTAAGATTTAATTCAGCTTCGTTAATAATTAGCTGTTTGGTTATCCATTGTTGGATATAATTATCTGCAATAAAAAGGCTATCATTTTTAGAGGCATTGGGAGGTATAATCTCTTTTAATTCTGATTTTGATAATATTTTATCGCCAACTTTCGCAACAGCTAAAGGGTCATCTTGATTGTTTATTTTACAAGAAATGACCATTAATATCATCATTAATATAATTACAATCCTTGCCATTTTAATTCCTCACCTTTTATTTTTAATCGGGTAAAAATAGTGCTTTTATTTTTATTGCATTGCCATTATTCCCTTTTATGCGTTATTGTTTGAATTTTGATAATAAAATCAACGATATATTTCTAATTGATAAACAAAAGTGAATGTGTTAAAAGAATTACACATTCACTTTTATTCTTAGTTACTAAAGCAATTATAGGAGATCTATCTGCTATAATTTGGTGCTTCACGAGTAATTGCCACATCATGAGGATGACTTTCTGCCATTCCTGAAGCTGTAATTTTAACAAATTTGGCATTGTGTAATGCTTGAATATCGGGAGCTCCACAATATCCCATGCCTGCACGCAAACCTCCTATTAACTGATATATCACTTCATAAAGTGTTCCTTTATATGGCACTCTTGCCACAATACCTTCAGGAACTAATTTCTTAATATCATCTTCGGCATCTTGGAAATAACGGTCTTTTGAACCTTGTTGCATTGCTTCAATTGACCCCATGCCTCTATATGATTTGAATTTTCGACCATTGTAAATAATGGTTTCTCCGGGTGATTCTTCTACTCCTGCAAAAAGAGAACCTGCCATGATTGAATCAGCTCCTGCTGCAATTGCTTTTACAATATCTCCAGAATAGCGTAATCCACCATCAGCAATTACTGGTACTCCTGTTCCTTCTAATTCTTTTGCTACATTATAAATAGCAGTAAGTTGTGGAACTCCGACTCCTGCAATTACACGAGTGGTGCATATCGATCCCGGACCAATACCTACTTTTACACCATCGGCTCCTGCTTCTACCAACATTCTTGCAGCCTCAGCAGTAGCAATATTTCCTACAACAAACTCCATAGAAGGAAAACGTTTTTTTGCTGTTTTTAATATTTCGACAACACCACGAGAATGTCCATGAGCAGTATCTATAATAATTGCATCGGCATGAGCTTTAACCAATGCTTCTATTCTATCTAATGTATCGCCTGCAACGCCTACTGCAGCTGCGACACGCAAACGTCCTTTGCTATCTTTACATGCCAAAGGCTTATCTTTTGCTTTGGTAATATCTTTATAGGTAACTAAACCTACCAATTTGCCTTCTTTATCGACTACTGGTAATTTTTCAATTTTATGTTCCTGTAGGATATCAGCTGCTTGTTCTAAATTGGTTGAAACGGTAGTGGTTACCAAATTTTCAGAGGTCATTACTTCTGATATTGGTCGCTCCATATTGCGTTCGAATCTTAAATCTCTATTGGTTACAATACCTAGTAGAAAAAGATCATTATCTACCACAGGAATACCGCCTATTTTATACTCCTTCATTAAGGCTAAAGCATCTGCAACTGTCTTATAAGGGGCAATGGTGATAGGGCTAAAAATCATACCATTCTCGGCACGCTTCACGGTTAAAACTTGTTTTGCTTGCTCTTCAATACTCATGTTTTTATGAATAACACCTATTCCTCCTTCACGAGCAATAGCTATTGCCAATGCTGATTCGGTAACAGTATCCATTGCTGCTGATACAATGGGCGTGTTTAAGGTGATGTTTCTTGAGAATTGGGTCTGCAGACTTACTTCGCGTGGAAGAATTTCAGAATAAGCCGGCACTAAAAGGACATCGTCAAAAGTGAGTCCTTCAGAATAAATCTTATCAGAAATAAATGACATAGTGGTATAAAATTAGTTGTTTTTTAAAAATTGTCTGCGAAACTACAAAAAAAAGACTTACAAGATTAAAATAAGCCTATAAAAAGTGTTAATTATTAATTCCCTCGAAAAAGTGCAGGTTTAGGCATTGTGTAAACCTTGCCTGAGTTGGCTGGGACGTTTTCGGGGGTTGCCGAAATCAAGACCGTTGCAAGGTAACACACAATATATATTCTAGAAATCTCTTTTTTATGAATCTGTTATTTTGTATTTTTAAAGTATGAAAAAGGAAAATACCCC
>PDWI01008282.1_pt1 | contig 12301 bp, 5 predicted proteins | sample 1430891 | NCBI WGS metagenome assembly PDWI01 (sample SAMN01162508, study PRJNA174530) | Oral metagenome, whole genome shotgun sequencing project. | biome: Marine environment; feature: Marine mammal; material: Swab sample of the gingival sulcus; isolation source: swab sample of gingival sulcus...
GGCTCCTTGCCTACCGTACCACGAAGCGTAGCGTTTGCCGTCCTACCCGTAGGAGGTAGACTCCAGCGGGTAGTGAGCTGATGTCTATACGGTTATTCTGGCTGGTCTTTACCCGTAGTACGAGTTGCCCAGTGAGGGTGTATACGCGAGCTACAGCCTCACCTTCTAGCCCCTGTAGGCGGATATTCTCGCTGGTGGGGTTAGGCGATACGACAATTTGCGGAGCTGAGCTGTCGTCTACAGCCGTGGGTTCGGGTACTACTGGTTCTTTTTCAGTAGACTTCCACGTAGCTTTTAGAGTCATGTCTCGCTCGATTGCCGAATCAAAGTTGAAAGGCTTGCCCGCCTCATCTATCCAGCCAGTAAAGCTGAATTTGTCGCGCGTGGGGTCTTGCGGCTTCTGCGCCTTTTTCCCCTTCTCTACAGTGATTGCTTTCAAAGCTGAGCCGCCGTTCGCATCAAATGTAATGGTGACCATTTCTTTTTCGCCGCTAGTGTTAGGATTCTCATCGTACACCGCCTTTAGCGTTATATTCTTGGTTACGGGTGTCGTCTTGCAGTCAAACTTTGTATTGCCCTCCTTGTTCTGCCACTCCCTGAATGTGTAGCCTGGGACTTCAGGCGCATCTGGCGGTGTAACCATTTTATTTTCTTGCACCTCTACCTTTTCGCCAATCTGCTCTCCCTCTTTATCTAGGAAGGTGACCTGGTAGACAGGTATCTGCTCAAAGCTGGCTATAACCGTTACTTTATCCTTATCCTCCGGTGTGGGTACTGGGGTATTGAGGTTCGTCACTTTCGCCCCATTGACGGTCAGATCCTTTAGCCGATGCCCAGCTGCAGGCTCTACCGTGAAGCTGAGCTGCTCATTGCTTACAACCCAGTCCCCATTATCTAAGATGAAGCTTACAGTATTCTTCGCGTTGTCTACGAGTGTGCTGCTGACTGCTAGCGTCCCTTCGCCCTCGACTTGCAGCTCTAGCGGGTAGGTGAATTTCTCTATCGGCGTACCAACCCAGAACTTCCATGAATTACTAGGGCTTGTGGCCGATTTGAGCGCGTACACGTCCTGCTTGACGGGACTTGTGGCAAAGGCGGTATTCAGGACTAAGGTATTCATGTCGGGGCTTGGGTATACTACTTTGGAAACGTAAGCACTGAGGGCGTTCCCGTAGATGGCCTCAACGTAGTTTCCGAAGATGAGGGTCTTGAGTCCTGTGCAGCCTTTGAGCATATTGCTAGCGTAGTCGCGAATACTGTTGGGTAGCACTAGCTTGTGGAGCTTCTTGCAGTCGTTGAAGGCATTAGGGGAAATTCTCTTCACTGTGTACACCTCTCCGTCGATTTCTACCGTCTCGGGGATGATGGCGCTTTCTATATCTTTATCGATCGGAGCTACTGTCACCTCCTTCTTCGAGCCTATCTGCTCAAAGCGTAGCCCCGTTTTGGGGTCGTCTAGCGTTTTCCCTTGGCTGAACCCCAGTAGGGGTAGTGCCGCGCTAAGTAGTAGTAGCCCGGCAAACTTCCAAAATCTTTTTCCCATTGACTTTCCTCTTTCTCTTGATTGGTTATACGGTTAAATGTCGGTATTGCGACATGCGTAGCTCTTACCTACGCGCAAAATCGGGCGCGAAGGTATTACGAAGCGAGAAATGCAAAAAGAGCTTGGTCAATCCAGAGGCGAGCTTAGTCAATAAGCTCTTGTACCTTTTCGCTGCTAAGTCCAGTGATGCGGGCAATGACTGGTACTGGGATACCCTCTGCGAGCATGGCGCGGGCATCCTCTATCTTACCCTCTATTTTCCCAGCCTCTTTCCCCTCCGCGAAGCCCTTCTCCCGCGCGGTATCCAAGGTGTTCTTCCAGTCGCGGTATACCTTCAGGCTCTCCTCGTAGGCTTGGTTTTCCTTGGGGGAGAACTGCGCGATGTTCGCCTGCTCGAAGAACTTCTCGAATACCCGCTCGTGTAGGTTACCAGGGCGACTCTGGAGCTCGCAGAGATGCTTGAGGGCATAGAGCCACTTGTCCATGCCGGTCTCCAGCTCATCTAGCCCCTTGGAGAACTTGGGCATCATGAGGTATATGTAGGTCAGCTTGTCGTAGAATACCCGTTTGAGATGCCTCTCCATGAGCTGTACATCGTAGCGGTACATGCTCTCATCGCCGATGTCATCGTCGAGCACGAAGTCCATGATGGCAATGGTGTAGACCGGGCGTAGGCGGAAGTCCCAGTCGTTCGGCTTGGCTTGCTCCCGAATGGGGAAAGTGGAGTAGAATATCGTGCGCTCACGGAAGAACTTCTGCTGGGCCCGTTGCAGCTCCACGATGAACTTGTCGCCCCGTTCATTCTCGCAGTATAGATCGAAAATTGCCTTTCGCTCGAAGCGTCCTACCCCGAGCTGTTCGTCCTTTAGGTAGGTGAGGTTGTGTATAACCTGCTCCCCCTCCAGAAGCTCGTTGAGGAAGCTGATGAGTAGATCCTTGTTGGCCTCCTCGCCGAAGAGGCGCTTGAATCCAAAGTCTGTGAAGGGGTTGATGTACCTTGCCATTGCTGCCCGATTATATCTCGAGGCAAAGGTAAGGGATTTCCTCTTTCCGACCAATTCGCGCAGTGGAGTTCCCTTTCGTCTATTAGCTGTAGTGCCTTCGCTTTGCCCCGGCGTGCTATCTATCCGGCTCTGCCTTTCACGTCTGCCTGGCGAGTCGCTCCCCATAGAACTACTCAGTAACCATGAAGGGGAGTGTCCTATCATGCGCTCCCCATTTCTAGGGATTTTTCTGCCGTTTTTCTCTACTGCACACCCTGTGATTCTCTATTTGTGCACCTATTTTGGGGTTTTAAAATTACAAAAACACAAAATATACCTGTGTGTAAATGTCTATTTTAATTCTTTAGGTTTTGAAATAGACAATATGTATACTATTCTCTTCCCTTTGGCTCTTTTCTAAATAGTCTATACTTTCGTGTCCCGAATTGTAAGGCTATGATGAAAGTAGTAAAATACTTCCTACTCCTTGCCCTACTCGGGGGCCTCGGAGCAGCTGGTTCTGCGCAGAGCCACAGACTCCACGGGAGGGTACGGGATAACAATGGCCCCTTGGCGGGAGCGACTATCTGGGTTTACGGCACTCGCAATGGGGTGCAGTCCGATGCCCATGGGGTGTTCAGTCTACAGATGCCCTCTGGGGATACGCTCTCAGTGTGTATTGCCTACATGGGTTACCGCACCGAGCGGGTCTCCTACCGGGGGCAGTCCCATATCGATGTGATACTCCAAGAGCAGAGTACGCAGATTGGTGCGGCGGTGGTAGTGGGGCGAGCCAACATCAACGACTTGGACATACGGCGGAGGACAGGGTCGGTGGCGCAGGTGAATATTCAGAGACTCCAGGCGAAACCGATGGCGAATCTCGCCCTGGCCATGCAGGGGAATCTCCCGGGTATTGCCGTGCGTAACCGTGGCGAAGTAGGGGAGAAGCCGGAGATACGGGTCAGGGGAACCTCCTCGCTCCGTCGGGGAGACCTCCCGAACGAACCGCTCTACGTGGTGGATGGCAAGGTCGTATCCCCTGAGACCTTTTTCAATCTTAGCCCTGATGACCTTCGCGCCGTGAAGCTACTGAAGGATGCCGTGGCGACAGCGCTTTACGGAATCAAAGCGGCGAATGGGGTACTAGAGGTAAGCACGCGCCGAGGCGGGAAAGGGGGCAATGCGATTGCTTACCACGGGCGGCTCGGGGTCACTTTCCCTGCCCCGCGTCCTTTCCAAATGATGAATACTGAGCAGAAGCTCGCGCTGGAGGAGCGGATTGGGGCAGGTAATACCCCTGGATATATCTATAGCGAGAAGGCCATCCGCCACCTCTACGGATTCACGAAGACCGAGCAGGAGATACTGCAGATGGTCGCTGAGGGGCAGGAGAAGCTAGACGAACTCCGTGAGCATAGTACGGATTGGTACAGCGAGCTGCTACGTCCCCACTTCTACCACTCCCATGCGCTGAGCTACACAGGGGGCACGGAGAAAACCTCTCTTTACCTTTCCGCGGCTTTCCTCGACCAGAAGGCTATGCTGGAGGGCAATGGGCTACAGCGTTTCAGCGCCAACCTCGCGGTGGACAACCAGGCCTTCTCGAATCTCGCCTTGGGGGCTTCCGTCTCCGCATCCTACACGGATAGCAAGACGGAGAATGGTACAGACTACTCGCCCTACGACGCGGTCTTTCGCCTGAACCCCTACGAGACGCGTAGTAGCAAGCAGCTCTGGTCCTACCCAAGGCGTTCGTTCAGCGATCTGTTTAACCAGTACTCCCGTCGGGCCAGGGGGAAGCAGCTCTCCGCGAGTGCCAATCTCAACTATCTCCCAATCCCGGAGCTGGAAATCGCAGCCATAGCCGGATTCGACCTCTCGATGCGTAGTGGTGTATCCATTGTCCCCCCGACGGCATACAACGAGTTGCACTCGGGCATACCCAAGCCGGAGCGTGGGAAACTCTCTGAGAGCAAGAACTCCACCACCAATATTACGACCAACCTTCGGGTCAGCTACTCGAAGACCCTCGGGAAGCACGACCTCACCCTCGGGGCGAATACCGACTCCTACAACACTATCTATGACAACCTCGGCGTGAGCGGGAGGGGGATATACGCCAATGCCAAGACGGCCGCGGGGATTGATAATAGCATAGAGGGAACGAATCGCGCGAGGGTCTTTGGGAAGCGTGAGTTGATACGCAATATCGGAGTGGGCGCATTGGCTGGCTACACCTACAACCACATCTACGATGTCTTCGCCACCTACAAGCTCGATGCCTCCTCTGTGCTCCCCAAGCGTATGCGCTACAACTCCGCCTGGGCGGTGGGACTCGGCTGGACGCTCAATAGGTATTCTGGTATCCGTGAGTGGGACTGGCTCAAACTACTCAAGCTACGGGCCTCCTACGGGCACACGGCCAACCTACAGGGCGTATCTCCCTCCAATGTGGTTACAACATTCACTCGGCAGCACAGCGGCTACGGGGGAATCCGGGCCCTCGAGGTCATGATGCTCCCCAATGACGACCTACGCGCTGAGCAGAACCGTATGTTGGATGTGGGCTTGCAATGTCTCTTCCCCACGACCTCGGTGGATATCTCCTACTACCACCGCCGTACGGTGGACGCATTGCTCGATGTCCCCATCCCGGCCTCTACGGGTTTCTCCATGCAGAAGCGCAATGTGGGGATTCTAGACAACTCGGGGGTGGATGTCTCCATGGCCCAGACGCTTTTCCAAACCGAGAATTGGTACTCAAGGATTAGGGTCAACATGGCCTACAATCGCAACAGGGTCGTCGACCTCTACGAGGGGGATAAGCTCTATATTGACCCGGAATCGCTCATCCCGGACTACGAAGTGGGGCAGCCTACCGACCTAATCTATGGCTTGCACTCCCTCGGCATCAGCCCTACAGACGGCGCGCCGCATTACCGTTTGCATGATGGGCAGGAGGTCGGGGTGGCGTACGCCCAGTTTTCCCGCGAGGACTTCTCGGTCCTAGGGCATGCCACGCCTCCCATTAGCGGGAGTATCTACTTGACCCTCCGTTGGGATAGGCTCAGCCTTGGGGTGGATTGCTACTATACGCTCCTCGGGAAGATGGTACGTCGCGACCGCTACATACGGGACGGGGGCAATGCGAATTGCAACGCGCCGGTGGGTCAGAGGGATAACATGTGGTTCGAGAAGGGAGACCGAGGCAAGATATACCCTGACCCATGGGTTATGAACAAGGGGTACTATAGCCTAACCTATCCCAATCAGCGTACCGTACTACGCACCGATATGCTCCGGCTAAGCGCGGTTTCGCTACGCTACGATGTACCCGTGAAGAATTCCCGTCTTCACCTACAGGCGCTCTCCGCGGCGATTGAGGCGGCGAATCTATACACCCTCACCCCTTACTCCAGCGGGGATCCCGAATCCGGCCTAGTGGTTATACCCCTACAGCCCATCCTTACCGCCTCGCTCAAAATCACCTTCTAGCCCTATGAATCCGTATAGAGTTCTCTTCCTTCTGCTACCCTTCGCCCTCATTCTTGGCGCGATGCCCGCCTGCTCTCTCGATATTCCCATAGAGGATGAGGTCAGTGACCCAGATGCCATTACGGACCTGGAATCGGCCAAATCGGCACTCGCCGCGGCCTACAAGAGCTACTCGCTCTGGCAGTACAACACCCAGCTCTCGGCGCGTACCGACGACTTCACCCCCACGCCCTTACTCGCGGAGCAGCCAGACCTAGGCAATATCTACTCATGGAACGAGCGCCAACTCGTCTTCTTCTCTACTGCGATTTGGGACGAGGGATACCGTACTATCGTCTTGACCAACATCCTCCTCGAGCGAATCGCCCCGCTACTCAAACATGACCTTGGCGAGGACTACCTACCCATGGTGGGGCTTCGCAACTCGGCGCAGGCCCTACAGGCTCTCGTCCTCTTTCAGCTCGCGCAGCTATACGGAGACAACCCGAGTGACAGCCCCTGCATACCATTACGCAAGCACGCCGAGCTCGCCTATCCGGCCCGGGAGAGTCGGGGAGAGGTCATGCAGTATATACGGACGCTTCTAGAACCCGCCATATCCGCGAAGCCCAATGAGCTCTGGTTAGAGGGAGTCTACTGGCTCAACCCGCTATCCGCGCTCTGCCTTCTCGTAGAGGTGGAACTCTCCGAGGGGAATTACGATCTCGCCTCGGAGTACGTCAATCGGCTAGTGCTAGCCTGTGATGCCAAGGGGATACCCAGCCTTAGCTCCTACCAGCGCATGTGGCGGGGGGGGAGTTCCCCAGCGCCAAATGTCCTCTTCGCGGTGGATGTAACAGCTAGTCCCAGCTATAGCGAGTTCGACAGTTGGAGTGACGCAGTGCAGGGCGACCCGCTAGTGGTTAACCCAAACCTAGAGTTTAAGCCCGGGGATATACGCCAAGAGGTGAGCTATTCCCTCATCACCATGGCGGATAAAAACAGTCCCACGGGGAGTAGGGAAGCGCGTAGCTACGGGAAGTACAACGCCCTGCGCAACCAGAATAAGCCCATAGAGTACATTTGCCTCTACCGCGCCGCGGATGTCCTGCTCCTCGCGGCCGAGGCGGAGGCGCAGAGGGGGAGTAGTACCCTAGCCCTAGCACGTCTCAACAGCTACCTCAGCGCGCGTAATGCGCAGAGTATAACAGCCCCCCTCAGCGGGCAGGAGCTACTACAACGTATCTATACGGAGCGACAGCTAGAGTTCCTCGGCGAGGGGAAGCGGTTCTACGACCTCAAGCGTATGCCCAATCGCCCAGCTGTTTTGCGCTATCGCCCTTATCTATCGCACCCTGTGGATATTGCATCTGACGACTTCCGTTGGCTACTCCCCATCCCCCCCTCCGAGACGAAGTATAACCCTAATGTAGGGCAAAACCCCGAGTGGAATCCCTACGTCCTGAGTAAGTAAACGTGTACAAGTAAAAGTAGAGAATAATGAAACGTAGAATCCTGATGATTGCCGCCCTGCTAGGGATGGCAACCCTATTACTCCCCGCCTGTGAGGAGGATAAGCATGATGATTTCGAGGGTAACCCCACCTTCGAGTTGAAGGTCAAGGATGACCTGTCTTTCGATGCCGAGACCAAGACCCTCTCGGTGACCATTACCTCCGATATGCCCATGCGTGAGACGGTCTCTCTGTACTTCGCCCTCGAGGGGAAAAGCGAAGCTCCGGCAGACCTCTTGAGCTATCCGGGCTCTGTGGTCTTTAAGAAGGGGGAGAAGGCCAAGACCATCACCGTATATGTGGCGAAGGGTAAGAAGCTAATCCCTGGGCCTAACGGGGAGAAGATGTACAGCTATACGCTGAAGTGCAATCGAATAGAGGGCCTCGATATGAAGCCAGCAGTTATCAAACCCATTACGCTCAGCGTCAAGCTCAACGAGAAGGTGGTGGATAAACCCGATGACACCCCAGAGGAGGCCAAGCCCAGCTTCTCCATGAGCATTAAGGACGGTCAGATGCTCTCTTCCGAGATGGAAACTATCACCGTGACCATCGCCGCGGACAAAGCTATGCCCCAGAAGGTTACTCTGACCCTCGGGCTAAGCGCGAAGGGGGAAGCCCCAGCCGACCTGCTCGCATGCCCAGCGACGGTAGTCTTCGAGAAGGATGAGCAGGCCAAGGATATTGAAATTAAGGTGGCAGACGGGATGTCGCTAGAGAGTCCCAATGGGGCGCTGCAGTACCTCTATTCGCTTAAGTGCTCCAAGGTCGAGGGCGTTGAGGTGAAGCCAGAGGGCATTGCTCCCATTGACATCGCGGTCAAGCTCAACAAGAAACCGGAGGCCGAACCCAGCTTCTCCATGAGCATTAAGGATAGCAAGGAGTTCTCCCCTGAGCTGAGAACGGTGACGGTAACCATCGCCGCGGACAAAGCTATGCCCCAGAAGGTTACTCTGACCCTCGGGCTAAGCGCGAAGGGGAAAGCCCCAGCCGACCTGCTCGTATGCCCAGCGACGGTAGTCTTCGAGAAGGATGAGCAGACCAAGGATATTGAAATTAAGGTGGCAGACGGGAAGTTCCTAGGCAAAGGGGAAAGCGGAGAGAAAAGCTACACCTATACCCTTGAGTGCACCGCGATAGAGGGACTCACCACGACCAAGCCCAAAGCTATTGCCCCCATAGACCTTAAAGTCAACCTGGATGATATGACCGTCCGAGAGCTGAGGCTACTCGCCGCCTGGAAGGCCAAGTTTAACGTAGACCTCAGACCCTTCATCGGGGCAATCGACGTAACCACCACAGTTAAGGTCAATGAGAATGATAAGGGGATGAACGACAACCTCGTGGAGAATACCTACACGGGTGTCGGGGAGATTTCCATCGCCGAGGGGGCTACGGAGGATAGGATTCTCCTGGATATGCCCAAGAACGCCATGGGGGCGGATAAGTTCATCTACCAGGCACTCCGCTACAACCTCTGGGATGTCAACGGTTTTAATATCGCCGGAGGTGGAGCGCCTGAGGTCTACCCCGTGGTGAGCAAGGCGATCAATTGGACTCAGACCTCGCAGGAGACCTTCTCCACTTCGCTCGATGATATTGAAATCACCAGTGGTGGGAATATCAACTTTGTGCGCGATGTGGAAAACATTTGGAATGGAACGGAGAAACGTGTTCCCTTCCTCTACGACTACTCGGCCAACAACCGCCTCAATGAGAAGCTTAAGACCGATGCGACCCTACAGAAGTTGCTCATCCCTAAAGATGAGAAATCATGGGTAGGCACACCGGCTCCCAGTTACTATATCAACTACTCGACCATTGCTTCTGACGACTGGGGCGAGGCGCTATGGGTTGCCCCGACGGGCAAGCTCGACGCGGCGGCCAAGACCATGACCTTCGTCTTCTGCTTCGATACCCAGATGAGCAACGACTACGCCCAGATTAAAGTGGTCTACCAAGCCAAGTAAACCCCGTGCGAAAACGATTTGTCATACTGGCTATTATGCTGTTGTCCCTTCCGGTTTGCGCCGTGGGGGCAACAGCGCGTTCTACGCCTCCCCTGCGAATCCCCCTCCATGAGCTTCCCAATGGATTTCGCTATGCCCTTGCCCCCTCCGCGGTACCCAAGGAACGGCTCTACTTCCGGCTCATCATCAATACGGGGTCCCAGCAGGAACACCCCGGAGAGGAAGGAGCTGCCCACTTCATCGAGCATTTGGCCTTCCGGGCTTCTGCCCATTACCCAGATGGCGAACTCGTCCATCGGCTAGAGGCTCTCGGTGAGCAGTACGGGCGCACTATCAACGCCTTCACTGGCTACGACCGCACAGTGTACATCTACTCCCTCCCCGCAGGTACGGATCCCAATGCGCGCCTCAGGCTCGGCGTGCATATCGCCCATGAGTGGCTACGGCACATCCGTTTTACCGACTCCCTCCTCCGCTCCGAGCGGAGGGTCATCCTGGAGGAAATCGCCCAGTACTCCGAGGGGAATCCCTGCCTAGAACTCCCGAAGAAGGGGAGTAATCCCGCCCTCCAGCGATTGCCCATCGCCTCGCCCGAGCAGGTCAAACGCCTACGCGTAGAGGCGCTTCAGCATTACTACCAGCGCAACTACCGCCCGGAGAATGCAAGCCTCATTATCTCTGGCAACCCTCTAGACACTGCCTACGCGGTTGAGCTCCTCTCGGTCTTCGCGCGGGAAAAGGGCTATCCTTCGGCTCGTATACAGGCGCCCCCCCTTGTCTACAGCCAGCGCAATCACTTCTGCCCAGGGGATGCCCCCGAGCTCGAGTACATCATTCCGCACTCGCAACCCGAGGCGCTAAGTCCTGACCAGCTTCTTCACGACCGTCTTGCGCAGCTCGCCCTCGGCGTAGCCAACCAGCGTCTGCATGCCAAAGGCCTCCCCTGTTCCCTGAGCCTACACTGGTATCTCAACCAGACCCGCCACCTAAGCCTCTCCGCCAAACCCTCGGATTCCCTCTCCATGGAGGTAGTCCTAGCCCAGTCGGCGGCGACAGTCGCGGGGCTTGCCAAGACTAGCGTATCCCCCGGGGAGTGGCGCGATGCCCTCGCGGAGGAGCGCGCTCGGCTGCGGAACTACGGATACCCCAGCACCGCCCCCCAGCTCATGGACTACTACACCGACATTGCCCTTACCCATACCCGGGGGATGCAATCCCCAAAAGAGTACGAAGGAATCCTCAGCCGAATAGAAGCCCTTCCCCCCAAGAGCCTCAAGCCCTATTTCTCCCAGATTCTCCACTGGCTTAAGGCTGATACAGCCGTCCTACTCCTGCGTGATTCCTTGGATTCCAAGGATTTTCAGCCCTCCAGATTCGCCCCATTGCGTAGGGCTATCGTGGAGGGGCTAAGCCATCCAGATACCTGCGTTCCAACGCCCCGCGCGGAGCTCCACCCCAGGAGTTCGCCTGCGGATTTCAGTCTTCCCCCGCTCCCGTCTCCTCCCCAAAAAACGCGCAATGCGCCTGAGGGCCACAGCTACTACCCCCAGCTGAATCTCCACGAGTGGACGCTCGCCAGTGGGGTAAAGCTCATACTCCGTCAGACCACCAATTCCGATAGCATTGTGTCGGTAGACCTTAGGTTCCGAGGGGGGCTATCCGCCGCGCCTAACCGCCTTTACGCCGAGTACGAATCCACGGTCTCCTACCTGACCATGGGGGGCATAGAGGGGCTACCCTACGATGCCTACCGCGATTACCTCCTCAATCACGGCATATCCCTCACCCACACCATGGGGAACTACTACCACGGCTTGCTGGCCATGTCGCCCCGCCGTGAGCTACCCGCGCTCTGTCGAGCTATCTACGGGAGCTGTTTTCACCCTGAGCTACTCCCTGATGACTTTGAGGAAATCCGCCAGGAGCTACTCAAGGAGCTAGACGAAAGGGGGGCGTCCTCCCCTCGCATCGCGCCCATTCATCTACTCGCGCGGCAGGTCGACACCCTTACTGGGCAGATACCCTTTCCCCTTGGAGCGCTGAGTCGGGCGTTTCTCGATACGATTACCCTGACGGACTATGCCCGGCATTACCGCCAGCTCTATACGCAGAATCATCAGCTCCAATGCATTGTCACAGGGCCAATCCCCCCAGACGAAGCCCTACGGACCTTTCGCCCGTTGCTATTGATGTACCGAGAAGCGGGGAGAATAGCAGCAGAGGCGCAGCGTACCGAAGCGCTACCTCGTCTCCCTCATACTCTACGTATCCCCACTGATTACGACACGGCCCGCATCAACTTCCACTACATTGTGCCTTTCAAACTGCCAACCGGGCAGAAGGGCGACCTCATCGGCAAGCTCATACGCGACTTGGCCCGTGAGGAGTTCCTCCGTCAGGCGAGGCTTCAGCAGGGATTGGTCTACTCCCCATACGTGGATGTACGTATCTCCAAGCGGAATCCCTCCTATGCGTTTCTAGACCTCCAAGCGGAAATCGCCACTCGCAATAGGGCGTCCATAGTTCGGATTCTCTCCCGTCTGCTAGAGGCCTTACTCTCCCCACGGGTTCTCGCGAACCTTCCAGCCCATAAGCGAGCCTTCCTTCTGAACCGCTCAGAGGGGCTACTGCCAGATGCGCGGAATGCCTGGCGTGACTACATCGACCGTATGCTCACACAGGGCGTTACCCTTCCCGAGATGGAGGCCTATGCGCGAATCCTCCAATCCATCTCACCTGAGGATGTCGCTCGCACTCTCAGCACTACGGGGCAAGGGGCGTTTGTCTACATCGGGGGGGGAAGTCCCTCGCCCCA
>PDWI01008503.1_pt1 | contig 12301 bp, 5 predicted proteins | sample 1430891 | NCBI WGS metagenome assembly PDWI01 (sample SAMN01162508, study PRJNA174530) | Oral metagenome, whole genome shotgun sequencing project. | biome: Marine environment; feature: Marine mammal; material: Swab sample of the gingival sulcus; isolation source: swab sample of gingival sulcus...
ATTTCATTTTGTTGTGTTGAAAGTCTTTTTACTATCCGTCCATTGATATCTACTAAAGTGATTTGTGAATTTTGACTTTCCGGAAATTGTATTGTGAAAAATGTACTGACAGGATTTGGGAAAATTTTCACTTCTGCATTCTGTTGATATAAATTAGTTTTAGACGATTTTAACATGCTCTTTCCTGAATTGTTTACAGTTGGTGGAGAATAAGGTTGTTGATTGTCGGTTACTGATAACTTGAAATTTCCTTCTGCTCCATTGTATCCATCAACAACAATATAATAAGTTCCGGCTGACAAAGTAATATTAACCAACTTGGAAACTCCATAATTTCCCGAATTATGGGAAGAGGCATTATCATTATAATATCCGGTAGAAGTATAATCTTCATTAAAAATCTCAATTTTCGTATCGAAATCTGTGAAATTATAGTCTGTTGATACTGTTATTGTTTTTTCAGACGATAAATGGATTCTGTAGGTTTTATCTGCACCGTCTGTATATTGTACATCCCAAGCGTTTGCAGCACCAATATTTGATGAAGTAACACTAAAAGGTACGCTTTTATTTATTGTGCAAATTTCGTAATAATGGTCAATGTCTTTTGTATCTGATGGTTTTTCTTTTACCTCTAAATATCTTGGAAACACAAAGAGCTTATTTTGCTTTGTTAGGATAGACCATTCAAATATTGGATAACTTTCATTCATTCTCCAAAGTTCATATTTGACTACGCGTTGCCAAAACAAAGTTAGACACTCCTCGCCTGCTTCTTTTTTTACTTGTATTCTTTCTTTCTTTTCGAATTCTGAAGCAAAGGTTTGTGTAACAACGAGGTTCGATTTAAAATCTTTGGAAACCGATGAATTATATACATCGGTAATTCCTCCATCATATTTATGCGTAAACCCCATTGTGTGGCTAACTTGATTTGCAGCAGTCTTAGTTATCCCTATTTCTACATCCCAAGTACTTGTTATTTCCTCAAGCAGATCACCTGCAAGAAAACTGTCAAATAGTTGATAATATGTGTATTGTTTTACAATATAGTATGGTGAATTATTTATTTTCCAATTGAAATCCCTACCGGGATCATTCACCCAAATACATGGAATATAAGTTTGAGCAATCTGAACTTTTGGTGTTGTAGTTCCTGTTAAAGTCTGATCGTGTAAACTCTCAGGAGCCGGTGGCATATCTATTTGTACATCACTGGGATTGTCAAATATTCGCCAAGACACAAGTTCGCTGCTACCGGAAAGTTGTGCGTCATTAAAAAACCTAAATTTTTGGTTATTCCCATTATGTTGAGTTCCTGCATATAAATTGTTTTTGCTTCTTGAGGGATGGTCAAACGGATCTTTATGCTGACTGCTTAAACAAATATCACCAACCTTTGAGTTATCACACTTTATTATAACACTCCCGTCTGTTTGTTGGTCAAAACGAAAGATTTGATTTTTAGGAAGTGCTATAAGATCTCCATAAGGACTATGCACTCCCCTGAATTTGTGGCAATACAAATTTCCGTGAGATAAATGTCTGTCTAATACTTTCCCTTGCCTGTTAATAATAATTGCATCCGATGAAGTCTGATGCAACGGCATTATTAACCATTGTTGGTTGTTTCCTCCATGATAATTTTGTTGATAGACATTTGAATTGCCACTTCTTTTATCTAAAACCTTTCCGTTATAAGTTTTAATTTTTTGATAAAATTTCCTGTAATCAGGAACAGCATTTTTAATCGGGGTTTGCGCATCTATTTTTATGATTAAAATAATTAAGGCAAATCCAAGTAAAGTAAATCTTTTCATAATTTTTTAAAAAAAATTTAGTTAATTTTACGCTATAAAGGTAATTTTTTCTAAAAGTTTTTGCAATTTTTTTTTAAGATTTTACAATTTTGGGTAATACATCAATCGCGGTTTGTTTCATTGCTTTTTTTCAGTTCCCGTGTTTGCATTTCAATGGCATTGATTGTGCCGACTTTTTTCTTTTTAGAGCCCACGCCTTTGTTTTGCATTTTTCGGACACCGGGCAAAACCCTGTTTTCCCACGAGCCAACAGCCTGATTGAAATTTTTCACTAAAGAGTGAATCGTACTCCCGATTTTTTCGATATATTCGTTAAAATTTGCAAGTCGTTCGTACAAATCGTTGCTCAATTTCCATATTTCAAGAGCATTTTCAGTGGCATCGTGTTGTTTCCACGAGAAAGCAATGGTTTGTAAAAGCGCAATCAAGGTTGTTGGCGTTGCAAAAACGATTCTATTTTTCAGAGCAGCTTCCAACAGCAGCTTGTTTTCGTGCAAAGCAGCGCCAAAAGCAGGCTCAACCTCAATGTATAAAACAACAAAATCTACGGAATTATCAAATTGCGACCAATAGGCTTTTGAGCTGAGTTCTTTCATATGAGCGTTCAGTGCTTGTGCGTGTCTTTTCATTAATGCTGCTTTTTCAGTGTCATCGGAACTTTCCACAGCATCTAAGTAGGCATTTAGCGGCACTTTAGAATCAACCACAATCTTTTTGTTCTCAGGAAGATGTATAATCATGTCAGGGCGCAAAATTCTGTCCTTATCTTTCACATGCACCTGTTCGTCGAAACCGCAATAAGACGACATGCCTGAAAATTCAACAATGCGTTGCAAGCCGATTTCGCCCCAACGTCCGCGAACTTTCGGCGATTTTAGCGCAGAAACCAAAGCATTTGTCTCTTTCTGAAGCGATTTCTGGCTATTCATCAAGTCGGTCAAATGCGTATGAAGGCTTCCGAGCGTTTTTCCGCTATCAATACGGAAATTCTTTATCATCTCTTCTTGTTTCCGGAGTGTTTCGTTCAGCGGGGAAACAATATGCTGAATCTCATTCTTTTGGATTTTATTTTCCTCTACTGCTCTGTGTACAATTTTCTCTAAGGATTTTTCTGCAAGTTTCACAAATTGATCGTTATTGTTTAAAATCGAGCGGGAAATAATGGCATCAAAATTTTCTTTGTAATTGTTTAACAGCTTATGATGCAGTTTTTTTGTCAATTCCGTTTCTGTTTCGGCAGCTTTTCTTTTTTGTTGCTCATTCGCGGCAAGCTCTTTCAGTGCGGTTTGTTCTTTTCTGTATGCCGAAATTATTTTTTTTTCGTAAACAAACCAAACGCAAATGCCTCCGATAAAAATTCCAATAAGTAAAAGTAAAAATTCAAGCATTAGGTAGTATTTCAGAAAGTATGTTTTGTAAAAAATAAACATTGAGCAGTTATAAACCTGAGCAAAATTCTTGGCTTTGATAATGTATTTCTTATTTTTTTATGTTTGCAAGCTTGTTTCAGATTTGAAAGACACAGGATGCCAAGATTTGTCAGGAAATCAAAAGAGCTTCCTCAAAGCAAGGAAGCTCTTTTTGATTTGTATTTTCGTTTAAATCCATTTGACGTAGCTAAAATCTTGCCGATGTGGCAGATATTCGTTTTTCGGGAACACACGCACGCCATAATTAAATACTCCGGGTTTTGCAGGAGCAATTTCAACTTCGTAGTATGCCTTTGTGCCTTCTTTTTTAGTAAGTTTCATTTCAAGATTCTCTAAAATGCTTACTTTACTTCCTATTTCATTGTCTGTAATTACAATTTCAACACCTACATCAATATTTGAGAGTTCGTTCAGGTCGAGCACAACCTCGCCTTTGTATTTTTCTCCCGATATAAGTTGAGTTTTGGTAGATTCGGGCAAGTCCATCGAAACAAGCTGAATACTTTCCCAAGATCGTGCTACTTTTTTCTTCCAATACGAAATTGCTTTCGCGGTAGCATAATCATCAGAGCGCAATTCGACGGTTCTTTTGTATAGTTTTTTGTAGAAACGATTGCAATAGTCGTCAATCATTCGTTTTGTTGTGAAATCAGGAGCTATTTCCGCAATGTTTTTCTTGATATACTGTATCCAAGCTGTCGGAATGTTGTTCTCGTCTCTATCGTAGAACAAGGGCAAGATTTCTTGTTCTAATAAAGTGTATATTGTTTCGGCATCGAGATCGTCTTGGAAAGCCTGATTGCTGTAAGAGCGTTCCATCGGCAAAGCCCAACCGGCATTTTCCTTGTATCCTTCAACCCACCAACCGTCAAGCACACTGAAATTTAGCACGCCGTTCATTACGGCTTTCATTCCGCTTGTGCCGGAAGCCTCCAATGGTCTTGTTGGGGTATTCAACCAAACGTCAACGCCTTGTACGAGTTTTTTGGCAAGTTGAATGTCGTAATTTTGCAAGAAAATAACTTTCCCTAAAAATTCGGGTCTGTTTGAAATTTCGACAATATGTTTTATCAATCCTTGTCCGCCGCCGTCTGCCGGGTGTGCTTTTCCCGCAAAAATAAATTGCACAGGTCTTTCCGGATTGTTTACAATTTTTTCCAACCTGTCAATATCTTTAAACAACAGATGCGCTCTTTTGTATGTTGCAAAGCGTCTTGCAAAACCGATGGTCAGCACATGTTCGTTCACTTTATTGCGTACTGCAACAATTTTCTTCGGATCAACATGTCGGCTAATCCAGTTTGAGCTGAGGCGGTGTTTTATTTGGTTGATAAGTTCGGTTCTTTTTTGTTCTCTGATTTCCCAAATTCTTGCATCATCAACCTTATAGATGTTTTTCCATAAATCTTTGTTCGACTGATCTTTGATAAACCTTTTTCCAAATTCTTTATTATACAATTGTTTCCATGGTTTAGCCAACCAGCTCGGAAGGTGTACGCCATTGGTAACATAGCCCACGTGTAATTCTTCGGGATAATATCCTTCCCATAGTTTTGCAAACATGTCTTTTGTTACTTCGCCGTGCAGATAGCTTACCCCGTTTACTTCCTGACAAAGGTTTGCTGCAAGCACACTCATTGAGAATTTTTCGTCCATATTCTCCGGATTCCACCTGCCCAGACTGATGAAACGTTCCCAAGTTGTTTTGAGTCTTTCCGGATAGTGTCCCATATAAACCATAATCAGGTCTTTCTCAAACGAGTCGTGTCCTGCCGGAACCGGCGTGTGTGTCGTAAACAAGGACGAGGCTCTGACAATTTCGAGGGCTTCGTCGAAAGTATAATTCATATCAACGATAAACTTACGCATGCGTTCTATGCCGATAAAAGCAGCATGTCCTTCGTTGCAATGATAAACATCTTGCTCGATTTCGAGCGTTTCCAATGCACGAATACCTCCAACTCCCAACAACATTTCTTGTTTCAAGCGGTGTTCGTTGTCGCCGCCATACAGTTGGTGTGATATTTTTCTGTCTTCTTTGTTGTTTTTTTCAAAGTCAGTGTCGAGCAGGTAGAGTTTGATGCGTCCGACATTGAGTTTCCACACGCGGGCATAAACAACCCGTCCGGGAAATGCAACTTGAACGGTTACAACTTCGCCATTTTTATCTTTGGCAAGACTTGCCGGAAGGTTCGAGAAGTTCTGAGGTTCGTAACTTACCAACTGTTCGCCTTTTATGGAAAGCTGTTGGGTAAAATAACCGTATCGGTATAAGAATCCGACCCCAATCATGTTGATACAAGAGTCGCTTGCTTCTTTGAGATAATCTCCGGCAAGAATGCCCAAGCCTCCTGAAAAGATTTTAACCGTATCGCTGATTCCGTATTCCATACTGAAATAGGCAACCTTTGGAACATCGGTACGCATTGGCTCTTCCAGATATTTTTTCAGTTTTTTTATGACATTGGTATATTTCAATATGAAGGCTTCGTCTTCTTCAAGTTCCAAATATCTTTCGTGCGGAACAGCTTTTAAGAGCAAAATCGGATTTCGGTCGCCTTTGTCCCAAAGTTCAGGATCAATGTATTGAAACAGTTCAATGGCTTCGTCGTTCCACGACCACCAAAGATTTTTTGATAATTCGTCTAATTTTGCAAACATTTCCGGCAGTTTTGCTTCTATGTGCAGACCTTTCCAGATAGGTTTGTTGGTTTTGTATCTTTTTTGTGGTGTAATTTGTTCTTTATGTGCAATGTCTGCAATTTCGTTTTTACGCTCGTCGAGTTTTTTAAGGGCAATCGAATAGGCTTTATAATAATGCTTGAGCAGATTTTCCCAAAGTGCTATTCTTGAAATCTCGTAAGCATTGTTTCGTGCCTGATTTATTTCTACCTGATTCCGAATCGAGAAGGTTACGCAACGGTTTACTATCTTATCAATGAGAGACTGATCTTTGCCTACTCCGCGTTCAAAAATATCAATTCCATTGTTTACTTCAACCAATTCTCTGTTTACCCACATGCCTATTCCGGCAAGGTTTGTGGTTATTGTAGGCACATGAAACGCTAAACTTTCAAGCGGCGTATATCCCCACGGTTCGTAGTACGACGGGAAAATTGTCAAATCAAAGCCGATGAGCAATTCGTAGTATTTCATGTTGAAAATACCGTCTCTGCCGTTCAGATACGATGGGACAAAAATTATTTTTACTTTCTGGTTTTTATCGTTGGTAAAGTTACACGACTTTATTTCGTTCAAAATCGGGTCGTATTCCGAGTCGTGCAGTCCGTGAGTAAGAAAACTTTTTGAAATGTTTAAGCTCGCATCTGAGGAAGACAATTTTTCCTGCAATTCTTTTCTTGCACCGTAGTTATTTGCCGGCACAAGCACAAAAGCGACAACCTCTTTTTGCAGCCTTTCTTCGTTTTGCAGTTTGCACATTGAATGAATAAAAATATCAATGCCTTTGTTGTAGAATTCATATCTTCCGCTGTTGCATATCAGCAGTGCATCTTTTTTGATTTCATGTCCGACCACAGCTTCGGCAACTTCCAAGAGTTTGTTGCGCGCTTTTTCCCTTTTTGTGTTAAATTCGTTCCCTTTCGGGACAAAAGAGTCTTCAAAACCGTTTGGTGTAATTTCATCAACTTCTTTTTCAAGAAACTGTTTGCATTCTGTGGCAGTTATTTCGCTTACGGTTGTAAAACAGTCTGCCTGATTTGCCGAAATTTTCTCCATTGATTGTTTGGCAACTATTCCCAATTCTTTGGCTTTTTGGTCGCCATTGTATTCGTGCATCTGTTTGTATAGCGGGAAGCCATGTCCTGCCAACGAACGCCCGACGGTTGTTGCGTGTGTTGTAAACACGGTGGCTATTTGTGGTGCTGCTTTTTTCAAGTAAAGAACACCTGCACCGGTCATCCATTCGTGGAAGTGGGCTATTGTTTTTTCCCTGATCGACAGATTAAAATCCCAAAAATGCTCTATCACCTTTCCGGCGGCATATCCAAACATGGCTGCTTCGACATAGTCGTGCGAGCCTGAGAGCGAATCCAAATGGTACGATTCCCAAAAATTACTGAATATTTGGTTTTTTTGAGGTACAAATGACGAAAAATCAACCAAAATTACTATCGGATTTCCGATTATATTCCAACGACCTGTTCGTATGCGAAGCCCTTCGGTTTTTGCCTGCCTTCTCCATGTCTTAAATAAATCTTTATCCTCTTCAAAAGCCGGATTTTTTTCAGGCTCGCGCCAAACGTCAGGACCTATAAAAATTAAGCGATCTTTGAATTGTTCCTGAAGTTTTAATGATTTTGTAGCAATTACTGTATTGATACCTCCAACTTTGTTGCAAATTTCCCAACTGACTTCAAATAGATAATCAGGAGTAAGAACTTTATGTTTCATTTTGTGAATTTTAATTAAATTTCAAACAAAAACAATTTTACTTGTTGGTGTTTGGAATCGTAAAGATAAAATATTTTTAAAAATTATATATAATTTTTATGTTAAGCAAGTATATTCTGAATAGCTGTGAATTTTATTTAATTCATATATAACATCTTAGCTTTATTCTTTAATAATGAGTTGCGGAATAGGCAGTTTTTGACCGATAAGTTTGGTGGCGTGTTTTTCAACTCAAGTTAGTAATAAATTAAAATATACTTCATTTTTACATAATCCTTTATTTATACTAAAGTGAAAGTGTTTTCATTCTTTTTTATGTTTTAAGTTTAAAGAAGAGGGAAGCTTTTGTTTTGCGGCTTCCGAGCTGTTTTTAATCTGAAAACTAAAATCACTTTTGTGCAAAGCTATTTATTTTTTTGATTTTTTCGATTTTTACGTTTTCTTTTTTTGCGTTTTCTTCTTTTGGTTTTGCTGTTTAAATATAACTTGCATGAATCTTGTATAAAATTAAACGATTTTTATCATACTTATTCTAATGTTTTAATAATTATTCCTAACTTTGAGGAAATAAATGTAAAACCGATTAAAATTCAGACAGTGAAAATAAGTAGTTATTTAAAAGAGTTGCTTTATACACATGATTGTGTGATAATTCCTAATTTCGGAGCTTTTAAAACAAAATACAAATCGGCTGAGATTGATTCGCAGAAAAAAGTAATAAAACCTCCGGAAAAAGAAGTATATTTTGACAATAAACTTCTCACAGGCGACGGATTGCTTGTAAATTACATTGCAGAGAAAGAAAATATAACAAAATCGGAAGCCCAAGAGATTGTTTTTAAAGATGTAACAAATGCCTTTGTGAAACTCGAACAAGGCTCAAAGATATTCGTTGAGGGAATCGGTAATTTTACTTTCGATAAAAAAAGAAAACCACAATTTCAAGCCGATACTTCCGTAAATTTTCTGACCGATTCGTATGGTTTGCCACAAATAAAACTTCTTGCCAAAGACAGTGTGCTTGAAAGAAAAGCGACGCAGCCGGAGAAAAACGACGATCTTGAGAAAAAAGAAACACAGCAAACTCAGCAAAAAAGAAAAACAAGAACAACGAAAAAAGAAGTCAAGAAAAAACAAAAAAGAAAAAGCAGTGCTATTTATTTCATAATTGCTTCGATTGCAGTTGCCTTGCTTCTGATGCTTTACTTTGCTTACCAAACAGGCTACCTGAACAAGCCGGAATACGTTGCAAGTTTGTTGAGAAAACAAAAAAGCACGAGCACACAAATTGCCAAACTCGAAACGCAGGAAAACAATAACGAAACTTCTGCCGACAAAACAGAAATCCCGTCGGAAGAAGTATCAAGCTCTGACGACGATTTTTTGTTGCCCACAGATGAAACAAAGATCGAAACACCGAAAAAAGACGAAACAACAAAAGACGAAGATGTGGTTTATGTAGAACCTAAAGTAAAAGCAGACAGCAAAAAAACCTTTTACCTGATTGCCGGAAGTTATGCTGATTTTGACAGTGCCAACAAAGTGAGCCAAGAATACCAAAACAAAGGCTACAATTCGGAAGTTATGGAAAAGGAAAACGGTGTGTATCGCGTAACTTTAGGCGGATACAAATACAAAAGTACGGCACTCAAAGAGTTGGAAAAAGTCAGAAAAAATGAAAATAAAAATGTTTGGCTATTAAGCAAATAGCTCAAAGAAAAGCGGGAAGAGCAGAGACTCTTTCCCGCTTTTTTTAGGGATTTTCCTTGCTCGGAAAAAGAGGTTTTATTTTACCAAAGCGCCCTTGTTTGCTTTTTCCGACTGCACAAAAGAAAGCTTTCCGTCAAGATCTTCTGCCATTAAAATCATTCCTTGCGACTCAATGCCTCTGATTTTTCGTGGTTCAAGATTCAACAAAACAACTACTTTTTTCCCGATAATATCTTCGGGAGCAAAAAATTCGGCAATGCCCGAAACAATTTGTCGCGTATCGACTCCCGTGTCAATTTTCAGGCGCAACAGTTTTTTGGTTTTCCGTACTTTTTCTGCTTCCAAAACCGTGGCTGTTCTGATGTCAAGTTTCTGAAAGTCGTCGAAACTTATGTTTTCTTTCACGGCTTCGTGTGTGCTGTTTTCCATTTCGTTTTGTTTCTTTGTTGCAAGCAATTTGTCTATTTGTTTCTGAACGGCTTGGTCTTCGATTTTAGAAAACAAAAATTCTGCTTTTTTTATCTGATGTCCGACAGCAAGAATTGATATTGTTTTGGCATCTTCCCAAGAGTATTGCTTCAGATTAAGCAAATCTTTTAATTTTTGGGCAGAAAATGGCAGGAATGGTTCAGAAACAATTGCCAGTGATGCCGAAATTTGCAAGCAAATATTCATGATTGTTTTCACTCTTTCGGGCTTTGTTTTTGCCAATTTCCAAGGTTCGGTATCGGCAAGATATTTATTTCCCAATCGAGCAAGGTTCATCATTTCTTTCAAGGCTTCCCTGAATTTGTAATGCTCTATTGCATGCTCAAGCCGTGTAATTATTTCAGGAATTTGTTTTATTGTCGCAGTGTCATATTCCGTAAGCTCGCCCATTTCGGGGACATGTCCTTTGTAGTATTTGTTTGCCAAAACCAATGTACGGTTTATGAAATTGCCAAACACTGCCACCAGTTCGTTGTTGTTTCTTGCCTGAAAATCTTTCCACGTGAAGTCATTGTCTTTGGTTTCGGGCGCATTTGCCGTAAGCACATAACGCAAAATATCTTGTTTGTTTTCAAAATCTTCGAGATATTCGTGCAGCCAAACTGCCCAATTTCTTGATGTTGAGATTTTATCGTTCTCAAGGTTTAGAAATTCATTTGCAGGCACATTTTCCGGCAGAATAAAACTACCCTCAGCCCGAAGCATGGACGGAAAAATGATACAATGGAAAACAATATTGTCTTTGCCGATAAAATGTACAAGTTTCGTATCTTTGCTTTTCCAGTATTTTTCCCAGTCGTCGGTAAGCTCTTTTGTTGCCGAGATGTATCCTATTGGCGCATCGAACCAAACGTAGAGGACTTTTCCCTCTGCGCCTTCAAGCGGCACAGGCACGCCCCAGTCCAAATCGCGACTTACTGCACGCGGATGCAGCCCTTGCGACAACCACGACTTGCATTGCCCGTACACATTTGCTTTCCATTCTTTGTGTTCTTCGAGAATCCATTTTTTGAGTACGGGTTCGTACTTGTCAAGCGGCAAATACCAGTGTTTTGTTTTCTTTTTTATCGGCGGGTTTCCGCTCAATGTCGATTTCGGGTTGATCAGGTCTGTGGCATTCAGCGAAGTTCCGCAACGTTCGCACTGATCGCCATAGGCATTTTCATTGCTGCAATGCGGACATGTTCCGCTTATATAACGATCTGCCAAAAATTGTTGTGCCGATTCGTCGAAAAACTGTTCGGTAGTTTGCTCGACAAATTCCCCTTTTTCGTACAGTTTTTTGAAGAAATCACTCGCTGTTTGGTAATGTATTTTGTTGCTTGTGCGCGAATAAATATCAAATGTTATACCGAATTGTTCAAATGCTTTTTTGTTTATATCGTGATAACGATCTACAATATCTTGTGGATGAACGCCTTCTTCTCTTGCTTTTAGCGTAATGGGTATGCCATTTTCGTCAGAACCGCAAATAAAAATAACATCTTCTCCTTTCAGACGTAAATATCTGACGTAAATATCTGCCGGAACATAAACTCCTGCAAGATGACCAATATGAATCGGTCCGTTTGCATATGGCAATGCCGCTGTTACTAAGTGATGTTTGTAATCCTTCATAAATAAAATGATGAAATAGTTTTAATTTCGTGTTTTTACCGCATTATTTTTCAGTACAAATGCCAACAAAAGTATAATTTTTATTGAAATTTCATCGTATATTGTCGTGATTTTGGTTTTCTGATTAAAAAGCGGGATTTGAAAGCGATAGGTTTTTTGAAATCTGCACGGCTCGCAGCACTTGCCGTTTTTTATTTTGTAACTCCTCAAAACTACAAAATAAAAGCAAAAGTGCGGACAAAATACACGACCTTTTAAAGCCCCCATTTTGCCCGCATTATTTATTCACTTGTGTTCTATGCCGTTTCTTTTTTGTATATAATATATGAATAAATTATTGGGATTATAGAAATTATTCCTGTAATTACTAAAAATAATGTAAAATTAATCTGACTATCTAAAATTAAACTAAATATAATAACTGTAATCCCTCCTACAAACCACATTTTTCCACCTAATTTATGTGTTCTTTTCCATACCGTCTCATTCTCTAGAGTCCAAGGTGTTCTAATTCCTATAAAATAATTTGCTTTAACTGTTTTAAAATAATTTCCAAGAATTAAATAAAGTAAACCTATTAATAACACGATATAAAAAATTTTAGTTTTTGAAATTTACTTCTCATTTTTTGTAATTTGTTCTTGGGGTCAATCTGAGGAATTATCAAAAAAATCAGATAAGTTAGTAGTGGCAAAAACACCGGAATTAATAATAACTCTAATTTATCTCCATATCTATCTATTTCCCCTTTCATATTCCAATGTATAGGAACTTTATCTGATAAATCATTCCATAAATACCCCAAATAAATAAATGGCAAAA
>PDWI01011087.1_pt1 | contig 12300 bp, 12 predicted proteins | sample 1430891 | NCBI WGS metagenome assembly PDWI01 (sample SAMN01162508, study PRJNA174530) | Oral metagenome, whole genome shotgun sequencing project. | biome: Marine environment; feature: Marine mammal; material: Swab sample of the gingival sulcus; isolation source: swab sample of gingival sulcus...
TTTCCTCCCCGCAACACGTACCATGGGATTTACCAGTCCGTAAATAAGGTCAACAACGGTATTTACCAGCACAAAGATAAAACCCACAAAGACAAGATAAGCAACCATCAACGAAGAATCTGCCCGTTCCACCGATTCAATAAACATGGAGCCCATGCCCTGCCATTGAAACACCGTTTCTGTGAGTATGGTAAAGGCGATCAGCGTTCCAAGCTGTACACCGCCGACAGTAATTACAGGCATCAAGGTATTTTTAAATGCATGAACCAGTAATATTCTTTTCGGAGGTAACCCCTTGGCGTGAGCAAATTTCACATATTCCGTTTCAAGAGATTCCTTCATCTCAGCCCTGATCAACCGGATAAACAGTGGCAGCATGATGGTAGTCAGTGAAATCGAGGGAAGAACAAGATGAAGCAACCCGTCCTTCGTTAAAAATCCAGACTTCCAGCCCGGGAAAATTTCCACCAGCTCACCTCGGCCAAATGAAGGGAGCCAACCCAGAGTTACCGAAAAAATGTAAATAAGAACAATGGCGGTTAAAAACACAGGGACAGAGACACCAAGGATAGAGGCACCCATAAAAAAACGGGAAAGCCACGATGTCGGGTTAACTGCAGCATAAATACCTATGGGAATCGATAGCAGAACAACGAGAATAGACGTGGCAAATACGAGCTCCATCGTAGCAGGTGCTTTCGATAGTATCACGTCAACCGCCGGCTTTTTAAAATAAAAGGAATTGCCGAGATCACCATGCAGGGCATTATTAATAAACCTTCCCCACTGCGTAATAAAAGGATCGTTTAAGCCAAGCTGCTCACGAAGAATCTCCCTTTCCTCGGCTGAAACAGAAATTCCGGTAATTTCCCGTACAGGATCACCCACACTTTGTTTGATGGCGAAACCGATGAGTGAAATAATCAACATGACGAAAAGAGCCTGTGCCACTCGCCGGATAAAAAAAGCTAACATAGAGATCGTATAGTAAAGAGAAATCCCTGCGACAGCATAGCTGCCACAGGGCTAAACAGTTACTGTTCTTTTAAGACTTCAAAGAAACTATTGCATATTCAGATCACCAAAATAAGGAAAGTTCATCACATTAATGATGGCATCAGCATTGGTGAGTTTATTGGAAGCCCCCCAGGAGAGCATCTGCCAGTGCAGGGGTATAAAGGCAGCATCGTTGTAGAGGATGGTCTCAATTTCCTGAAGCATTGCGGCACGCTTTTCAAGATCCGTCTCAGACTGGGTTGCCAGGGTAAGCTCGTCAACTTTTTTGTTACAATAATTACCGCTGTTATATTGACCTTTACCCGTTTCTTTATCGGAGCACATGTAGAGATATTCATAAAAGTTTGCGCTGTCTTCGGTATCTGAATGCCAGCCAATCATCTGGATGTCAGCAACCTGCGCGTCAAACTCATCCCAATACTGAGCCTTTGGCATGGTTTTCAGATCAACCTTGATATTGATCTTGGACAACATGGAAGCAACAGCCTGGGCAATTTTCTCATCATTGACATATCTGTTGTTAGGTGCGATCATGGAAACGGTGAACCCATCAGCGTATCCAGCCTCAGCCATCAGCTCCTTGGCCTTTTTCAAATCATAGCGGGGAGCAAGATCAGCGGTATAGCCGGCATACCCCTTTGGAGAGTTCAGTCCGGCAACGGTGGCACGATTTTTCATGATCTTCTTGACAATACCAGCATTATTTACCGCATGGACAATAGCCTGACGTACTTTAGCATTGGCAAGTTCAGGCCTCTTCTGGTTCATCTGGAAGGTGATGATACGGGAACCAGGCATGGTCAGAAGCTGCAGATCAGGATTTTTCTCAATCCTCTCATAATCCTGGGGAGGCACAGGCATGATAAAATCGACATCACCTGAGAGAAGTGCTGCAATTCTGGTTGCATTTTCACTGATTGGGGTGAGGATAATCTCATCAACATTACCTGAATTGGCATCCCAATACTTTGGAAAGGCCTTCATTACCCAACGCTGGCCTTGCTCTCTTTCCGCTACAACAAATTTCCCGGTACCGGATTCGTTGAGATTGGCAAAGGAGTAATCCGTTTTTACGATAGCACCCTTATCAAGACCTTTATCATCCTTTCCTGTATAGAACACTGAATCCATTGGGAAAATATAGGTACACATAACAAGAGTCAAACCATAAGGCTCTTTGGTTTTAATATCAATTGTATGATCGTCTACAATCACGGGCTCCGTAAAAAGCTCAAACAATCCTTTGTAATCCTGGCTCTTTTTCAGTCTGGCAAGGGTCCAGGCAACATCTTTTGCGGTAAACGGATTACCTGAATGAAAGGTTACTCCCTTACGCAGATACATACGCAGTGTCAAGGGGTCAATCCTTTCCCATTTCGTTGCTAAACGCGGCTCAATATCCATGCTTTTTGTCCAGCGTACAAGTGGATCAAAAACCATATGAGAATATTGAAGCATACCGCCCGACATGGCAGTACACAAAAAGAAAACAGAAAGAAGTAATACAGCAATCTTTTTCACGATAATCTCCTTAGGTTAAAATAAGTTTTAGCCTTGATGCCCTCCACCCGGCACCAACCTGATACAAACCATACATCAACACATAAACGAGCATATTATAGCGGCATATTATAATTTGTAGCAAGACTATTAGTCGTTTTTTAAAAATATCAAATAGAAATATAGAAAAAGAGGCTACGAAGCAAAATACCAGCCTTTTTTTATTGAATATGCAATCACATCCAGTTGCGGAAAACCTGATTCACCGTCAGAACGGATAATCATATCTGCCTGATTCATTTTCTCCACTACACGTTTTTTGATCTCTCCCGTATGGGGCACAACAATAAGATGCAAGGCAGGTTTACAACAGGACACCAGGCTATTGGATTCACAAATGATGGGTACATCTTCTGGCAACTCGTTTCGGAACATATGGTATGAGGTAAGCACATTCTCATTGGTACAGCTTATAAAAAACACCTTTTTTGCCCCGGCACGCAGCATCCGGGAAGTATCCTTGTCAGTATCATCACGCAATTCTTCAAATATACAATGTTTTTCCCCCTCATCATGACGGCCATGCAATGTCATCTCATCCGGGAAAATTGCTGAGACCTTAAGACCGTACACCTCATTATCTCTGGCAGTTTTTTCAATGAGCCTGCAAGCAAACTCTGTTTTTCCCACATTTCTTCCTGCCCCACCTATTACTAGTAATTTATCATCACGCGGCATCATGTTTTTCTGAATCGATGTTTATACTATAAAAATTCAGGATCGGGCAATATGGCGGATTCTTCCTTTGTTACAAGAAAGAGATAAAAACATCTTTCTACAAGGATTCAAGAAGAAATACATAGAGTGGAAGTAATGCGTTAACAGCCTTTACAATCAGTGGGAACACATTCTACATTGTATTTTCCAAACATGTCAGACAACCAGTCATCTGCTCAACGAACTAATAAAAATACAAACGCTCCACCGCAACAGGAGAGGGAAAAACTGTCCTCTTCTGTTGCGGTATTTCACTACACATTCAAACTATCTGTTTGTATCTTATCTTTTTCAATATCGACAAATTGTTGATAAGAAATCTCAGCGTTAAAAGACCTCCTTACATAAGGCACCAAGCTTGCCAAGGTTTTCACATACATGTATCCCTCCATCTCGCATGGCAGCAAGCTTGCCTTCTGCTGTCCCCTGCCCACCGCTGACGATAGCACCAGCGTGTCCCATCCTTCGACCAGGAGGTGCCGTGCGTCCGGCGATGAAACCAACCACAGGCTTACTCATATTTTCCTTGATCCAGGCGGCAGCCATCTCTTCGGCATTTCCACCAATTTCACCGACCATCACAACAGCCTCCGTAGCTGGATCAGCGTTAAAGGCTTCAAGGCAATCAATAAAACCTGTACCATTAACAGGATCCCCACCTATTCCTATACAGGTGGATTGACCGATGCCGTTTTCGCTGAGCTGGTGTACAACCTCATACGTCAGAGTACCAGAACGGGAGACAACCCCCACCGGCCCCCCTGGCTGATGGATAAAACCCGGCATGATTCCAATTTTACACTCGCCCGGGGTAATAATCCCGGGGCAGTTGGGTCCAATTAACCTGGATTTCTTCCCCAGCAGATAGTTTTTTACTCGCAGCATATCCATCACCGGAATTCCTTCAGTGATACATATGATCATCTCGATGCCTGCATCAACAGCCTCATAGATGGCATCAGCAGCAAAAGGAGGTGGTACCAAAATCATAGACGCATTGGCCTGTGTCTTTTCCTTTGCCTCCTTAACAGTATTGAAAATGGGTACCTCATCCATTTTCTGTCCGCCTTTTCCAGGGGTTACACCACCAACAATATTGGTTCCATATGCAATACACTGACGACCATGAAACTGCCCTTCCTGACCGGTGAGTCCCTGAACAAGAGCACGCGTATCTTTATTTACGAAAATACTCATTTATTGTATCCTTATTAATCTTTTAATTTAACTGCATCAAGCCCAAGGTTCCCTGAAGCCCAATCAACCATTAACAATTTCGGCAACCTTTGTCGCAGCATCGCTGAGATCAAGCGCCGGAATCAGTTTCATTTCAGACTCATCAAGAATCCGGCGACCTTCCTCTGCGTTCGTCCCCTCCATACGAACCACAACTGGAACATTAAGCTGGACTTTCTTGGCCGCTTCCACCACACCTTTGGCCAGCACATCACAACGCAAAATGCCACCAAAGATATTGATAAGGATGCCCTTCACCTTGGGGTCACCGAGAATGATCCTGAAGCCATTTTCAACCATCTCCTCATTGGCTCCACCACCAACGTCAAGAAAGTTTGCCGGCTCGGCTCCAGCCTGCTTGATAATGTCCATGGTCGCCATGGCAAGACCTGCACCGTTAACCATGTTGCCGACATTTCCATCAAGATTGATATAGTTGAGATTATATTTTTCAGCTTCAGCCTCAATAGGGTCATCCTCATTGGGGTCATGCATCTCTGCGACATCGGGATGACGATACATGGCATTGGAATCAATATCCATCTTGGCATCAAGGGCAATAACACCTTCCTCTTCAGTTATCACAAGAGGATTGATTTCCACCAGCGAGCAATCGTAATCTACGAACAGAAGATACAGTTTTTTCAGGAGCTTGCCAAATTCCTTTCCTACAGCACCAGTCAAACCAAGGCCCGCCACAACAGATACAATATGATAGCCCTTTATCCCTGAAAGCGGGTTCACAGAAACCTTGACAATTTTTTCAGGCGTCTTTGCTGCAACCTCCTCAATGTTCATACCACCTTCAAGGCTTGCAATAATCATAATTGAAGCAGTATCCCGATCAGGAAGTATGGAGAGATAGAGTTCCTTTTTTATGTTCACACCCTGCTCAAGCAACAGTGTTTTAACAAGCCTGCCTTCAGGGCCGGTCTGGGCAGTTACAAGCTGCATACCTAATATTGCATCCGCTGCACTTTTCAACTCGTCCATGCTTTTTGCAATCTTGACACCACCACCTTTTCCGCGTCCACCTGCGTGAATCTGGGCCTTGACGGCAACAGGAAATTGCATGTCTCGGGCAATCTTCTCTGCAGCCTCCACACTCGTGCATGATACTCCTGTGGGGACAGGGATATCATATTTGCGAAAGAGTTCTTTCGCCTGATATTCATGAATTTTCATGTGTGATCCTCAGCTGTCTACATTCATTTTCAATTAACCGGCAAACTATGCTACTTCAGTTCGTTGAATAACCAGATTCTTCAAGCAAAACATTCTAAAGATTTTACTACAGGCAAATGATTGATATGCCTAAGATAAAATTTTTAGTATAATGTAAGGACTAGCGGAAAAAACAATCATTCAAGGTTCCAGTCAGCCGGTACCCAGGTACTACTCTTCAATTATCCAAACGATTGTATTCAATCATGTTCACGAAAACAAGCCAATAATGGCACAGAGGCCATCATTTTTTTCAACTACTGCAAACTCCAGATCTCTGGACTGGCGAATAGTATATCATCTCGGTCTTCGATGAAGAATTTGTTTTTACCAGGTGGGGAGAGATGATTATCGGGATATGCCCGGAGCCCCTTGCAACTTCATTTCCGCAATTACAATTTTATTCAGGAACATACTCATCTCTTTTTTCGCAGCACTCGTAGTTGTCGCAGACGTCCAAGAAACTGCCTGAACACGATAAGTTGTGTATTAATAATCTCCGGCATAAGTGGTTTTTCTGCAGCCACTCTAACTATGCTGACCACAGCCAACACACTGAAGATCACATTGGGAATCCACATGGCAAGCCAGACCGGCAAGGAAGAGTCTTCTGCCATTGTTTTTCCCATTGTATAAAATACATAATAAAAAATAAAACTGGCCAGCCCCAACGGAATCCCGTAAGCAGGACGGCCAGGTCCTGCCTGCAGCCCAAGAGGCAACGCCAGAAGGCTTATGACCAGACAACCAAAAGGCAGGATTATCCTTTCATAAAACTTGGTAAGCACCTTTTTCCTCTCCTTGCTGTCCGGAGGAAACGAGTTTGCCTTTTCGAGCAATTCGGACATGGTTAATGCTGCGTTTCCCTTGATGATATACTTGTTTGCTGACAATCGTATGGGAATTTCCACCTTATAATTTTTAAAGGTTACGGTCTGGCTCCGTGTATCACTTGCACGATGCATACTGCCATCGTAGAGCAGGATTGTCACCATCATGGAATCAAGATTTGTACTCATTTTTCCTGACGATGCCATTGTGATAATAGGCACATCTCCGCCACGCATATCAGAAACCCATACATTGCTCCAGTTATTTGTTTTTCTGTCAATATCTTCTACATAGACAACAAGATCACCCAAAGCCGCAGTAAACTTTCTTTCCTTAATTCCCTTATCAATCTTTTCTTTGGTCAATTGAAAAAACAATTGTTTGATAGCACCTTCACTGGCAGGCCTGACTGCAATGGAAAAATAAGCTGTAATAATGGAAATCACAACCGAGACAATGATGACTGGCGGTACAAGACTGTAGACACTGAGCCCACAGGTTTTCAGGGCAAGAATTTCCAAATCGTTGCTCAACCGTGTAAACGCAAAGATTACTCCCATCATGGCAGCCATAGGGATGGAATAACTCATCATTTTGGGAAAAAGATAAGCGGAAGCTCTGATAAAATCAGCAAATCCAATCTCATAAGAGAGCACGAGATCAAGAAAAGGTATAAGCTTAACAATAAAGAAAATACCATTCATGATGAAAAAGGTGGCAAAAAAGGGTGCCAGCATTTCAGTAGCCAGATAACTGTAGAGGAGCAATGGCTTTTTTTCCAGAAAGGTCATAGCAAAAGAGACGCTGTGTGAACACTTATTTCATTTTGTCCAGCCATCAATGGTTGGCGGAACTGTTTTTCATCTCACTATACGCCACTTGTGTAAATTCGCCAGACCTTTTCTTTACCACCATACAGAAATGAACTCAAAACAAACTGTCAATCTCTATACCATAACACTCTCTTTTTTCCTTCTCTGCCCTTTGTTCACCCGGGGATTGAACAGTGATCGTTCAGCCAGCTCCCTGAAAAGATTTTTCTCACCTGCTGTCAGCTTTTCTGGCATCGCTATCTCTATTTCGACAAACAAATCTCCCGGCGGGCCTTTTCTTCGCGCAAGTCCCTTTCCGGTCAGGCGGAATTTTCGCCCGGTCTGAGTTCCTTCAGGAACAGTAAGGGTAACAGTGCCATCAAGCGTTTTCACAGGCACCTTTGTACCAAGAGCAGCTTCCCATGGAGATACGGAAACAACCGTATATATATCATATCCCTTGACTGCAAAAAGCGGATCTTCAGCCAGACTCACGCGCAGAAGCAAGTCACCATCATCATTCTCACCTATTCCCTTGCCACCCTGTTTTGGAAGTCTGATAATAGAACCATTACTGACACCTGGGGGGATTTTCACCTCATATGCCCTTACAACCGGCCGAAGATATCCATCATCTCCTCTTTCATATCTTTGCACTGAAATTGTTCGAGTACCACCCTTACTTGCCTCATATAGTGATAAGGTGATATCCGCCTGATGGGAACGACCGGCAACTCCATCTTCAGCATCCTTATACATGAAAGATGTATGCGAACCTTTTTTAAAAAGTTCATCAAACAGGTCACTAAAATTGGCAGAATTTGCATATTTATCGCCATTTTTGAAATGGAATTTTCCAGAAAAGCCAGAGGCCCTGTTCCAATCAGTTTGACTATCATATGCATTCTGTTCATCCCTGTATTGCCAGTTTTCACCGTACATATCATAGCGCGCTCTTTTTTCAGGATCTTTCAATACCTCATAAGCTTCACCAAGCTGTTTGAACTTTTCCGCAGAGTCGGGATCTTTATTTACATCTGGATGATATTTCCGGGCCAGTTTACGATATGCCCCTTTTATTTCTTCAGGAGCAGCTTTTTTCGCAACTCCAAGAATATCGTAATATCTTGTATCATTCATGATATTTCTCCTCTCCGAATACCTTGATTATCGTTATTTTTCCACAAACACAAGATAACTACTGAATATTACTTTGTAAATAAAATGCTTTTAGTAATTTTAAAGAAAACTCACAATTCGGGGAGATATAAGATTATAAGAACTCCGGGAAAAAACGTAACTGCCTGACTTGAATCTGCCGCCTCTATGCTCTGATATTACAGAAGTAATGGTATCATCGAAGGACTCGGGAAATCAAACTCATTTAAAGAAGGGCTTACGGTTTTAGAAATTTATCAAAATCAGATTATATCTTTTGTGTTTTGTTACACTCGTCATATTCTGTTGCCGCCTTTTCTTTGGCCTGCTGGTGGGATATCCGTCCTTTACCCTCAAGAATTTTGTATTCGTTAAACTCCAGGAATTGATTTACAGAGTCTGACACGCTCGACCTCTTTTACGAACGTTTCCGTGCATTTCAATATGGCGGCAAGTGTATGCTGATCTCCACACCCTCGGACAGAGAGGGCTATATCTGGCAATACACGGTTAAAACGGCACAGGTGGTCTTTGTCTATTGCATCCCCTGCCCCGAGTGCGGCGAGTACCACCGTGCCAGCGACCACTACATTGACTTTGCCGAGGAGCGGGATCCAGAAAAAATAGAGCGGGATGATATTGCCCATTATGTCTTTCCCTGCTGCGGTTTTGTCGGCACAGACCGAGCACGCAAGCGGGCACTGAATGATGGTATCTGGTGCGCTTTGGAGGATGTCGCCCGTGATGAAGATGGCCAGATAAGTCTTGAACATAAAAAAGAGGACTGGCAGATGCCGGGACGTGAGCTGTTCACCTATCTCAAAGCGGAAAAACCGGCAAAGATAGCATTCCATTCACCTGCAATCGTTTCCAAGCTGGTGCCCATATCCGAGATCGCCGCAGCCTTTCTGCGCGGTCTGTCTGATCCTGCCAAGATGCACTACTTCGACAACCAGATCAGGGCGGTTGCCCATGTGCCGTATCGGCAAAATCGCAAAGAGGACATAATCCGGGCATTGAAAGATGACCGTCCCGCAGGCCTGGTACCGGGGAATAACCGGGTAGCCGCGCTGATTGCCGGGGTAGATACGCAAAAAGACTCGTTTAAGGTGGTAATCCGTGCCTTTGGCTGGGGCTTGATGCAGCCCAGCTGGAAGATCATGGAAGGTGAGGTCGAAACCTTGGCCGATTGTATAGAAAATGCTGTGCGGGACAGGGTGAGCCTGAACGGTACAGTCCTGTATGGCGCTAACCTTATCGGCAGATATTTACGAGGCGGGAAATTTGCCGGAGCAGAGATAAAAAACTGCGGGTTTCGGGAATGCGATTTGCGCGACTGTAACTTCCGGGGAGCGACTCTTACCAGCTGTAATCTGCGTGGTTCATGGCTTTGGGGTGCTGATTTTACAGGTGCCGCCCTGAACTGGACAGTTTTACATCGGGCGCATCTGACCGGGGCGGTTTTTGAACGTTGCCAGATCCTGAGCGGATCCTATGAATGGTAAAGAAAACTGATGGAGAAAAATATGGGAGCATGTAAAACGCATACAAAAGCGAGAAAACATCCCACTGGTTTTATCGCCATGTGTCGGTGTGGAAAGGTTGTTGGTGCCATGGATTACAGCCGGACGGATAGAAAAACCGCAGGCCGGATCCTCGAGAAATACCTGCATCATGGGTGTACGCTTGCACCCCGTTTTGAGGGAAAATGGTCGGTGCAGGTTGAAGCCTGTTGCTGCCTGGATGAATAGTATTTTCAGGTCGAGAAGAAAACGGATGATGTAACCATGAATTGGCAATGCTATTCTACAAGTTGCTCTGGAGTTATTCCGAGAGCCTCGGCCAGCTTTATCAAAGAGCTTTTTCGCGGTGTTGTTTCGGGCCTTTCCATCCTTGCAAGAGCTGGCTGGCTGATCTGTGCTTTTTGGGCGAGTTCTTCTTGTGTGAGGCCTTTGTATTCACGCCAGGCCTTTATTAAACTGTCGCCACGAGCGTTTGCCTTGACTACCTCGTTCGGGAAGAAAACATCTTTTTCCTGGTCATTCAAAAGTAACTGGTACTCTTTCCAGGGAAGAACAGCAAAAGCTGGTTCACCGTTCTGTTTTATTATTGTCACCTCAGTATGTTCGTTCATCTCGTTTTTTAACCTCCTGAATTTCAATTATTTCGAGGGAATCGTTAAACAATACCCGATAGCGGCCAACCCGCATCCTGTAGTCGTATGCATGATTTCTCAATGGCTTTATATCGAGAGAGGGACAATCAGGAAATGTCACCAATTGATCGACCGAATCAAAAATAGCTTCCCGTAGTTCGCCGGAATTTTCTTTATTTGTTTACGTGCCCTGTTATGCCAAAGAATGTTTTTCATGGATCCATTATAGCACATTATAACCCTTACACAACAGAAAAAGTTATAAAAGGTAATATTTATAATTGAAGTGGATGTAAAATGATAACAACCAATAACCCTGTGGACCTCGATATAAGCACCGATCTTTATTTTATGCAGCACAGAATCAGATATCAGGGCCGTTGCATGACAGTTGCTGAGTGGGCAATCCATCTTGGTTTAACACAGAACGGAATGCGGAACAGATATCGGCAATTTGGTATCACTCCGGAAATGTTTGCCACCAGCGGTAGTAAGTGTGCCTGGGTGGAAAATAAAAAAGGTAATGGATGCATAAAGAGATATGGAAATCCAGACAGTTTGTCGCGTAAAAGCATATTCCGCCTTGTCACGTATTTGATCAACGATGCAAAGCAGGAAATGCTTGTGAACGACCTGGGGGCTTTCCGGTTTAATGATGCGCAGAAATTTCTGAAAGATGTTGATGGCAATTTAACCTGGTGGCTGGAATGTCTGGATATTGATGTCATAGGTGCTCGCACTGCCCTGAGAGAGTATGCAACCTCAGGCTATAAAAAAGAACGAAATCGCAGAAATCTGAAAAGATCAGTGTAAGAAAAAAGCCTGGTTTCTGTTATGTCCTCCTTCTTTGGACAGTATAGTGGAACCCCGAGAAATGTTCCTCCAATAGCATCAAACCTCTTGCTTCTCCAGTTTTATTTTGAGCTCCATGCCGCACGCCTTGGCATATCTGCGTAACGTTGCAATGGATGGGGAGTTTTTGTCTGTGCCCAGACTGTTCATAAGTCGTGATACGGCTGGCGGCTTTGTCCCCATTCTTTCAGCTATCTCTTTCTGTGTAAGCCCTGCTGCCCTTTTGGCTCGTAACAGCTCATCAAGCAGGGCATATTCCGGCTTCAGGCGGTTATATTCCGCTTTCACTTCTTCATCAGAAAGTGCTTTTTTCACCAGTTCATCATGTGAGAGCATCATTTTTTTACCTCCTTCATACGTTTCCTTGCCAGGGCAAGTGCCTGTTTCGGTGTCTTTTCCGTTTTTTTGATAATACTATGGGGCATAAATTTTTATACAAAAATTTTAAAAGAGCGGGCAGAGATGAGCTATATCGACGAAAGAAAGGCGGAGATCAAGACAAGGCTTACGGCCTACCGCAAGGCAGAGCTGGTGATCCTCGAGGGCAACCAGACCTGGGTATCGCCTGATGGAATGATCAATACAAAAATGCAAGGACAGTTTTTCGGGCAAACAGTTTTGAGAATCTCTAAGTGAGAACCTGGTAAAACAATGCGAATGCCTATACACAGCCAAGGGCGTGGCTGATCTCTGCGGTAAAGCTGTCGGGGTTGGCAAGTTTCTCCTTTGAGATTCCTG
>PDWI01008283.1_pt1 | contig 12299 bp, 12 predicted proteins | sample 1430891 | NCBI WGS metagenome assembly PDWI01 (sample SAMN01162508, study PRJNA174530) | Oral metagenome, whole genome shotgun sequencing project. | biome: Marine environment; feature: Marine mammal; material: Swab sample of the gingival sulcus; isolation source: swab sample of gingival sulcus...
GTTTAATCCATTGCTTTGGACGTCGATAAGTTGCTTTTGTTAAGGTTTCGTAGAAACCCTTAATATTAGCAACTTACAAGTCCAAGCAATTAGTAAACGTAGTGGAGCAGCTTGTTTGCGAAAACATTATTTGTTTTCTTGACATTATTAAACGCTATTTCGTTTCAATCGCGATTAAATAATTATTCAAAAAATAAAATAAGCCCATCCTCTTATAAAAGGACGAGCTTTGCCGTGTTACCACCTTAATTTATTTATATATCACTATATAAACCTCAACGAGTACCATCATACTCTGGCGCTATAACGGGCGCTCCCGAATTTATCTAAGGTTAAACGTTCGATAAATTTCGCTCCAAGACCATATTCAACATAATTTTTCAATATTCGGTTCCCACCATCCCGAACTCTCTGTGATTTACTTTTTTACGTTTACTCTTCTTTTCTTCGCGAATCAGTATTAAAAACTTGTAATTTTAATCAGTATACATGTATATTATTAAAATGTCAAGCTTTTTTCTATAAATTAATTATTTTTACCATTTTCAGCCTTTAGTAATTATTTAGTCATCGCGTTGTCATTCTGAGACGGAGCGATAGCGACAACGTGAGAATCTTAACGCGGAATTATCAAAAGCCGTAAGATCCTCACGCTACGTTTAGGATGACACGGCTTGGATAATTTTATTATTTAGGTTATATAGTTAATTATTTTTTAGCCAATTTTCTAATTCTTCAATTTGGATTTTGACAAATTTTGGGTTGGTACTACCAAGACTTTGCTTATTTTCAAGGCAATTATGATAATCTAACACTTGATAAACCCAGTTATCAAAAATGCTATGTTCTCTTTTGTAAATATCTAAGCTCAATTCTTCGAGAGAACTATTTTTTTTATTGGCAATGGCAACTAATTTACCAATTAGTTGATGGGCTTCTCTGAAAGGGAGACCTTTTTTTACTAGCGCATCGGCGAGGTCTGTCGCGTTTAAAAATCCTTGTGCAACTGCTTTTTGCATATTATTTTGATTGAATTGTGTCGTTTTTAACATAGGTGGTAAGATTTCTAAGACCAAATTCATGTCAGCAAAACTATTAAAAATCAATACTTTATCTTCCTGTAAGTCCTTATTGTACGAATAGGGAATTCCCTTAGTCAGCGTTGTAATGGCAGAAAGTCTACCGTTAGCTGCTGCTGCTTTTGCCCTAATCAGTTCAAAGGCATCGGGATTTTTTTTCTGCGGCATAATACTACTACCAGAGGCAAACCTATCGGAGAGCTGAATAAAGTTAAATTGTGCCGTGTTCCAAATAATAAAATCTTCTGCTAGTTGACTGAGATGATTGTGAATCAGACTATTGATATATAAATAATCATGGATGTAATCTCTATCGCTAATGGCGTCAAGTGCATTGGCAATCGGCGCTTTAAAATTCAAATTTTTAGATGTTAAATTCCTGTCAATCGCATAATTTACACCAGAAACAGCACCACTACCAAGTGGACAATAATTGATATTTTCGGCAAAAAATTGCATTTTTTGATAGTCGCGTTTTAATTTGTTGGCATAATTTAATAAATAAAATGCCAAGGAAATTGGTTGCGCCGCCTGCAAATGTGTGCAGGCGGGCAATAGGGTATTAATATGCTTAGTGCTTAGTTGGCATAGAGTTTCAATTAGCGTGTGAAGCTTACTTAATTGCTCTTTATAGCAATCTTTAAGATAAAGTCTAACGATAGTAACGACTTGGTCATTACGTGAACGGGCAGTGTGAAGTCTCTTGCCCAGTTCGCCTAATTCTTCCGTTAGTAATCGCTCTACCCACATATGGACGTCTTCATCCATTTCTAAGGGCGTCACTTCATTTGTTATAATTGCTTTTTTTATTTTTAAAAGCGTAGTAATTACTTCAGTTACTTCTTCCTGATTATAAATATCTATTGCCGCTAACGCTTCCGCATGGGCAATACTTGCCTCTATTTCATATTGAAAAAGTTTTGCATCTAGCGTTATTGATTTATTGATTGCATCAAATAATTGATTTTGGTTTTCGCTAAAGCGACCATGCCATAATTTTTTCATATTAGAATCCTGTACCTGTTTTATGATAGTTTGTCGTTTTTTGGTTATGGACTTTTGCACTTACTGTTGCAGATAGGGCAAATAAGTTGATAAAGCCAGTAGCATCGGCTTGATTGTAGACGTCATCAGCCTCAAATGTCACAATTGCTTGGTCATATAAGCTATACGGCGATACTGATTTCAACGTCATTACATTACCTTTGTAGAGTTGTAAGGTAATATCGCCACAGACCCAAGTTTGTGTTTGGTCAATAAAGGCATCAAGTGCTTCACGTAGTGGTGTAAACCATTTGCCATTGTAGCAAATTTCTGCATATTTTAAGGCGATCATTTGTTTATAATGCATGGTATCACCGTCTAATGTTAATTTTTCTAATGCTTTGTGAGCATGGTAGAGTATCGTTCCACCAGGCGTTTCATAAACACCACGCGATTTCATGCCGACAAGACGATTTTCGACGATGTCTTTTACACCAATACCGTGTTTGCCGCCAATTTGATTGAGCCAATCGACGATTTCAACACTGTCCATACTTTTACCATTAATTTTTACTGGAACGCCTTTATCAAAGCTAATGGTTATTTCTTCTGCTTCTTCAGGTGCATTTTCTAAGCAGTTTGTTTTTTTATACATATCCTTACTATGTGCAAGGGCTGGATTTTCTAATTCTAAGCCTTCGTGGCTAATATGCCATAAATTTTCGTCACGGCTATAAGAATCTTTACTGCCTTTCATTGGTAGTGGAATATTATGGAGACTAGCGTAAGCGAGGAGGCTTTCGCGCGAGTCAAAATTCCATTCACGCCAAGGAGCTATTGTTTTGATTTCTGGAGCTAGTGCTTTGATTGATGTTTCAAAACGCACTTGGTCGTTGCCTTTGCCCGTTGCGCCGTGTGCTATTGCTTCTGCATTTTCGGCAACGGCAACATCGACTAGGGCTTTTGCAATAATTGGACGTGCATAGGCTGTCCCCAAAAGGTAATCATCTTCATAGACAGCGCCTGCTTTTAAGCCCATGAAAACATAATTTTCAATAAATTCTTTTTTGCAGTCGACGACATAGACTTTACTAGCGCCAGTTTTTAATGCTTTTGCTTTTAAGGCTGAAAAATCCTGTTTTTGACCGACGTCTGCACAGACTGCAATTACTTCATATCCTAATTCTACTTTGAGATATGTGAGGATAATTGATGTATCTAGTCCACCTGAATAAGCTAATACTACTTTTTGTGTCATAATCTTCTCCTTTTTGGGTAAATAAAAAAGCGATAGCTTGTGCCTGAGGCATTTACTATCGCTTAAGTTTAACTAACAATGTTTAAAAATTCAAAAGCAAATTGTATAGAGCCATATTGTCACAATAAAAAACGCAGATTAAATTGTAATTCGCTGTTTTGGCGGCGAACTCTTCTTAATCTGCGTCTGCGTGTAACTAACATAGTTGGCATTATAAAACTACCGTTTGCTAATGCATCGGTTGAGGATAAATTGTATTTGTTTTTTTCTAGTAAGTTTTGTGAATAAAACATAATATTTTCCTCTCTTTTTAGACATTGTAGTACAAAATTTATAAAAAGTCAAGCATTTTTTTAAATTTTATTAAAAATAATTATTTTTTATTTAGAATTAATGGAGGGAATCAATGAATAATGAAGTCTTATTACTTATAAGCGTGCCGATAATTTTTTCTACTGTCTTACTTATTTTTAAGTATTTTGGTAAAACTGGTTTGTTTGCTGCAACGGTTTTTTTAACGATCACAGCAAATATTGAAGTGTTAATTTTGGTCGATGCTTTTGGTTTGGAACAAACTTTGGGGAATGTTTTATTTGCAGCAACTTTTTTATGTACGGATATTGCCAGTGAGTTATACGGTAGAAAAACGGCAAATCAAATTGTAAATATTGGGATTACTAGTAGCTTTTTATTTATTATTTTAAGTCAATCGTGGTTACATTATATCCCAAGTCCTAATGATTTTATGATGCCGCATATGACGGCTGTCTTTAGTAATACACCTCGATTAATGTTAGTTGGTCTTTCAGTCTATGCGATTAGTCAAAAAATAGATGTATTTTTATATGAATTAATCTGGAAAAAAACGGCGGATAAATTTGCCGATAAGCATAGGTTTTTATGGTTAAGAAATAACGGATCGACCTTACTTTCTCAATTTTTGAATACAGTACTCTTTACATTTGGCGCATTTTATGGTATTTTTCCTATAGATACTTTAATGTCAATTGTAGTTTCAACTTATGTAATCTTTGTTATTTTAGCAATTTTAGATACATCATTTGTTTATTTTGCAAGACGCTTATTTGAAAAAGGAAAGGTCAATGAACTTTAATCGTTTAAAAACAGGGATATTCCTATTTTTATTTGCTTTTTTAGCTGTTGCTTGTGGTGATACACATGCAGATAGTACTTTAGATACGGAAATCATTAGTGAATTTACTACTATTACTCAAAATGAAAATAGTAGCACAGAAGAGACGACGACAGAGGCTGAAATTGTTGTGAAAACCGCAAACTTAGCCTTTGTTGGCGATATTCTACCGCATACGCCAGTTATTCGTTTGGTCGATACGGGCGATGATTATGATTTTACGCCTTGTTTTAACTATGTAAGCGAGCAAATTGCGGGTAATGATTATAGCGTTTGTAATTTAGAAACGACTTTAGCTGGTGCGGGTAAGGGGCGAAATCTCGGCTATACTTATGAAGGCTATTCTGGCTATCCGACCTTTAATTCTCCGTCTGTTCTGGCAAGGGATTTGAAAAAAGTTGGCTTTGATTTACTCTTAAATGCCAATAATCATAGCTTAGATAGCTATGAAAGTGGAATTTTTTCAACGATCAATGCCATTGAAGAGAATGGTTTAGACCATATAGGAACACGCAAATTTGAAAGCGATAAGACCTATCTTTTGAAAAGCATTAATGGCATAGATTTTGCTTTTACGAATTATACCTATGGGATGAATGGCTTTAATTTATCGGCAGAAAATGCTTTTGCTGTCAATCATTGGAATAATTATGATGATAGCTATATTGAAGAAATGCTGAAAAATATTGAACAGATGGTAGCAGAAAATGCAGATATAAATATCGCTTGCCTTCACTTTGGCGTAGAATATGGTTTGTTGCCCGATGAAAAAACGCAAAAAGAGATAGCAAATAAGCTTTTTGATGCAGGTATCGATCTTATTATCGGCGATCATTCGCATACCTTGCAGCCATTTGAGGTGATAGAGCGCGGTGGGGAAAAGAAATTTATTATTTATTCCTTGGGGAATTTTTTATCAAATCAAATTTACACATTAGTGAATCAACCAGGCGATTTTGGTGGGATTTTAGAACTTGAAATCGAAAAAATAAATGATGATAAAGCGGAACTCACATCATTTGCCTTTACGCCGACCTATTGCTTGGTCAGAAGTGATAATCATTATATTTTACCTGTTATGGTTTTGCCAAAAGACTTTAGCTTAACGAATTACGATTATAATCGTTTAGAGCATTTTAAAACGGTGATTTTACCGCGTATTACGAGTTTGATTGCTATGGATTATCAAGTTGATGGTCAACGACTGGTTTATGATTTAAAAAAAGAGGAATAAAATAGTTTATACATAATAAAAAAATGTTGCTTTCTTGAAATATTGTGGTATAATATAACTAGTCCAAGATTTTAAATCTTGAGCGAAGAATACAAGTAGTAAATTATAAATCAAAAAAGACGGTAGGGGGAAACTACCGTCTTTGTGTGTCGATTATTAATTGCTTAAAGTAATTATTCATTAAGCAATTATTCAGTCGCCCGCGTTGTCATACAGAGGAACGGTTTTTGTGACGTAGGTATCTTAACGCGGGTTAAGTAGTAAAAGTCGTAAGATTCTTACAGCTTTTATTATTTTTTAGCCATTATAAACATTGTATAATAGTCATTTAATTTTTTGCTTTTAGCCATTGTATAATTTAGAGTGGCAAATAATTCTAGTAATTCGGCTGTTGTTCTTTGTTTCCCACCTCTACATTCCACTGCCAATCTCAAACCGTGCATTAGTATCTCATGCGGTTCATATTCGTCTGTTAAAATATCTTCTATAATGATAAATTTAGCTTTATCATTTGCTTTTTCAAGACAATTTCTAATTATTTGCAAGCACTTTTCGTCGTTAAAGTCGTGTAGTACATTCATTAAGATAAAATAATCATAAGATGCTTTAAACGATTGACTATTAAAAAAATCACCCTTGATAAACTGTATATTCAAATTATTTGTCTGATTAAATTCTTTGCCGATTTCACAGGGGATTGTCGTATCGATAATAGTGTAATTACAGTCTTTATAGGTACTTAAAATTTTAGAAGCCAAGCCACCACTATTTCCACCGAGTTCTAAGACTTTAGTATTACTAAAGTTTACCTCATCTATAAGATTTTCGGCTATAGAGTGAGTGACTTGAAAATTCATTCTCGAGTAAATTTCGTACTCTAAATCACTAATATTAGTAAAGAAAAAATGATTTTTTTGTCTAGCTTTTTGCAGAAAATCATCAAAATGTTCTATTTGTCCTGAGTTGTTTATTTTGTTTAATAGTTCTTGATGTTTCAGTTTGTGCTCATCTTTTAATATATATTTTTTACCGTTAAATGAAATATAATTGGTAGATAGAAGTATACGCATAGTGGCTTTGTATATATTATTATTAATACCGATATCTTGTAGTATTTTTTCTGATAAATCATAAAAAATATCGATATTAATATACTGATATATAGTATTAAAAAGATATACTGCTTCTTTTAATTCCATATAATTTTCTGTACTCATCTCGACTCCTATATAATTTTTATGCCGTTCCGACTTCAATTAAATTGCCGTCAAGGTCATAAAAACTAATTACTTTTCTGCCCCAACTATTTGTTTGTAGCTTATTGACGTACTTAATATCGGGGTAAAGATTTTCTAGTTTTTGGATAAAGTTTTCTATATTGTTTTCTTCAAAAAATAATTCCGATGAATTGCTTTCTTTGATTACTTTTTTGCCGATAAAATCTTGCCAGATTTTTTTATCTTGTAGTACCAATCCTTCCATCAGAATTGCATTACCAATACTATCTCTAATCACTTCTAAACCAAATAATTCTTTGTAAAACTTTTTTGATTTTTCTATGTCTTCTACCACAATCAATACATTTTTTAATTTCATAAATAATGTCCTTTATTAGATTAAATTAAATATTATAATTGTTCAGTTAACCCGCGCTGTCATTCAGAGGAACGAAGTGACGTAGGAATCTTAACGCGTGTTTGATATTAAAAGTCGTAATATGCCTACGTCGCTTGCCCCTCGCAATGACAACGCGAGTTTATTGAAATAATTTTATTCTCAGTTATTATTGTATCATTATTTTTTGTTTTTTTATATATTAAAATAAAAAAATTGGGTAATTATTTAATATAGCGAGTTATCTATTCTTTACGGAGTATGGATATAAAATTAAAATGTTAATGAAGAATGATAGGAGCAATAAATGTGATTTATAAAATATATAGAGATTATATAAAAGAACATAAAATGTATGTTTTAATATCAATTGTGGTTTCGCTGAGATTAGAACCTTTTTCATATTTCATCACACTTTTAGGTATTATGTTAATTACAAATATATTAGATTCAAGTATCTTTTTGTGTTTAGGTTATCAAATAATAATCTCTATAGTGCCTATTATATTAAGTTATCTGAATTTGAGAAAAATGACTCCATATATAGAAAAATATTGCATATATGAATATGTTAAAGTATGTAAATGGAAAATATTTATAATAAATTTTATGTTCTTTTCTTTAACTGTAACTTTTTTAGTAACAATTTTAGGAGAAAAAGTTGCACCATTGATTACATTTGATGTAGTTCGTATGTCATTTTTATATTTAAGGTAAAAGTATATTAAAAGTCGTAAGATACCTACGTCGTCGCTAGCGTTCCTTCTTTGTATAACACGATTTTCATTCTTAGTTATCATTGTATCGTTATTTTTTGATTTTTTATAGATTAAAATAGAAAACAATTTGATAACAGCTGTAAGTATTGAAAATACTAGCTTGTAGCAGTTTTAGTTTAAATAATCATAAAATAATAATTTTGTCAAGAGCAAAAGCAAAAAAAGTTTTTGCTCTTATTTTTTTGTCAAAAAAGAATTTTGTTAGCAAAAAGCATTCTTTGGCTAAATAAGCTTAATTGCGTTTATTTTTGCTATTGTAAATAATTTTTTTCTTGGGTTAACAATAATGCAGCCTGCACACTAGCACCTCTTTTGCTATTGACTTTAAATCTTAAACCGCGCAAAATAGAGTTGTAATAGCGAGAGGAGGAAGGATGATTATCTATATTAAGGATTTGGCTTATAGGCAACGGATTAAAACGTTTATCAGGCAAAATTTTAATCAGTATGGTGTGATTGAATTGCTTGAAGAGTGGCGTGATGAGTATTTAGATTCTGATTTTATCTTAACGGATGATAATGATTTATTAGTACATAATTTGCCGAAAATTTATTACTTATCGGAACAAGTTAGCGATAGTCATTTATCAATTTATAAGTATCAACGCTTTGATCAGATTTTAAATCATATTCCTACGCTTAGTAAGAGTAAAACGAATATTGATTTTCGAATTATTGCCGTTACATCTTTGCTTGGCGGTGCTGGCAAAACAAAGCTTGCACATTCTATCATTCGTAATTTGAATTGCCATTATCGTGCTTTGTATTTACCCTTGTTGTCACCAGAATCTACTGGGATTACGCTTTCCGATTTGGCATTTGAACTCAGTTTTGGTGGTGAAGTACCAGAGCTAAATTTTCGCCAAGATAATTCACTTTTAATGCTTAATGGTTTTAAGTCTTTATCTGATCTTGTTCATGCTGATTTTAAAGAAATCCTTTCTTATTTACGCGATTATTTGTTATTACAAGGGATTTCTGCTTTAGTAATTGATGCTGGCAATTATTATTTTAGTAATTTATTGGCTGACAATGTAAGAGATATAATTTGTGTTCGCGATTATCAACGACAGACTGAGGAAGAAAGGATTGTAGCTTGTTATAATCAGTGTTTAAAGAGTGGCCATTTTTTAATCAATAAGCATCCCTTAGCAAAAGAAAAAAATCATTTACCCTTGCTAACGAATATTGAAAATGAAATGCACGTCTTTGATAATGTTGTTAGAAATTATTTGAAGGAGGAGGGCTGGATTGGATACTAAAGTTTTAATTAATCAAGTTAAAATGGAGCTTAATCACTATGATGTTATCAGTGACGATTTGGTCAAACGTTTGATTGCCCAATTTGTTAAAAATGATGCTGAATTTAATCGATTATCGCTGAAACAAAAAACAGAATTATGTCAAATGGTTTTTAATGCGATTAGACGTTTAGATATCTTACAACCACTATTAGAAGATGACAGCATTAGCGAAATTATGGTCAATGGTTTGGATAGTATTTTTGTTGAAAAAAGGGGGAGACTTTGTAAATTAAATAAATGTTTTGATAGTTTACAGACCTTAGAAACCTTGATACAGCGGATAGTGGCAGCGGTCAACCGCTCCGTCAATACCGCGAGTCCTATTGTCGATGCACGTTTAGCTGATGGTTCACGCGTCAATATCGTTTTGCCGCCAGTTGCTATTAATGGACCAATTATTACGATTCGAAAGTTTCGTGAAGATAATTATTCCTTACATGATTTAGTGGCGCTGCAAAGTTTGCCTTTAGAAATAGCTGAATTTTTAATTGAGGCTGTAAAATCGCGAAAGAATATTTTTATTTCTGGTGGTACTGGTTCGGGGAAAACGACCTTTCTCAACGCACTTAGCTCACATATACCACATAATCAGCGCGTGATTAGCATAGAAGATTCCGCTGAACTTCGCTTATTTGAATTAGAAAATTGGGTCAGATTAGAAACGCGTAATGCCAATGCTGAAGGTGCTGGAAAAATTGTAATTAAGGATTTAATAAAAACAGCACTGAGAATGCGACCTGATAGAATTATCGTCGGTGAAGTTAGGGGAGAGGAGGCAATCGATATGCTTCAAGCAATGAATACGGGGCATGATGGTTCGCTTTCTACGGGTCATGCGAATTCAATCAATGACATGTTGACGCGTTTAGAAACGATGGTTTTTACAGCACAAGATATTCCCCTAGAGAGTATTAAACGGCAAATTGGGGCAGCGATAGATATTATTGTGCATTTGGCGCGCGAACCATCTGGGCAAAGAAGGGTAGTTGAAATCAAAGCATTAATTGATTATCAAGAGGGTGATTATCATTTTGATTCCATTTATCAATATCAAGTGGAGCCTTGCTTATGATTAGAAAATTACACTTAGATTTTAGCGATAGTTGTTATTTAGCTTTCAGTGCGGTTATTGGTTATTTTATCGGTTATATTTTTTATCGCCATGATGTATTGGCAAGTATAACGGCAATTATTTTTTTAACTAGTCTGAAACAATTTCGGCTCTGGAAACAAAAACGTTATAGTGCGAAAGTGATTTCCGAATTTTTAACGATTAATCGTATGTTAATAGCCGAATTACACGCTGGTAAATCCGTTGCTATGGCATATAGAAGTATACATAGACGGCTAGTAGAAGAAAATAATAACTATAATAGCAATATGCGCAAGGAACTAGCAACTTGGTGCAAAAAAATGGATGCAGGTATGAGCATTATGGAGATTTTAAAATCCTTTAATGAAAAATACCAGGATGAACGCATACAACAGTTTTATACCATGCTTGAAGTGTCGATTGAGAACGGTGCTAGTTTGTTAGAGGTAATTGAAATGACGGACAGAGTGATTAAGGATAGATTGCAAATTGAAAGAGAACTCAGTATTTTGGTCAGTGAAAAAAAATTAGAACAGAAAATTTTAAGTATTTCCCCTTTGTTTCTGCTGTTATTTTTGCAAACTGTTTCTTATGATTTTATCGCACCGCTTTATGAAAGTTTTGCTGGTAGAATTGTCATGACCATAGCATTAACTGTCTTTATCTGTTGTTATTTCTGGTCTAAAAAGATGACGGAGGTGATTATGTGACTGTAGTAATAATTTTATTATTATTTATGTATGTATATACTGTCAAAGGGGAGCATTTCGCTAGAGCACCTTGTGCGAAAAAAGAGCTTTATTATGGTTTGGTTTTGGCGTTTTATGATATAGCTGATAGGATTATTGATTATATTATCGTGAAACCCATTGCTAGTCCGTATTTGCGCTGGCACCGCTTGCTTTATTCTAATCGTCAGTTGAGCTTTTATTTGAATTTAACTCTAGCAAAGTCGTTAACTATATTTTTCTTAGCTTTGAGTTTAATTCTCGATGCTTATTTATTCAATGCCCCTTTAGAATTATATTTCAGCGTAATTGGCTTGATGAGTTTGCTAACAGCATTACCTATTTTAAAAGTAAAACGCGCTTATGATGAAGCTTGCCATTCGATTATGAAGGAATTACCAGCTTTTATTCAACAAATGGCTTTATTGATTAAGGCTGGTAGTAATGCACGGCAAAGTGTCGATACGATTTATCGTTACGCAAAAGTTGGTACTGGTCTGCACACTCTACTCGCTCACGTTTATTTTGAACACGAAAGAGGAAATGATTTTTTTCAATCATTTAGTATTTTAAATGAGTTTATCCATCATAAATCGATTCACCACTTAAGTCTATTGATGGGGCAGGTGAAAAGGGCAGGAGTACACCAATTCTCTAATCAGTTAGTAGAATTGGCAGAACTGATAATGGAGGAAAGAAAAACCTATGTTAGAATGATTTCCGAACAATTATCGACGAAACTTTTAGCACCAATGATGATATCGATGGTGACGATTTTATCGCTGTTGATATATCCAGTAATGACACAGTTAAATTGATCGCGTAGTCATTGTGAGGAGTGAAACGACGTGGTAATTTTACGACTTTTACTACTAACCCCACGTTAAGATACTTACGTTCTTACTATGTTCGTTCTCTGTATGACAACGTGGGTTAATCAAATAGTTACCAATAAATTATATTTAAAAATAAGGAGAAGATAATGAATACTATTTACAAACAATTATTAAAGGCAAAATTAAATCTTAGTTCGGCTTTAAAAGCTGAGGACGGCTTTGGCACAGTGGAAATGG
>PDWI01008284.1_pt1 | contig 12298 bp, 11 predicted proteins | sample 1430891 | NCBI WGS metagenome assembly PDWI01 (sample SAMN01162508, study PRJNA174530) | Oral metagenome, whole genome shotgun sequencing project. | biome: Marine environment; feature: Marine mammal; material: Swab sample of the gingival sulcus; isolation source: swab sample of gingival sulcus...
ATACAAAGCCGTAGGGTGAAACTGCACAAACTCCATATTTTCTATCGCCCCTTTGGCACGATAAACCATGGCAATACCATCTCCGGTAGCGATTTTAGGGTTGGTAGTGGTTTGGTAAATATTACCGATACCTCCGGTAGCTATAAAGGTGGTTTTAGAAAGATAAGTGTGCACCACATCTTGCTCCAAATCCAAAGCATAAACGCCATAACACTCCACATTGTTTTGTCCTCTACCAACAAACTGCCCCAAATGGTGTTGCGTAATAATATCAATTGCAAAATGATGCTCCAAAAGTTCTATATTAGGATGCTTTTTAACACGCTCGGTTAAAGCTCTTTGGATTTCAAACCCGGTATTGTCTTTATGGTGCAAGATACGATGTTCGGAATGTCCTCCCTCTTTGGCTAAATCCAATTCTCCGGAGGATTTTTTGTCGAACTTTGTTCCCCACTCCTTTAAACTTTCGATAGATTTAGGGGCTTTCTGAACGACCATCCGAACAATGTTTTCATCGTTTAGATAAGAACCGGCAACCAAGGTATCTTGAATATGCTTCTCGTAACTATCCAGTTTATCGGTAACCGCCGCTATTCCACCTTGTGCATAACTGGTATTGGTTTCTTTAAGTTCCGTTTTGGTTATCAAAATAACAGAGCCAAATTCTGCTACCTTTAAAGCAAAACTTAAACCTGCAATGCCCGAGCCTATGACCAAAAAATCGCTATATCGCTTCACATCATTTTGTTTTTATCACACGTAAACGCAAAGATATGCTTTTTATTAATCCTTCAAGTATTTTTGTTTAAACATCTCTGTGTCTATCCAGTCGTTGAAGTGCCATTTATCGACAACCGTTCCTTTTTTTAGTAAGACAAATCCCGGATTGGCTCGAACAACAGTTTTTAGAGTAATCGGATCGCAAACATAAAAATGATAAGCTAAATCCGGTGCTACATCCTGAGAGACTTCCTCAGAGCCTATAAACTGATATACTTCGTCCACATTCTCCGGCAAATCTTCGTCTGTAAACTCATAAACCTGACCTTCTTTTTCGTAAAAATAAACCAACTTACTTACCTGCTGCGCTTCCATATTAGAATCTAAGGTTGACAAAATAGTATCTTTAAAAGTTTCTATTTGACTGTTCAAAGCCGAAGTTAAAACCCGAACCGAAATACCTTCGTTTTGCAAATCTTGTGCAAGCGTTTGTAACTTCTTGAAAGATTCTATATCTGTTCTTTTTAAATCATACGCGACACATAAAAGGGTCATAGGCTCTTCTAAGACCTGATTGGTAATATCTCCCTCCTCATTGTTGGCTATCACAAAATCGTGAATTGGTGGATGATACCCCTCCTCTATCAATTCCGAATGGCTATCGACATATTCCCATACCTCGGGATTGTCAGCCGGCTCAGACAATTCCGCTTCGGAAAATGACTGCTCTTTTCCGGTTTCTAAATTTTTATAGATAAATGTATTTTCATAAATATCGGGCTTAGCCCCCTCCGGTATTGCCATTCCTTCTTGAATGTTATTTCCTATTTTATAAGGTCTAAAATCCATAATTGGTAAATGCTGATAGCAGTAAATAGAAATATAAACCATCAAAATAGTAGCTACAATATTCATAGGAATCGCAATCTTATTTTTGATAGGGCTAATCAACTTCTTACCTTTCAAAAGCAACATTAGAATAGGTACATCTATAATGATATTTTTCCAAAATGTTTCCCAATTTGTTAAGATAAGAGCATCGCCAAAACATCCGCAATCCGTCACAGGATTGGTTAATGCTAAAACAAGAGTTAAAGGTGTAAAAACTGTCATAAACAAAGCCGATAGCCAAGCATAAGTACGAATCATGGTTCCAAATAACATTCCAAAGCCTATTAAAAACTCTAAAGTAGATAAGGCAATCGCTAACGGGAAAGCCAGAGCATCTAAAAAGTTCATATTAAAAGCTTGAAAATAATCCAAAAACTTATACGTAGATCCTAAAGGGTCAACAGCTTTTACAAAACCTGAGTAAATAAAAACCACCCCCAAAAACAGCCTACTAAGCAAAAGTACCCATCTTTGAGAGCCTTTATGTAAAAAGAAGATTGATAATAAAACACCGAAAATACTTCCTAAAGCTATTAATATTATATCCATCACTTATTTTTTTAGGCTGTCAAAATTACAAGGTAGTTCTCTTTTTTCAAAGTATCCTTACAATTTTTAATTAAAATTAATAAGCTGAGTTCGATTTAACATTTCACTCACAGAAATATGCAAGGTTTCAACAGAAATCACTAAAACACTTAATTTTTCTCAAAGGAATAATGTATTTTTGTGCGGCAGTAGAGTGTTCTGTCGCTTCATCATCTTAGGTGAAGAGGAAAGTCCGGGCAACATAGGGTGTCGAACTCTCGAAATGAGAGATGCTCGCGAGGGTATAGTAGCAGAGAAGAAAATAACCGCCACTGTTTAGGTGGTAAGGGTGAGAAGGTAAGGTAAGAGCTTACCGGTATTTATGGTAACATAAGTAGCCGTCTGCCTTTCGAGTTGAAAGACCATGTATATTTGCGTTTAGAGTTACCCGCTCAATGCAAAGGGGTAGGTCGAATAGATAAATGACAGAAACCAACTTGTTGGTACAGAACTCGGCTTATAACTCTACTGCTTCTTTTTCGTTTAAACCGGTTTCTTCAGAACTTAAAGCCACATCTTTTAACTCTTTGTGTAGAATCTCTATAGCACTGTATATTTCTCTTGATTCTTCATCATGAATATCCGATTCCGGAATTTGAACAAAAGATTTTCCCCATAAAATACGCCCTATCATTAGCAGGGTGTTATGGTTATGTTGTTCTTGTTTTTCTTTTAAGGAATCAAGCTCTAACTCCAATTCGTAAATTCTTTGTGTTTTCTTTTGAGGGAAAATACGTTTGTACCATTTGGGTTTTGGGGGCTTTTTTTTAGCCGATTCGTTATTGTTTCTAATCACTTCGACTCCTTTCATCTCTAAAGCCTTTGCAATAGCATCTTTTAAGGATTCTTTAAAAAATATTTTATTTTTCAGAGCTGCTTTAGTCGCAATAATGGTTTTAGCAGAAACCGTTGCTTGTGTACTTGCGTTGCAAATGATAACAGCGTGTACATCATCAATGATACTTTCTAAGAAATTGTAAGTTTCTACTTGACGTTTAATCGATTGGTTTTTAAAGTTTTTAACATCAAATAATAAAAAGAATTTGTCGTGATGATTTGGAATATGAGGTTTCATTATTTTTTTAGAAACCCCCACTATTTTAACATCTCCGCTTACAGATTCTCCTTTAACATCTAAAATAATGATGTTTTCGTCTATCAGCTTAGTTTCTTGAGTAAGTCTTCCATCATCGATATTATGTGTCCATTTTTTGAGAGGTTTTATTGGAGAATCTTCTAGTAAGCCAAGAATCTCGTCTTCGTGAATACTTCTCCTAGATTTTTGAGATGCGAGGTGAAATTTTTCAAACTCATGAAAAGAGTTAATGGATTTCATTCTATGAAGCTTCTTATTAAATAATCTTGTCGAAGCAATAACGATATTTAGTAATGGTGATGCTTTGTAAAAAACGATACTCTCGAATTGAACAGCCACACTTTCTAGCCAATCTGAGTATTTTTTTCTTCCATACGAAGACATATAATAAAAATCTTCGCAATTTTGTATTAACAGAACGTTTTGATGCGTTTTTAGAAAATCGTTAATAAGCTCAAAAAGATCTACACCTATATCTTCGTAAGGTTTATAGTCTTTGATTTGACCTACAAATTTTATAAAGAGAATATTGCTTCCAACAGAATAAACTTCATGCTTATAAGGAATTCTAGTACTTGAAGAAGAAGAAGATGTGTCTTTTCTGATTAATTTAACCTCTAAGCCTTGACTAATATAAAAATCTAAAATGTCGTCGTTCATAAATTATTTATTTTTACTAAACCTACAAAGTTAATTCATATAAAAGTATTTTTCACATCAAACCCTATTCATAGCTCTGCTTATTAACTTTACAGTTCCTTTTTTTTTACCCTATCCTTCTCAGAGATTGATGCCAAATCTTTTAATTCTTTGTGTAGAATCTCAATAACACTGTATATTTCTCTTGACTTTTCGTCTTGAATATTCGATTCTGGAATTTGAGCAAAGGGTTTTCCCCATAAAATACGCCCTATCATTAGCATAGTGTTATGGTGATGTTGTTTTCGTTCTCTTTTTAAGGACTCTATCTCCAACTCTAGTTCGTAAATTCTTCGTGTTTTTTTGCGTGAGAAAAGACACTCGTACCATTTGGGCTTTTTCAGGTTCTCTTTAACCAATCCATTGTTATCCCTAATCACTTCGACTCCTTTCATCTGTAAAGCCTTTACAATGGAATCTTTTAAGGATTCTTTAAAAAATATTTTATTTTTCAGAGATGCTTTAGTCGCAATAATGGCTTTAGCCGAAACAATTGCTTGTGCACTTGCATTACAAATGATTATAGCGTGCACATCTTCAATGATACTTTCAAAGAAGTCGTAAGTTTCTAATCTTTGTTTAACAGATTGATTTTTTAGGTTCTTAATATCAAATAACAAAAAGAATTTATCATGATGATTCGGAATATGAGCCCTCATTATTTTTTTGGAAAGACCTACTACTGTAGCATCTCTACTTATAGTCTCTCCTTTCAATTTTGAGATAATGATATTTTCGTCTATCAGCTTAGTTTCCTGAGTAAGTCTTCCGTTATTGATATCATGTGTCCATTTTTTAATAGGATTTGTTAAAGATTCTTTCAGTAAACTTAAAACTTCACTTTCGTGTACCTTTCGGCCGTATTTTTGAGATGAGTGATGAAACTCTTGAAATTCATGAAAAGAATTAATAATTTTTATATTGTTAAATTTCTTATTAAATAATTTTGCTGAAGCAATAAAGATATTCATTAATGTTGCCCCTTTGTAAAAAACGATACTGTCGAATCGATCTGCAACATGCTCTAGCCAATCTAAATATTCTTTTTTTCCGTACACCGAGACATAGGAAAACTCTTCGAAGTTTTGTATTAACTGGGTATTTTGATGACTTTCTAAAAAATCACGAGCAATATCAAAAAGACTTACATCAAGGGACTCATTAGGTCTTACCCCTCTTATTTGTTGACCTATATATTTTGCAAAGAGAATATTGTTTCCAACAGAATAAAACTCGTATTTATAAAAGAAATCTGTACTTGAAGACGAAGATGTAATTTTCTTGACTAATTTAACTTCTAAACCTTGATCAGTATAAAAATCTAAAATATCATCATTCATAAATTATTTATTTTTATGAACTTACAAATGTAATTTATCTAAAGGTAATTTTCACATTAAAGCCTATATGTTTTCTAACATTAAAAACCATTCCGTCTTCAAAAATCAAATATTGCCCTTTTATTCCCGATAAAACGCCTGAGTATTTAGCTTTCTTTTCTAAGTTTAAACTATTAATTTTTGCAGGAAACGAATATATCGGATATTGAATGGAAGTAATATTATCATCTATTAAATATTCCCCGAATTCTTTTTTAAGTAAACGATGAGCTTTTTGTACAGAATCTTTCAAAAGAGGAATATCGCTGTAATTGCCCGATAACATTTTTCGCCAGTTGGTAATGTCCGCAAAATGTTTTTTAAGTTTTACTTCTATCAAGCCCGATAATTGACGGTAAGGTACTTTTGCAATGCGAATAGCTTCGTTTGCCCCTTGATCTATCCACCTTGTAGGAATTTGTGTATGTCTGGTAATACCGACTTTTATATTGCCGGTATTTGCCAAATACACAAAATGGTCTATTAAATTGTTTTCTTTAGCCCATTCCATATCTCTAGAGATGCCCAAATGAGATTGGTCTAACTCGGGTTTTACAACACTTATATCTGCCGAAGGAGCTGTTTTGGAACAGAAAAAGCAAAACCCTTGATTGTAGGATTTTTTCGTCTTCCTTCCGCAGTGTGTGCAATAAATTTCTCCGGTAAATTCTAAATCAAGCGTTTTTCCAATTTGCTCATTCAGGCAAACCTTCCCTTCCGAAGATTCCATAAAATAATAGACGGTCTCGTTTAGGCTTGTTTCTAATTTTTGTAAGGTAATTAATAGATTCATATCGTGAGAATTTCTTTGAAAAAAATTTGTTTTTACATTTAAATTTATAAATTTGTCTTTCAAACATAATAAATATAACGTTATTAAATAGTATCAAAATGAAAAAGATTACATTTTTAATGGCTTTGTTTGCGTTATCAATATTTAGCGTACAAGCTCAAAACGAGGAATTGGTTTCTAAAAAAGGATTTAAGATTTTGCCGGAATCCGGTGACTATGCTATTGGTGTGGATTTCGCTCCCTTTATCAATACCTTGAACTTTATGGGAGGAACTTCTACCGGCCCTAAAATGACTTTAAGTGATGGATTATCTATTTTTGGAAAGTACTACAACGATAAAGAAACAGCTTTTAGAATTAAATTTACTTATAATAGAAGTATGGAGACTTTAAAAAACTATGTTTTAGATGAGTCTGGTGTTACAAATACTTATCCTCAAGACGTAGTGTTAGACGAAGGTAAATTCTCATATGCTCAGTTTTACTTAGCTATGGGAATTGAAAAAAGAAGAGGCTATGGTCGTTTACAAGGCTACTACGGAGGAGAACTATTTGTAAGCACCATGAATGGAATGCCTAATAGCCCTAACGAAGATTACACTTACGGAAATGAGTTTGCTGCTTCTAATACCAATCCTATTTCTACAGTAAACTTTAATACAGGAGTATCGGCTGGACAGTTTGCTCGTAAAACATTGGTAGAAAGAGGACTTACTTTTGCTTTTGGAGCTAGAGGTTTTGTGGGAGTTGAGTATTTCTTTGCTCCAAAAATTTCGATTGGAGGTGAATTAGGTTGGGGACTTGTCTATGCTTATCAAACAGAAGGTGAAAGTAAAATTGAAAGTTGGGATCCTATTGACGGCGAAGTAAAAACAGAAACAGAAAAAGTAGCAGGAGGTAGTATTTTAAATGTAGGAACTGATGGTGCTACTAATACTTTTAATGGAATGGTAGGATTAAATGGTAATATCAATATTATCTTCCACTTCTAAGAAAAATATAACTTAATTGTTAATGAAGCTACTCTAATATTAGGGTAGCTTTTTTCTTTCCGAAACAATTATCAACCTGAGTTCAAGACAAGGTCTTACTAATAAAAAATTCGTAAACAACGTGAATTCGGGATAAGGTTTCACTCACATAATCAGATAATTAGCGTCAGTATAATCTAAATTCCTGAACACTATCGGGATAATATAAAAGAATTTAGTGCAATAATGACGTTAATTATCGATGTTTGATAAATTTTATCCGCAAACATCTCATCTTTGCACTAAAAAACCATGAGCTATAACCAGTTATTAGCTCCTGATTTTTAGCACAAAACTAAAATATTTGCGAATTTCTGTGAGTGAAATGTTAAATTGAACTCAGACTATCAGTCATTACCTAAAGCATTTTTTGTCAAACCTTCGTACTCCTGTCTTTTTTTACTAATATCAATAGCCTGATAAAGAGCATTTCTGAAAGATATTTCAGAAGCCTTTCCCTTCCCCGCCATTCCATATGCAGTCCCATGTCCGGGAGATGTTCTTACATAAGGTAAGCCTGCTGAAAAATTAACGCCTCTATCAAATGCTAAAGCTTTAAAAGGAGCCAACCCTTGGTCGTGATACATCGCCAAAATAGCATCGTATTTAAGAAATTCTCCGGAGCCAAACAAACCATCGGCAGCAAGAGGTCCCACTGTTATAATTCCTTTATTCTTAGCCTCCTTCATTGCCGGAATAATCTCGATAATTTCTTCCTTACCTATCAAACCATTATCTCCGGCATGCGGATTAAGTCCTAACACGGCAATTCTTGGTTTTCTAATTCCAAAATCTTTCTTTAACGATTCGTTCAATATACTAATCTTATTAAGAATGGTCTCTTTTTTAATAAAATCGGGAACTTTTTGAACAGGAACATGTCCGGTAACAACCCCAACTCTTAGATTATCATTCAATAAAATCATCAGGACATCCTCCGAAGCAAAGCGATCTTTTAAATACTCGGTATGTCCGGGAAAATGAAAATCTTCAGATTGAATATTATCTTTATTAATAGGAGCCGTTACCATAGCATCTATCAAACCCGATTTTAAGTCTTCCGTACAACTTTCCAGTGCTTTTAAAGACGCTTGCCCTGCTATTTTAGTAGATTGCCCCAATTCAACTTTCAGTTCCTCGTTAAAAAGATCGATAATATTTATTTTTCCCGGGCGAGCCTGATTTGCTGATACAATATTGTTCATATTAAAACCCTCTATATTTAGGGTTTTTCTATGATAAGCCGCTACTTTAGGCGAACCATATATAATAGGCGTACATATATCTAAAATACGTTTATCTAACAAGCCTCGAATGATAACTTCGTAACTAATACCATTTATATCGCCGTGTGTGATTCCTATCTTTATTTTATTAGACATATCTATTCTGATTTTTTTGCTTGCTCAAAAGTATAAATAAAAAATAAAATTCCTCGTGTATTGGCAATGTAAAATCATCTCTTACCACACAGATAAGAGTTATTAGCCAACATCTGTTGATGCCCCTAAACTCTTCCATTTTAAGAGTTTTTTATAAATATTAATTTATGAAGCAAGTTAAGTTATGTATCTTTGTGACTTCATTAAATTATCAAAATCATGAGTGACACTATTATTTGTAACTGCTTCGATGTTTCTAAAGAAGATATAATCAAGGCTATTAAAGAAGAAGAAATAACAAGTATTCAAGAAGTTATTGACGAAACTGGAGCCGGAGGTGGCTGTGGAGGTTGCCACGAAGCCATTCAAGAAATTATAGACGAAGTTAACGCTTAGTTTAAGATTTATAAAACTTATCTGTAAAAAGCGATGTGGGAGATTATCCAAACATCCGTATCTGTAACGACCTTTGTGTTGTTAATGATGTTGGTTATAGAGTTTATCAATGTCAAAACCAAGGGAAGTTGGGACAAACCTTTGAAGAAAAATCCTTTCTTACAAGTTTTTATAGCCACCTTATTGGGGGCTATTCCCGGATGCCTTGGAGTTTATACCGTTGTGTCGCTTTTTACGCATAAGGTAATTGGTTTTGGTGCCTTAGTGGCTTCTATGATAGCGACATCCGGCGATGAAGCTTTTATGATGTTCGCCCTAATGCCCCAAAAAGCCATGTGGTTATCCATTATCATTTTTGGGATTGCTCTTGTGAGCGGACTGATTTTAAATTTCTTTTATAAAAACAAACCTTCGCCCGAAGATTCAAAGTATCAGTTTCATATACACAAACAAGTAGATACTTGTATTTGCAAATCTAAAAAAGGCATCCTATATAACCTTAAAAATATAAGTTTTACAAGAGGGGTTATTTTAATAGGTCTTCTGCTTTTTGGGCTCAACTTATACATAGGTAAAGACCATCATAATCACACGTTTTCCATCAATCAAGAGGTATTTAGTGCTCCCGTTTTTATAGAAGACAACCACACTCACATTGATGAGGTTATAACTTCGGAATCTAATCATACAGCAGAGTTAGAAGATGAACATCAACATGGCAAGCATCTGAATCTTCCTAAAATTGTGTTTTTGATTCTAACCCTAATTTCTATTTACATCATTTTAATTGCTCCTGAGCATTTTATAGAGGAACACGCTTGGAATCACGTTATAAAAAAACATTTCTTAAAAATATTTCTTTGGACATTCGGAACATTACTTGTCATTTTTGCCATTAAAAACTATGTTTCTATGGATATAGCAAGCATCGCTAAAGACAATATTTGGTTGGTTCTTTTAATAGCCGTACTTATCGGAATTATTCCCGAATCGGGACCTCATATGTTATTTATCTCCCTATTTATGGCAGGCGTGATTCCATTTAGCATTCTAATAGCCAACTCTATTGTTCAAGATGGACATGGTTCTCTACCTTTGTTCGCAGAAAATAAAAAAGCTTTCTTTTATATGAAAGCCCTTAATGTACTCATTGGCTTTGCCTTTGGGGGATTCGGTATTTTATTTGGATTATAAAAGTCAGGAGCTAATAACGGGTTATAACTCATGTTTTTTTGCAAAGATGAGATGTTTGCAAACAGAAAAAACCGTTCAACAAACGGGATCCCGAATCAAGTTCGGGTGACGGATGCGAAAAAGGCAAAGACAAATGAAAAAATGCTCCGTAGAGGTAGAAAAACTTTTCAACTTTCGAACATTTATAATTCTAATCGCCGTCATGGTTGGAAATTTCAACATTTAACCTGAAACCTTCAACGCTAAAGCATTCGCGTTGGCAGAACGCACGCCCCGCGTTAGGGATTGCAGAGGAAATCCTTTTGTGAGGTCACGAACAAAAGATTGGAACGGAAAGCCCGACCCGAAAGGGAACGCCCCAAAAAAACTTATCCTGAATTCACCGTTAATTACTAAGCCGAAAATATAAAAATAGTCGGTTTTTTATGAATCTCAGGAAACTTACCTTTCCATTGGTTAAGCGTCTTGGTCTGAATAAATTCCTGCTCTGTGGTTAATTCACTCGCAATGCAAAGTCTTGTCTTGGGATTGAGGACTTTTACCATCAACTCCAAAAGTTGCATATTTCGATACGGTGCTTCTATAAAAATCTGACATTGCTTTTCCTGCATCGACCTTTTTTCTAAGCGTTGAAGCTCTTTTATCGTCTCCGGAGATTTTACAGGTAAGTATCCGTTAAAGGCAAAGTTCTGCCCGTTTAAACCGGAAGCCATTTGAGCCAATAAAATAGACGAAGGCCCTACTAGAGGCTCTACGCGAATACCCTTCTGATGTGCTAAGTAAGTTATCTCGACTCCCGGGTCTGCCACCGCAGGGCATCCGGCCTCAGAAATAACACCTACATCGTAACCTTGCTCTATCGGCTTTAAAAACTTAGAGACATCTTGATTAGAGTTGTGTTTATCTAAAACCTCAAAATGGAGTTCATCAATGACAATCGATTTTTCGATTTGCTTTAAAAAGCGTCGTGCCGAACGTAAATTCTCAACTACAAAATAACGAATCGCACAAATACGTTCCTTATTTTCGTCAGGAAAGACCTTTTCCTTAGACGAATCTCCCAAAAAAGTGGGTATTAATATTAAATTTCCTCTCTTAGACATACTCATACGATTTAAACCACAAAGGTAACAAGTCATTTCTAGAATTCGAGAAAATGATTGATTTTTCTAATAAGCTGAGTTTAGAATAAGATGTTCCTAACAGAAATTTGTAAACTTTTTAAGCTGAGTTCGATTTATACTTTGCTCACAGAATCAGGTCTTTAGGTTTATTGCATTATAAATCGAGAAGAAGAGTGGTTCATTCCAAATGTAAACATTAGGTTCAATCCGGCATAAGTTAAATCTTTATCTCCATCAAATAAGATACCTCCAAACATACGAAGTCCCATAAATGTTTTTCCTATACGAAATCTAGGTCCCATCATTACTGCAGGCCCTACAACACCGGATTCTTCTGTTATACTTTTCCCCTCTTTATCGTAAGTAATAGAATAGGATGGCATTACCAATATTCCGGCTCCTAAAAAGCCTCCTAAAAGCTCCTTAGAAGCTCTTGTTGCCTGACTAAAGGCATTAATATTAAGCGTTAACAAGCCCGCTGGAAGAGCAACAAATTTCTCTTTCTCGCCGGTAATCGCTTGATTACCTAAACCTGTCATTAAAGTAAGGTTTAAGGTCAACGAAGTTCTTTTTCCAAAATGATAAATAGGTTTTCTAGCTTCCACCATAATATTACCACCCAACATATTCATTCTCGAAAAATCGACTACGGAAACACCACCCCCAACAGCAAAAACCAATCTACTCTTTTTGTGTTTATTATTAACAAATTGAGCATTCGCTGTCGTTGCTAAAAACAACAAAACCAATAATACAAATCCAATTTTTGAAGCCCTTAGTTTCATATATTTTAAATTTATGACTATTCTGAACACCTCTATTTCTCGACGAAAATCAGGAATAGTCCGTTTTAATATTTATTTATCATTAACAACGACGCAAGATAATATTTCTATTTCAAAAATAACAACTGAAAAAGCATTTATTTTTTTATCATCATCATCATTCCGTCGCGAATAGGCAAAATAAAATTCCAAACCCTATCATCTTTCTGCACAAAATCGT
>PDWI01008898.1_pt1 | contig 12298 bp, 5 predicted proteins | sample 1430891 | NCBI WGS metagenome assembly PDWI01 (sample SAMN01162508, study PRJNA174530) | Oral metagenome, whole genome shotgun sequencing project. | biome: Marine environment; feature: Marine mammal; material: Swab sample of the gingival sulcus; isolation source: swab sample of gingival sulcus...
GGCTTCTATCTTTTTAGGGTCGGCATAATAGCAAGTATGTCCATTATGATTAAAAGTATCTATACCTTTCATTTTTGAAAATTCCTCAAAATTAAAACCTTCTTTATTTTTTCCTTTAGTGGACATTGCACTTACTCCCACCATATCATTTTGCCCTTTCATCCAAGCACAAGAATACATACTTTGCTGCATAATGTTCACAGGTCCCATTTTCATATAACCTTTAGGCTTATAATGTCCCATTTTAGCTTTAAATTTTTCAAAAGAATAGGTTAATGGAACCGGTTTTTCACTTTCATCCTCATCTGCTCCTAATTGAGCAAAAGCTTCTTCCAATCCGGGAGCTTTTTCATATTTAATATTAGAAAGAGGTTCAAATTTTGAAGCACTTACACTAATATTTGGTTTAAAAACAGTCGCTTCCTCACCTGCTTTAACACCTAACATTTTAGCTTCCGATTTTAGAGTAACTCCTTTATACAACCAAACTTTAGAACCCCACATTTTAGTAACCTCACAAGTATATCCCATAAATTTTTCCTTTCCGGCTTTTTTACCTCCTAAACCACTGAGAATAGAATTTGCTTTTTCTTCTTGTTCTTTTTCACTCATATTACCCATATTATCCTGTATATAATCATACATTGGATTGACACCCAGCGTTCCTGTTTTTTTCTCTAAGTCAGCTGTCCAAATATATTTTCCTTTGGTAATGGTAACGGTATGTCTTTTATTTACTCTTTTCTTACCAAAACCACCATATTTCATGCGTTCCTTTGGTGTGTTTTTCTAAGGACTTATACTTAATATAACCCGATTTAATTTTAAAATTTTTTACTTTGCTTTCTTGAGCCGAAATGGTTGCTACCATCAAAAAACTCATTAAAAATAATGTTATTTTTTTCATTTTTTCTTTATTTTACGCTGTAAGCTTTACACTAGAATTTTATTCTACATTTATTTTCTTTGCAACCCTCAATTTTGAACTTTTTCACTCATTTTAGATTGTCCTCCATCTTTGGTAAACACTTTTACAGCATATGTTGCTTTTTCTTTAGGGACTTCCATTTTAAGCTCTGTAGTTCGTTTGTATTGGACTAATTGCCCTTTGGCATTTGATTTGTAAATGACAAAAAATGTATCTTCTTTTTTTTCAGCATATTCCCAAGACAATAGTGCTTTTTCCTTTTCAGAAACTACTTTGAGATTGGTTATTTCAGGGCGAACACCATTATCATACGGACGAGCAAATACCGGTGAAGCGTAAGGTGAATAGAGGTCACTATCATCTTTAGCTCGCATGCTGTAATAATAAGTTATTTGTTTAATAACTTTATCATCAATATATACTTTTTGACCTTTGGTAAGTGTATCTAAAACCTTCCAATTTGCATCTAAATTTTCCTTTCTATATAGTAATTGCTCAACGACATCTTCACTTTCACTCAAGGCAATATGCAATGTTACTTTATCTTTATTCACCAATACCTTTTTAAAAATAGGAGTAGTCGGAGGTATGGTATCAGGACGTTTTAATTGTACCATTTCTGAAAACTCCGATTCATTATAATGTGTATCAAGAGCTTTTATTTTATAATAGACATAAGGTGTAAGTGTGTTTAACGTAACGGTATCTATAAACACTGTAGGAATCGTATTCAAAGCTCCTTTGTGTTTAAATCCTTCATAAATCACATTAAACTCATGTTTCGGACTATTTGCTCTAAACAAACGATAGCCCATAAGGTCTCTTTCCTCTCCCTTTTTTACAACCAATTGCACTTCTCCTTTTTTATCAATGGCTGTTTTTGCAAACACAGGTTTTTTAGGAGGAATAGAGTCTATAAGCACTACCAATGCTGAATTTGATGAACTAATGTTACGTGCCGTATCAATTGCCTGTACCAAATAATAATTCAATGTATCTGTTCGGAAAGATTTATCGATAAATTTCCGTGCTGTTTTAGGTAAAACACGATTGTGTAATAAGGTAAATTCTCCATTGGGAGAAGTTCCCCTTGCTACTATAAATCCAAATAAATCAGAAGCTTCTTTTTTAACTTTCCATTCTATGGTTACCTCATCAGGTTTAGTATGTTTGGGCTGTGGTAAAAATGGTGCCGGAGGCGGTGTTTTATCTACAGAATAAGAAGTCACCTCACCAAACAACACTTTTTCTCCCCAAAAAGTATTGGCATAAAAACGATAACTATAAGGTTTATAGTTCACTAGACCTTTATCATCAAAAGCACTCTTCATATCTCCCTTATAACCTTCAGGTCTTGATGTAAATTGTATACCTTCATGCATAGGTTTAAATTCTGATTCATTATAGGCCTTTCTTTCTACATAATAACCGATAAGGTCACTTCTTTCCCAGGCAAACCCCAATGTTCCATCTCCTTTAATTACCTCTATCTTTTTTGTATAATCTACCTTTTCTCCTGTTGTTATTTTTATAGGTTTACAGCTTACATCATAGTACGTAAATTTAGCCAATGGTTTTACTCTATAATAGTAGGTTTTTCCTTTTTCTGCTGTAGTATCAACCCCTGAAAGACCTATTTTTCTTGCTAATTCAGGAGATTGCATTGCAGCCAAAAGCATATAAAAATAGATTTGTTTTTCACTCTCTTTAGCCTTATAAATATAATCAAATCCCTTTTCTAAGTCCTCAGGTGAAAACTCCCCCACTTTATCAATATTTTCAAAATAAGCTTTTATAAATTTATAAAAGTTATAACCTTTTTTTTCATCTGAATTCAACTGGTTTTCTAATTGATTAAATTCATTGATGTTTGCATGATGAACTTCCTTGATAGGTTGAAAACTAACACCATCATCACTACGTTCTAAAAGATACCCATCTCGCAATAATTTTCGAAAAACCTCATTTTCTGAAGTAATACAGAAAACTTCTACACCTTCTTCCGTATAACGAGTTGACAAACTTAATTCTTTTTCTATTTTATTATTTTGACCTAATGCCCCAACGGATAAAAAGAAAAGGGCTATTAGTATCCATTGATATTTATAATTTCTCATTTTTTATTTTTTTACAGTATTAAAATAAATTCTTCTAGTATTATTTAAATTGTTAGACGACACAGTTTTCCAATTATATGATTGCATGGTAACAGTAGTATTTGAATTATGTTGTACTTCCTCTGTTATTTCAAGTACTTCTAACTTAGCTGTTATATTAAATTCATATCCTTTATTTGGTTTCCAAAACGATTCTACGGTAGTAGTTGTTGCCATTTCAAAACGAGAATCATTTTCAATATCTTGTGCTATTTGAGTTTTAGCAATGGAAGACTTACTACGTTTAACTATATTATTTATATTTTGAATAGTTGCATTTGTAGTCATCTGAACAGGTGTTACACTTGAAGTATAAACATTTGCACTTTCTTTAACAGGTGTTGTAAAATCATATTTATTAATCATATTTATAAGATTTACATTCCCTATAGTATGAGTAGGTTCTGTTACTTCTGTTTTTTCATGATAGAAACAAGTCTCTCCAAAATTATTTACAAAAGTTTTAAGTTCTATAGGTTTACCACTTTCTATATTACCATTACCCCACTGATCAACTTCATATTCTTTTGCAGCTACTTGATAAGATAAACGATACTTTCTCATAGCTGAAGTCCCATCTTTGTATCTTACTCTTACCGCAAAGATTTTATTAGGTTGATATTTAAAACTAACACTTATAGGATTATCTTTCATATAAGTTCGACTTATATTATTAAATAAACTACCATTCTCTTCCGGACTAATATCTGTAATAAGTTCTTCTGTCGAAATTTTTTCGTCTATTCTTTTATTATCTTCTTCTTTAGCTCTTTGTTCTTTTTCTCTTTCTAACTTATCCTCTTCTCTTATCCTTGCTAATTCATTCTTATGATCTCTAAAGCATTTCATACAGCTCTCCATTGTAACAAAATCATAACGACCAAAAACAGTTTTTATCTTCAATAAATTTTTTCTCAAATCTTTCCCAATCGCAACAGATCTCCAATTTGGCTTAGGAGTATAACTACCGGAACTACCCCCATAATACTTAGCTTTCTCAGGATCAACCTTTGGAGGATCTACATAACGGTGATATAGTTTATTAATACTACGACATATTTCTTCTTCTGTTGCAGTTTCACAATTTACATCTTCCATCAAAGAAATATTCATTACCCCCATATAGGAACCAGAAGAACCAACTTCCACAGATCGTTCAGCAAAAAAATTACAAGCTTTTTTAGGACTTAAAAATGGTGAATTATAAAATTTACTTAACTTCTCCTCTTCCTTTCTTTTTTTCTTTTCTTCCTTTTTTTCTTTATTAGAAATAGTATTACATAATTCTCCATATTCAAAACTAGGACTAATTCCCCACCATGCTTTTGCAAAGAAGACTTCTCCTTTTAGCTTTCCGGTAGCATAAGTAGGATTAGGAAATTCCCCCATAAGCCAAGCAGCTCCTCGTATACCATAAGAAGATTTGAAAGGTTGCCAACCGACATACACCTTAGCCAAACCATATACTCCTATAGAACCTCTTGCTCTCCATCCATTAAAACCTTTACATTTAGAATCATTGTATTTTAAAAGAGCCAAATTTAATTCTGCTCCTGCCATTACTTTCCCATGATATGGAAAATCAGGAACACATATATCGCACCCAAAAAGGGAAGTTTCTTTCCAACCACTAACCTCTGCTTTAAAATCCCATCCTATTCCAAGAGAGATTCCTGCTCCGGTTGTTACAGCAGGTGAAATTGATAGCGCTCGTGTAGTAGGTTCTTCTCCCATAGCTTCACTATATCCACTAATAAACCTTTCAGTAAATCCTCTGCGAGGTGGATACACCTTATCATTACCTACCATAAAATAACCATATAATCCTCCAATATCAAAAACCTTAACTTCACATAACTGCTCAGGCTCTCCCATATGAATATACCACTTTCCGGTATTACCATTAATCTCTAAATCTAAATTTGCTTCTGCATGTATTATGTTATTACCATTATCTTTCTTTTTGTCTATTGTGACATTAGAATCAAGGCTAAAAACAGATTGTGTGAAATCATATTCTGCATTAACTATTCCTTTTGCATAGGCTCCTTTTCTACTTGCATCGCTAAGACCTCCACCTGCCCAACATTCTCCGGTAAATCCTATCATTGTTAATCCCTCTTCTGTATTAATTTCTGCTCTAAGAGTTGCATCGGTATTGAAATTAGATTCTTCAGCTGTTGTTGCTATGGTTGTTTTTGCTAAAAAACCTATTTTACTACCTTTTGAAGGTTTGTTAGGCGTAAATCTACGCTTTTCCCTTTTATATGCCACAGGGGTTGTATGAAAATCCATATTATAATAAGCTCCTCCTCCAAATTTTCTAAATGATAAACCTCCAAGGAAAGGTATACCCGGTTCTGGAAGAATAGCATCTGCCTCTACCGCCCAATAACTGTAATCATCTTTTTTTCCAAAATAAATATCTGCTTCGGCTCCTAAATCTATTGGAGTAAATAGAACTCCAAACTCCCCATGAAAACCATCTCCATAGACTTCATCATTTTCAAAAAATTCTAAGAGACCATCAATATTTACCACCGACAAATCTGCTCTAACTCTCACTTTATCAGGTTTTGTACCTATGTACTTTGGTTTGAAGTCATCATCAATAGCTCCTGTTATACCTAAAGTAGTTTTACCTGATACAGCTTTAGCTAAATTAATTTTACCGCCTATTTTTAGTTTACCCCTAAACTTTTCCCCTTGTTTTTTTTGTAATTTTTCAAAACCAACATCACTTATAGAGAAAGCAAAACTTTCAATACTTTTTTGAGGACTAGCAAACGCCCAAGTACCTTCATAAAATTCAAAATCATGCTTTGATTGATCATAAAATATTTTCATATTTTGAACCTTTATTCCGGGTAAGTTAAAATCTAACTTTCCAAGTGAAACCTTTTCTTTAAAACTGAGTGTACCATTAACATTCATCTTAAATCTTTGATTATCTTCATCTAAATAAGCAGAAAGAACGGTATTTTTTCCCAATTTTAATTGAGCATTAAACAGCTCTGCTTTTATAGGTTTTTTAGGTGTTTTTATCGTCAGTGCAATGTGCTCCTTTTGAGTATTACTTTTTTCAGCAGTGTGGAGCATCGCTTCATAATCAAATTTAAAAGAGGAAGAAATAGGCAGTTTTATTTTACCACCAAAACCTGCTTCAGCTAAAGAACTACTTACTATTTTTACTTTTGCGCTATTTATATTTGCAGACAAATCGGCAATGGATACTTCTCCAAATCCGCTATCATTTTCACTACTTACCTCAACATTTAGAGTAATTCCCATATCGTCTATTAATAAATCTTTTGCATTAATACTCAACTCTTTCCCTGTCGATTCTGTAATAGTTTTAGGCATCTTAATAGAAATATTTTTTGCATAAAAACCTCTAAAGGTATTTGTTTTATCTCCTTCATAACCATTAGGGAATTTTATATTTTGAGCATTTTGAGTATCAGACATATCATAACTTATATTCTTTGCAGAAAGCCTCATACCGTTAGTTCCTACAATTTCAGCAGGAGACAATGAACCTTCAAAAATAAGATTATCCCAATCGGAAGCCTCTGTTGCTAATTGAGCTATTACTTTATCCTTTCCGTCAGTAGGTTTTAGCCAATCTTTGCTAAAACGACATTCTAATTGTAAACCAAACCTAGAAAAACCATTTTCACTCCATTCTATATAACAGCCGGAATCATTCCTGCCTGATACATTTTTATAAGGCTTTTTAAATGTAAAATCTATTTTGCTATTCGTATTATTACAAATAATATCTTCTACCAGTTCTATTCGGCGAAAAGTAGTAATATCAGATTGTGTAAACTCAATATTTTTCGCCAAAAAACCAATAATTTCTACAGAGGAATTCCAACTTTGAGGTATGCTTTTAGCAGCTATAATATTCAACAATGCTTTGTCCTTAGTAAACTGCATTTCAGTAATTGCTAATTGGTCAGCACCTTGTTTAAAATTTAACCCCAACGGCATTTTAACAGGTTTTATTTTTTTTGTGGCACTTTTGTAAGGAATACTTTTACCTGTTTTATCTTTTATCCAATCGGTTACCCCTTTGGCAATATCATTCACCCAATTACTGTTATTTGTCGCTTCTACTCCCCAACTTACCGGATATCTTGGAGCATTTTCAGCTATATCAGATTGTATTTCACCCGCTATCATTTCGCTTTCTTCATTTAACTTTACATTCAAAAGTTTAACGGCTACACGGGCATTTAACCATTTAATAAATACCGTTCCCTTTCCGGAAAAAGTATTGGTTGTTACATCTTTTTTTACATCTTTTTTATTAGCTTTAAACTCAAACTTTGTATTTCCTCCACAATTGGAATAAAAAATCAAATCATTTTTTGGTTCCATTTTTAAGTTTTCAGGAAGGTCAACATAAAATGTTTTTTCACAAACTTCATCTTTGAACTTAGCACCATTAGAGGGAAGCATAATTGCTTTAACAAATACTTTCTCAGGAATTTCATCCCCCATGTATTCATACGTTTTCTTATCAGAAGCATAATTAGGTTTTTCTTCTCCTTTCCACCCAATTTGAACATCAACAATGGTATTATCCTTATTAATAAACCTGTTACATTCAGTTAACAAAGCCCTTTTTAAAGCTTCTACACCTTTCATTTCCAACTTTCTAACATTAGTGCTATCCGGATTTACAAGTGTTAACTTCGGAACTATTTTTTTTGAACAATCACATATGTTTTTATTCTTTGAATCCTTATCATCAATATCAGGTGTTAACTCTTTTTTTGTTTGAAATGTCGCAAAAGCAACATAACCATTATTGGTGTTTTTATAAGCAGAACCATCTTCTCTAACAGGTTTTACACTCCACACATACTTTTTACCGGCTTCGGTTTCTATATCTGTCGGCCAGTTAAAAGAAGTTATATTTTCCACTTCTTCTTGTATAATAGGTCGATTGACACTAAACGCTACAGCAGGTGATTGTCCTTCCTGCACTTCGGTGATAGCAATGATATATTTTAGTCCCATTTCAGGACTTGGATTAGGTGTTACTGCCGACCAATTAAACATTGTTCCTCGTAAAATTTCTTTACTAATAGAAATATCTTTTGGAAATATAAGTTCAGGCATATGATAATCTGTTAGAAATACACTTGCACAAACTTTTGTTGAAGGCATTAAAGGTTCTCCATTTGTTTTTAATAAACTTACACACAACAAGTAATTTCCCGGAGGAAGATACCCTGTGGCTGTAGCCTCTTTTTTGGTATTACCGAAAAATCTAAGAGAGTTAAAAGAAATAACGTCTGAAAGATTTATTGTTTCAGAACTTTCTTCTAAAGTTCTGATAGGCATACTTTCTTTGATTGTTTCAGCAATTTTTTTCCCATTTAATTCTAATGTAGCAAATATTTTATATTCAGTTCCTGCAAGATCTGGTTGCGAATTGACTATAGTTAACATTGCAATATTGGGATCATCTGTCCAATCAGATAGTTTAGAACTATTAGTGCTGTTATTTACGTTCAATATAACGTTTATTTGTGCTTTTACACCTTGTATACCTATAGGTAACAAGCAGAGCACGAAGAGAAGTTTTTTTAGTGTTTTCATATTTAAAAATTAGTATTTAAGGCAAACTGCAATCGACTTTCTCCTGTAGAAGCGTCAGGTTTTGATGAGCCATATTCATATTTATTTATTCGATAATTGACAGAAAAATTCATTCTTTTAGTAATCTTATAACTTACTCGCAAATTGCTCGTAATACGACTATCTGCAGTGAATTTTTTCCTTTTAGCACTTACATAGTTTAAACTCAATCTGGTTTGTAGTTTTCTTTTCAAAAACTTATAACCTATAGAAGTTCCTAAGTTTGTTATAGATAGATTATCATTAGGCATTTTATTTTTTAAGAAAAGTCCTGTAAATTGCGCTGTAAGAGGCATTTCTTTAAAAAACATCCCATAAACCAAATTCAAATTCCTTGATTTGGTATTTACATAAGATGTTGAAGAAGCATTAAATTGTTTGTAATTAACCAAAGAAGTTGTTAAATTTAACAAATGTCTTATTTTTTTTGTCTCAAAATTATAAGAAGGTGAAATAGAAAATGTGTTATTTGTAATTTCTATTTTATCCTGTTGAGTAAGTCCATTACTATCTCTAAATCCAAAGTTAGAAAAACCGGCATTTATTGAAAATCTTTTTGTAATACGAGAATTCAATAAAAAGTTTCCAATAACCCGTTTAGTTCCTTGTGCAGAAGTTTTCTGTGCGTTACTATTTCTTATCCCTATAGAAGCATTGAAAAATGTTGTATTCTTAAATAATTGAAAACTTGTTTTAAATTTATAGTCCTTGTAATTTCGTTCAGCATTTCTATAACCTACGGGAACAAAAGAAGCACTTATATATCTATACTCACCTCCAAACATAAATTTTCTTGATTTCCACATTAAAGAAGAGGTATTAGCCCAACCTATTTGAGAGGTTTCATTAATTGTAATAAGCTTACGAAACTTATCAACCGTAGAGTCTTCTATAGCATTTTCATTACTCAAATTATTTGTAAATACTGAAGCAGCCGTTTCTGTTTCCAAAAATATTTTTTTAAACAAACGAACTTTCAACAAAGGAGACAATGTGATTCCTTCAACAGGTTTACTATAGAGAGGACGTTCTTTTACAGAATTAATATCATCTTTTACTTTTACAAAATTCAGTGTAAACTTAGAACCTCTTACAGAACCAACACCTATGCAAAAAGCAGTCATTTTTTGTTTATAAGCTCCTTCCATATTAAATTCTCTATTGGGCTCTATCGCTATTTGTGATACCCCATGACTTGCTGATAAAATAAAAGATTTAGGATTAAGTTCTATTCCCAAACCAAAAATACGCGTATCTCCTGTGGTAAGATTTGAATACATAGGTGTTTGTGTTCCTATATATCCTTTTGCCCATTTGTATATAGGGGTAATACTGATATTGTTTTTAGGATTTCTTATATAGTCAACAATATTTCCCTGTGGTAATTTAGGATAAGTAAACAACACCTTTTGATTGGTAACATTCATACTGATAGGCACCGTAAAATATTTACCAAAACTCAACGACAATGAAGCATTAAATCGAAAAAGATTACTAGGGTATTTTGCTCTGAAATTATCAATATTTGTTTGGCTATAGGTATAAGTGTCATAATAAATACCTATATTCCCTCTATATTGCACAAAAGAACTCTTAGAAGTCTTCTTTTCAGCAACCTCTTCAGGGTTACTTTCCTGTGCATATAGGGTTATACTAGAGAAAATGAATATACAAGATATGTAAATAAATTTTTTCATAATTTTTTGTTGATATTACTTTTTTCCGCCAAAGTCTTTGTATTTTCTCTCAAGTTGTTCCATACGAGTTTTAAAAGTATCATAAATAACTGCTATTGCTTTTAGTTGCTCGTCATTGAGTGGTTTCTGTTCTAATGCACGTTTGGAAGAATAACTTTCTAATTTTTCCATAACGGCTAATCCCTTGGTGCTATTTGTAAAAAAATCAACACCTATTTTAGTTAACTTTAGTTTTACAAATGTGCTAGCTTCTTCAGGCTTAACATCTTTATATGGTTTTAAATCTTCAATAAGATATTCCATATTATCCGAAAATTCATTAATAGCCTTTTCTGACTCTTTTACCAAATTAGTCAATTCTGCATCGCTTTTGATAGCATTAGGAATTTGAATTTCAATAGGCGGAAGAAAATCACTACGATGTCCTCGCTTTCCATTTCCCATGCAACTAATTATGAATGTCGCCAAAAATGATACAATGATTAATTTTGTTTTCATAATAGGTTAGTTTTGAGGTTATTTTTATAAATAATTGAGTTTTAATAATTATTTTAGACAAGTATTGTTTTTTAATTTTAGGGAGAGGGGAAATATCAATAGATTGAGTTTTGGTTTTTCATTTTCCACTCCCCCTAATTATTGAATCAACTTAAATTACTGAAAATAAGAATTTAACATTATTTTGTTAAACTTTATTTCAATACGTGTCATTTAATTATTCTGTTTTATACTACTTTTTTACGAATATTCCTTTCCGATGTAATTTATTATTCACAAGGAGAAAGACTATACTCCGCATCAGTAGGTTTATGCCAATTATTTGGTATGTTATTATATTGACTTTGACTTACTTTTATACATGTAAGCGAAGGATTATTCTCACAATATAATTTTTTCAAACTATTATTATTACTTACATCTAAGTTTTTAAATAGATTATTTTCACATGTTAAAAAATACAATTTTGCATTAGCACTTATATCTAAAGAGGTAAGTTCACTATTATTACAATAGAGATATTTTAATTCTTTATTTTTACTTAAATCTAAAGAGGATAATTTATTGCCTGAAAAACCTAAATAAATAAGTTTCGTATTTTTACTTACATCCAAAGTAGTTAACAGGTTATTACGAGTAAATAACATTTCTAAATTAGTATTTTTGCTCACATCTAAATTAGTTAATTGATTATCAAAACACCATAATCCTTTTAAATCTATATTGTTACTTACATCCAGATAAGTTATTGCATTTTCGTTACAATGTAATTTAGTTACTTTACCATAAATAGTGACTATGTTTGATGTTTTGGTATAGTTTATATAGCCTACGTTATTGTTAGAAAAACTTGTAACCTCTTCACCGTCATCTTTTTTATAATTACCATTTAAATCTATCCATACATATGCTTGGTCAGCCGGTTCGGCATATAATATTAATTTTATTGTATTCTTATCTGTTTTTAATTGCATATAGTTTTCAAGATTTTGTACGCTTAACATACAACTGGAAGTGTATCCGCCGTCTTCAGTAGTCACAGTAATATTTGCTGTTCCTGCTTTTTTAGCAGTTATGTTTCCATTTGCATCAACCGTTGCAATTTTATCATCATCAACACTCCACGTTACATTTTTATTGGAGGCATTACTTGGGGTTATTGTTGCTTTCAGTTGTTTTGTTTGACCTATTTTAAGATTTAGATATTTATCAATACTTACTCCTGTAACCGATACGGTATTTGCTTCTACATTTAATACACAAATAGCAGTTTTTCCGCCATCTTCGGTAGTTACGATAATCTCCGTTTTACCTTCTACTTTAGCAGTTACATTTCCATTGGCATCAACCGTTGCAATTTTATC
>PDWI01008285.1_pt1 | contig 12297 bp, 10 predicted proteins | sample 1430891 | NCBI WGS metagenome assembly PDWI01 (sample SAMN01162508, study PRJNA174530) | Oral metagenome, whole genome shotgun sequencing project. | biome: Marine environment; feature: Marine mammal; material: Swab sample of the gingival sulcus; isolation source: swab sample of gingival sulcus...
AAAAACTAGGGTATTCCAATCTGGCTGCAGCACGGCGTTTATTTGATGCTAAAATCGCGGCTCAACTCTCTTGACGCCCGACTACTGAAAAACCCTGGCAAATAGGTGAATTTTTAACCAACCCATGATCGGGTTGAGCAATCTATATGGTTCAGTTTCGTTTGGGGTGACCATCCCTCATGCTCTCTGGTTGAGTGCCTTGTCGTTGGTAGTCTGGGTGCTGTTGATCTATGTATTTGAAAAATAGTTTCCTCAACTGGTTGGTTAACCCTACCTGGTACGAAAAACGCCGAGGCTGAAATGGCTCTCGGCGTTTTCGTGTGTGTTGTGAAAAAGGAGGTTTTTTCTAGGCAAGAACGGCCGTTGCCAGTTCGTAGCCTTTTTGCAGCACTTGTTTGTTGGCTTCAAGTAAATGAGCTTTACGTGGGGGTAAATGGTCGTCTAAGGCTTGTTCGACTTGGGACAAGGTGAGCAACGGCCGTTTAGCCAGCAAAGCGCCCATGGCAGCCATATTCATCATCTTAACTGAGCCAAGCTCTTCCGCGATTTGATTGGCAGGAATAGCGATCACATCAATGTCTGTGCGCGAGGTTTCCTTATCGACAATAGAACTGTTCACGACAAGCAGCCCCCCTGGTTTCACCAATCCTTCATATTTTTCAAACGAAGGCAGGTTAAGCACCACGGCCACGTCTGGTTCTGCCACCAGAGGTGCCCCAACGGGATCATCACTAACGATAACGGTGCAGTTCGCTGTGCCGCCACGCATCTCAGGGCCGTAAGATGGAATCCAAGTCACATGTTTTTCATTGTCCATGCCGGCATAAGCCAGCAGTTGACCAGAAAATAAAACGCCCTGACCGCCAAATCCAGAAATTACAATTGAAGTTTCCATGGTAAAAATCCTTGAGATTAGAGTGTGGAAACTAGAACATATTTAATCCCGAACCCTCTAATCTCCTAATCTCTGTGTTACGTTGCTGTCAATATGTCTGCTTTGTGTTGCTCCATCGTGATGGTGATGACCATTCCCAGGCGCTTAATGCCTTCTGTAATCATCTCTGGTGTGGCGTTGGAGAAGTTAAGACGGGCGGTGTTATGGCCGCCGCTGGTGCTGCCAGGGTGGAAAGCCATGCCTGGGACGAAAGCAACTTTGTGAGAAACGGCCGTTTCCAACAATTCTGCGGCATCCATCCATTCCGGTAACGTCACCCACAGGAACAAGCCCCCTTCTGGTCTCGTCCAGTAGACACCTAGGGGGAAATGGGTTTCCATCGCGGCCAGCATAACATCACGCCGTTCCTTATAAGTTTTGCGGATCAACGCTTTATGCTCATCCAGATAATTATCTTTTGCCACTTCATAAGCCACCATCTGCGAGAAGGTGCTGGTATGTAAATCCATGCCCTGTTTCGCCATGACACATTTTTGGATAACATGTTCTGGTGCCATGATCCAGCCAAGCCGCAATCCCGGTGCCAACGTTTTAGAGAAAGTACCGAGGTAAATCACATCACCTGTGTAAAAGCCTTTATCATCGCAATCAAGGGTTTGTTGTTCTTGATATTCTGCATCCAAAGCAACCAGAGGCGGAATATGCTCACCTTCATAACGTAAATCCCCATACGGATCATCTTCAATGATAGGAATGCCATAATGATCTGCGATTTGAACCAGTTTGATGCGCCGTTCCCGTGAGAGCGTAACCCCTGCCGGGTTCTGGAAATTTGGCAAAATATACATGAACTTTGGCCCGGCTTGCAGCGCTTCAATAAAGCGGTCATCCAGACAAATGCCATCTTCATCAATCGGCACCGTCACATAATCCGCTTGATATGAGCGCCATGCCTGCAATGCGCCCAGGTATGTGGGCTGTTCCGTCAAAATTACATCGCCTGGATCCAACATAATTTTGCCAATAATGTCCAGCGCCTGCTGAGCGCCGTTTGTGATAAGCACATTAGCTGAATTGGCATGGATGCCGTAGCGGCACATTTTCTCCACAATAAATTCACGTAGGGGCAAGTACCCTTCCGTGGTTGAATATTGCAAGGCTTGTGCCCCATGAGCCGCTAACACACGTTGGCTGGCTTGCTTAAACCGCTCCACCGGGAAAACTTCTGGTGCCGGTAAGCCGCCAGCAAAAGAGATAACATCCGGTTGCTGCGTCAGCTTAAGCAATTCCCGGATAACCGAGCTGCTCATCCCCTGCATGCGTTGGGCATATCGTCGTTCCCAAGGACAACTCATAGTAGACTCCTTTGTGTGTGCTTCGTGACGCGCGATATGTGAAAATCTGACGCATCACGCCGGGCGTATCACCTATTTACTGCCTGCGTTTCCTTTGCAACGGCTCTGCTACCTTAAAATCACCCAATGGATAAACAGGAACCATCTCATCGCGTACCCAGTGGGTAGCTTCTAATGGTGTCATTTTCCAGTTGGTGGGGCAGCTCGAGAGCAGTTCTACAATGCTGAAACCAAGACCTTTTATTTGCGCTTCAAAAGCTGTCTTGATCGCCTTCTTGGCTCGGATGGTGTGGCGGGCATCATGCAGGCTGCGTCGGACGGAGTAGACCACGCCGGGCAGGGGCGCCATCATCTCAGCAATGTGCATGGGCATTCCCATTAGAACGGGATCCTTGCCGGTGGGTGAAGAGGTGGTGACCTGCCCGATAAGCGAGGTGGGAGCCATTTGCCCGCCTGTCATGCCGTAGATGGCGTTGTTGATGAAGATGATGGTGATGTTTTCGCCACGAGTGGCCGCGTGAATCGCTTCAGCGATACCAATGGAAGCCAAATCGCCATCCCCCTGGTAGGTAAAGACGATGCTGCCAGGATTGACACGCTTGAGACCGGTAGCCATCGCTGGCGCTCGCCCATGAGCGGCTTCGGCAGCGTCAAAATCAAAGTAGTTGTAGGCAAAGACAGCACAGCCCACAGGCGCGACCAGGATCGTGCGTTCTTGAATCCCCAATTCATCAATCACTTCGGCGACGAGGCGATGAGCCAAACCATGGGTGCAGCCAGGGCAGTAATGTGTGTCACAGGTTGTTAAACTGTGGGGACGCTCGTAGATTAGTTTTTCAGGAATTACTTGTTCTTCAACTGGTAGATCTACTGTAACCATTTTTGATTCCTTTATTTTAAGTTTGTCGTGATGACTGCCGTCATCTATCAATCACCTATCACAAAATCGATAATCATTGCCGCGATGAGGACAAACAGATTAGGGTTGGTGGGTGTTTAACGCCTTGGTACGCTGCCAGATGGCGTGGATTTCAGCTTCGATTTCGGTGGGGTACGGGATTAAGCCGCCCATACGACCTAAAAATTCGACGGGGACATCGCGTCCCACAGCTTCGCGTACATCGTGGAGCATTTGCCCCGCATTCATTTCAACGACGAGGAAGGATTTGACGCGCGTGGCCAGAGCTTGCAGCCGTTCTTCAGGGAAGGGCCACAGCGTAATGGGGCGATGAAGTCCCACGGGTACTCCTTCGGCGCGTAGGGTTTTAACGGCCGTTTCTGCCACCCGTCCCGCCGTACCAAAAGCCACAATCGCTACTTCAGCATCCTCCATGTCATGCTCGTAATACCGGACTTCGTTCGCTTCGATTTTTGCCAGCTTCTTTTGCAGATGTACATTAAAGTTGTGCAAGGCCTCTGCCCCAAGATGGATAGACGTGATGACATTCTTTTGGGGCATTTCCCCGTTGGTACGTCGTTTTTCTTGACTAGAGAGCGCCCAAGACGGCCGTTCCTTTTGCAACTCTTGCATGGGCGGCAGTTCGGCTGGCTCCATCATTTGCCCAATCGCGCCATCCAACACCAGGAAGACCAGCGTGCGGTATTTTTCCGCCAGGTCAAACGAAAGCACCATCATGTCAATCGCCTCTTGAATAGTCGAGGGAGCCAAAACGATGGGGTGATAGTCCCCATGTCCAACTTGTTTGACCACCTGGTTGTAATCTGATTGGCTGGGTTGGATATTGCCTAGCCCCGGACCACCGCGCATCACATCGACGATGACCGCAGGCACTTCTGAGCCGACAATGTAACTGATACCTTCTTGCATCAGGCTGATGCCGGGGCTGCTGGAAGAAGTCATGACACGCACGCCAGCAGAGGCTGCGCCGTAAACCATGTTTACCGCGGCCACTTCAGATTCTGCCTGCAAAAAAGTGCGGCCTAGCTCTGGCATACGTTTTGACATATGTTCAAGTAATTCTGTTTGAGGGGTGATGGGGTAGCCGAAGTACGCTTCACATCCGGCACGGACAGCCGCTTCGGCGAGAGCCACGTTGCCCTTAAGTAATTCTTTGCTCATGCTGTGTCTCCTTTAGGGAAGGATGAGGGATGAAAGATGAAGGGTGAATCATCGAAAAATCCCCTAATTCCATAATCCCCGCTAATTAAGTGCCGGTGATGAGGTAGTATGTTTTGAGAACGTGGGGCGCTTACGTTTTTTGGGGGATTCGCGGAAGACGGTGATACAGCCATCAGGACAGACGGTGGCGCAGAGGGCGCAGCCTGTGCATTCATGCAGGGGGTCGAGCAGTACGACAGGGCGATAGCCTTTGCTGTTGAGGTCTTCAGCCATCGTGATGACACTGGGGGGGCACGCTTCTCGACAAAGTTCACAACCTTTACAACGCTCGACATCGATAATAATTCGACCTTTTGCCATAGTGGGAAACTCCTTTGTCTTGAGGTGGCGAGCAGCAGGTGGCTAGTGGCGAGTTTTGTCAACTCGCTGCCTGCTGTTTGCTGCTCACCACCCGCTGCCAACTTGCGGTTCACGTGAGTGGTGGGAGCCCTGAATGGGTGGGATGCCAATCAGGTTCACGTGGGACTATGTTGTTAAGTTGGATACCGAGACATAAATTTTGAAACAACAACAGCGTTTTCACTTAAACATGCTGCTACAATTCATTATGCCGGAATGCATAGAGTTTCGATAGTGACAAAGATTAGGTATGTTTGTGACGAATGTCACGCACTGGAAAGTGAAAATGGTTAATAAATGTGCGTTAAATCGCTGATTTAGTTAATAATATACATTTCGTGTAATCTTGACATTCGGATTTGAGGAGGTGGTAACGAAAATTAGCTTTCTTCTTGCCAGGGCAAGGTGTTAGGCCACTAGAACGCAAAACGTGAGGTGGCCACCCACGTTTCACGCATTACGCTTCAATAATTTGATACACATGCTTGATTGGTGTCGCTTTGACGAGCATCGCCTGGGCAGGGCAGTAAGCATTTTCAGATAACTCAATCGCTCGTTCCACGGCTTGGGGATCGATGTTATGCCCGGTGACAATGTATTCCACCGTTACATCTGTGTACACATGGGGGTGAGAATCTGCCTGATCCGCATGCACCCTAACCGCAAAGCCAGTTACATCCTGCCGCTTTTTGCGCAAGATTGAAATGACATCCATGCCTGTGCAGCCTGCCAAACTCATCAGCATCAACTCTAACGGCCGTGATCCCTTGTCCGAGCCTCCAACTTTAGGGGCGCCATCCAGGATCACTTCATGACCACTATCAGCCACACCAGTAAAATATAAGCCATCATGCCAAGTTACTTTTGCTTCCATTATCTGCTCCTTGGGAAAAAAGATTGAAGCATATACACCTTAATATATCTCTAATCTTCAATCTTGAATAAGTGTTACTTGAAGGGCACGCCTCCAAAAAGATCTTATCAGGTAAACGCTCCATTTTCGGCTGCTTTGCCGCAGCGAGCGCACGTTAATACAAATAAACCATCATAAGCCAGGATGCCTTCTGTGCAATTTGGGCAAGGCTCTCCGGGTTTGGGGGTTGGGTTGTGGCAGGTGCGTTTCTTTTTCCGCCACCAATATGTTGCTGCTTGTTGTGCCATATTCTCTTTGACGACAGCTCCCGTAGTTTTCATACCTTTTAAGTATAGATCACTAGAGATGGTTTACAAGCCACTTTGACCACCTGTTGCTATACTTACCGTTTTTCCCAAGATACAAGAATTCCAATGTTCAGGTATACTGATGAGGGCAATTGTCAATCGTCAATTACACAAGGATTATTATGAGTGAAATTACACATGTGGTGAAGCGTAGTGGCGCAATTGTGCCATTTAATCAAGAAAGAATTACTAATGCAATTTACCGGGCAGCGGTGGCGGTTGGTGGTCGGGATAAGGATCGTGCTGAATGGTTGTCTGATCAAGTCGTGGCCGTTTTGGAAGATTTATCTCCCCCAGGTCACAGGCCGCACATTGAGGAAATCCAGGATGTGGTAGAGAAGGTACTCATCGAAAATGGACATGCCACAGTTGCTAAAGGTTATATCCTCTATCGCAATGAACAAAGCCGTAAACGGTACGAATCAGCCAAAAAAGCATCGCGTCCTTCTGAAAATATTCCCTGGTCAAAAATATGGCGGGTTTTAGATTGGGCAGTGAGGCACAATTTACATTCTGTCTATCGTTTGAATGAACGAATTGCCAATGGGGAGTTCCCGCAGATTGTGCATGAATCAGAAGCGGCGTATGAGGATGATGTGGATACGGCTGCGGAGTTGATTGCGGAACGGAAGGATGAGCTTAAGATGGTTTTGATTACGGGCCCATCTTCTTCAGGGAAAACGACTTCGACTATTAAGATTGAACAGCGTTTGAGCAAGGTCGGCTTAAAGTTTGTCACGCTTAACGTGGATAATTATTTTTTCAATCTGGATATGCACCCGAAGGATGAGTTTGGTGATTATGATTTTGAAACGCCTCAAGCCTTGGATTTGTCACTGATCAATGCACATCTTGAGCGGTTGATAGCTGGGGATGAGGTGTTGATTCCCTATTATGATTTCAAAACGGGCACTCGTACATCGGAGCAAACACCCATGAAGCTGGCTGAAAATGAGATTTTGCTGATTGACAGTTTGCATGGTTTGTATCCACCGATGACGGAGGGTGTGCCCAATGAAAAGAAGTTTAAACTTTATTTGGAACCTCTCTTGCAAATGCGTGGCCCGGATGGGTATTTGCACTGGACTGATTTGCGCTTAATCCGGCGGATGCTGCGGGATGCGTCGCATCGTGCTTATCAACCGCAGATGACGTTGGAACATTGGCATTATGTGCGTTCGAGTGAACTGCGACATATTATTCCTTATTCGACAACGGCCGATTTTATCATCAACAGTGCTATGCCTTATGAACTGCCGCTGTATCGGGCACGATTGATGTCGGAGTTTGGCAAATGGCGGACGGAGTATGTGGGTAATCCGCTGCGGGAAGATGCGCTTATGCGGGCTGACCGTGTGTATCGCATGTTGGAGGCGATTCTGCCGGTGGTTGATGATTCACCGGTGCCGATGGATTCGGTGCTGCGTGAGTTTATTGGTGGCAGCAGTTTGAAATATTGAAGGGAGCAGGGCGGAGGTAGAAATTGGCAGGGAGAAGGGAGATTTTTTTATGAGCAAAACTAAGGTGGGGGAAACGGCCGTTACGCCAAAATCAGGAGGCTTCGATACGGGTTCCCCAGCGGTCGTAGAAGAAAAATTTCAAACCGGGCAGGTATTTACCGTTGTTGGGGCGCACTTTGTGCATGACACCTATTCAGCATTTTTAGCGCCGCTACTGCCCTGGCTCCAGGATAAATTAGGGATTGGCTATACCTTGGCTGGCAGCTTGGCCATTTTTATGCAGCTGCCCAGCTTGATGAACCCATTTATCGGTTATTTGGCTGACAAGGCGAATTTACGCTGGTTTATCATTTTAGCTCCGGCAGTGACGGGGACTTTGATGAGTGGTATGGGTCTGGCGCCCAATTATTTGACGCTGGTCTTTTTGCTCTTGGCGACGGGCATCAGTGTGGCGGTTTTCCATGCGCCAGCCCCGGCGATGATTGCTCAGGTATCTGGCGGACGGGTGGGCAAAGGCATGAGCGCGTTTATGGCTGCTGGCGAACTGGGACGGACGTTAGGGCCTGTGATCGCTGCTGCGGGTGTGAGCTGGTTTGGCCTGGAAGGTACGTGGCGGTTAGCTTTTGTTAGTTGGGCTGTTTCGCTGATTTTGTATTTCCGTCTGCGCAACCTGACAAATATGCAGCAGAATGTGATGATCAAGGGGACATGGTCCGCATTTAAAGAAGTTGGGCTGCAGGTTTTTCCGCCGCTGATAGCGATTATGGTGGGGCGGGCATTGTTACAGGCGGCACTGACTCTTTATTTGCCTCTTTTTGTTAGAGATGAGCTTGGTTTAGGCTTGTGGCTGGCGGCTGCTTCTCTGACGATTTTGGAGGCTGCGGGTGTTGTTGGTGCTTTAACCTCTGGTACGGTAAGTGATCGATACGGCCGTTCTCGTATCTTGGCGGTGGTATTGGTGCTTGCGCCACTGTTGCTGCTCGCCTTTATCTATGGCCCGACCTGGTTGGCTGTGCCGCTGTTGATTGTGTTGGGCTTAACGGCGCTGTCGCCTCAGCCTGTCTTTTTGGCTTTGGTGCAGGATCGTTTCCCTGAGAATCGGGCGCTGGCCAATGGCACATTCTTGGCGCTCAACTTTCTTATTCGGGCGGCTGGTATTTGGGCAGTTGGCTTGTTGGCTGACCAGTATGGCTTGACAGCGGCCTTTGTGATTAGTGCGCTGGTGGCGTTGGGGAGTGTGCCGGTGTTGAGGTTTTTGCCGAAGTGATTTTTGAGCGGAGAATTAGGGGATTATTCCAAAATCCCCGCTTCTTTTTCTTTTAACTGAGTATGAGCAGTTTTGTATCCCTCAATCACATCTTGTATAATGCCGCGCTTTCATTGGCTCAAAAGAGCTTGGAGAATGGTTAGCGGTATGAGTGAACAAGAGGAATCATCAGTTGCGGAGCCGATTTATCGCTGCCCTGTGTGTGACAGCGTTGTTGCCGTTGATGTCAAGCGGTGTTTGATGTGCGGGGCAGAGCAGCCAGAACGGCCGTTATCCTCCCCCGAACCTGAAATCAGCGTTGAACTTTCTCTAGAAGCGCCATCAGATGAACCAGCCCCTGAACACGCCGCGCCCGCAGCAGAGCTGCCAGCTGCGGTGGACATTGATGCATCTGAAGATGAGGAACCTGAGGAGAAAGCGGAATCTGAGGAGAAAGCGGAACCTGAGGAAGCGGCAGAAGCTCCTCTGGTTTTTGTTCACGTGGAGGATCCTGAATATACCACGGACAAACCTTTAACCGCTGTGAGCCCGGTGGGGTTAGATAAAGTTCCTGTTTTGAAGCCAGCAAAAGAGAGAATGAATCAGTCGTGGCTAGGGTATGTGGTAACGGCCGTTGTCATTGTCATCATGGTTCTATTTGGCATTTTGTCTGTGCGCACGCCGGAGGCCGAAGCCATCGTTGCCCAAGCGTCTCTTCAAGTGCTGCTGTCCCCTTCGGCCACGCCCACCCCAGAACCGTCACCTCTGCCCACAGAAACTGAGGCTTTGCTAGATACGCCAACCCTCACCTTGACCCCCGCGCCTACCCACACATTGCAGCCGCCGCGTGAGCATACCATCAGCGTTGGTGATACCCTGTTTGGTTTGGCCTTGCAGTATCGAGTTTCACTCGAATCCATTTTGGCAGTCAACGGCATGACTCAGAATTCACCGATCATTGCGGGGCAGCCTTTGCTGGTTCCTTGGCCCACCGCAACCCCGCCGCTAGTTCCGGTGGGGATGGAATTTAATGGCGAATTAGTCATCGCTGATCCCACAGATTGTCGCCGCTATGAAGTTGTGTCCGGTGATTCTTTAAATGCGATTGCTGCCCGCGCCGACGTTGATTACGATCTATTTTTGCTGGTGAATCGCCTAACCAGCGATTCCATCATCCAGCCTGGCGATACAATCTGCATTCCAGAAATTGTGTATGGGGCAACCTTGCAGCCGACGCCTGGTCCTTCGCCAACTCCTTCTTTGACGCCCCTGCCACCTGGTCCTAGTTTGCTTTACCCTGTGCAAGATGCCGCCATTGAACAGCCTGCGGGCGTCATCACATTGCAATGGGTTGCCTTGCATGATTTGGCTGGTGATGAGTGGTATATGGTGGAACTCACTGATATGAACGAATTAGCAAGCGCTTCCTGGCGCGGTTTCACCCGGGATACCGCCTTCCAGGTGCCATCCAGTTGGCGACCTGCTGTGGCTGACACGCATCAAATGCGCTGGCGTGTCAGTTTGGTGAAGGTGGTTGGTTTCCGTGAGGATGGCCTGCCTATCTTCACATTTGGCGGACAGAACAGCCAGGATGCATTTTTCAACTGGTTGGGTGCCGCGCCCACAGCAACCCCATTGCCTACGGCAACAGCGACGCCAACGCCTGATCCACGAACGGCAACTCCACAAACTGACGCATAAAGTGCATAACATCTATTCTCTCTGCTCACGGACAGGTTTCATCCTTTATTGTTGCCGTACATAATTGTGAGGCGGCGAGTGACAGCCCATGAATTTAGGGGGGCGCTATCATGGATTGAGGATGCGCATGGGCCATTGGCCTTGCTTTGTGGTGAGATAATGTTGTCGGCGGCTGGCGAACTCTGAATCGAGATGGGAAAGGGGGCGTAAACGGCCGTTTACTACCACATCTGGATCAATTGCACGTAATTTGGTACTCACCCAAAAATCAGGATTCTCTGCATCCCACACAAATTCAGTTTTTGGGGAAATCAAGGCGAGCAATCGTTGCAGCTCTTCATCGGCAGCCTGGTGCAGCTTTTGCCAAAATGGTTCATCTGTTCCCCAGAAATCATCTTCGGAGACAACGCCTAGTTTGAGACCCCGGCGAATCGCTTGTGCTGTTACCTCATAGATACCAACTTCACGGAAATTGGCCCAACTGGCATCATCGGCGGCCATGAAGGTGCAGCCGAGCCATTGGGCCACTTCGATGCTGTCTATGGCGATGCGCCCCGCTGCCACCACAAGATGTTGGCGCACTCTCTCAATGTGAACGGCCGTGGCCAGACCCAAACCTGACGCATCTCGTAAGAAATAATCGATACGATCTGCACACAGTTTAGGCGCAGGCTGCTCCAGAAGAGGGTAGTTTTCTTCGTGTAGAAAATCGTGCCAATCATAACCATGCCGTTCTAAAATCTCAGGGATGTCAGTGTTTTTGAGATACGTCTCTTTCATCTCATCATGATAGCTCTGGCTGTTATGGTCATCGACCACGTAATCAATGACATGGCTAAACGCCGTGTGGCTCACGTCATGGAGAAGCGCTGCAATTTGCTCGGGCAAATCTCCGTTCAGACTTTTGACCAGGATCATAGTACCCACGCAATGGTCGAAGCGGGTCACAGGTTGGGTGATTCCGATCAAGGCACTAATGCCATGCTGCATGACACCGTGGAGCCTCTGCATCGCTTTTGCTGCCATTAAATCAAGCAATACTGGTTCAGAAATCTGAATTTTTCCATAAACATCATCACGGTATAACATGATTTACTCTTGCCTTGGTGACTAACTAAAAATTATTCCCTGTTTTTCAGGGGGAAAGGTTACTTGACGCGCATTCATCAATTCTGTCACTTGTTTTTATGGATGCGCACTTAGCGTTCAATCTGGTATGATTATCATGAAAGAATGCGTTTTGTAAAGATCAAGTTCGATATGGAGTATAGCGTGGAATGGTGGGGAGTAAGAAAGTGCCCTACAAAATGTTGTTATACTCTGCGATATGGAATGGATATTTATGAGGAAGCCTAACTGGTTGTTTGTTGGTTTTTTACTCTTATTCATGGTTAGCTGCCAACAGACGGAAGTTTTTACCCCCACTCCGTTTCAGCCTACGCCCAAAGATTTATCCATAGCTGCGCGTGGCTCTTCCATTACGCCTGTGCCTGCTTTTTTGACAGATGTGATGGCAAACCCTGAATTTTACGAGGACGCACATCTGTTGGTTACTGGTCAATACTACCGCAGACCTGTGCAGGTATGTGGTGTGGATGCACACCCTTCACCTGCTGGTTGGGATTTGATTGCAGGCGATGTCAGTGTGGCGGCAGGCGGCTTTGATGCACAACTGCGCCAGTTCATGCCAGATGGCATTACCATGACTGTCCTTGGTCGCTTCTCTCACTGGGAAGGGCCGGTGGGTTGTGGAAAACAGGCTGTCCCTACAGAAATGTGGTATCTCGATGTGATTAAAATCATCGACCCGGCTCAACTTGTGCAGGTGACCCTGACACCGGGCTCAGCTGCGGAAGATTCTTCGGCAGATGGGAATTCCCCTGACCCCTTGGTGACACCAGTGGTGACCCCTATCACGCCAACAGCCAATGCCAATCTAG
>PDWI01008286.1_pt1 | contig 12297 bp, 12 predicted proteins | sample 1430891 | NCBI WGS metagenome assembly PDWI01 (sample SAMN01162508, study PRJNA174530) | Oral metagenome, whole genome shotgun sequencing project. | biome: Marine environment; feature: Marine mammal; material: Swab sample of the gingival sulcus; isolation source: swab sample of gingival sulcus...
CAGATACTTAAAAGCACTGTCGTATAAAGGATTTAATATTCGCATAACTAAAATATTTGATTTATTACGCAAAGATATACATTTTTCGGTAAAGTTGGAGGTTTTTTGTCTTTTTTATGACGCACAACACTGTGCTTAACGCAATTACAATACTGCCTACCAATTTATCACATAAAAAATATATAAAATAAATTGCAATTTCATTTATTTTTTTGTTAATTTGTTAGTCGATTATCCAAAGGAGTAAAAACATTTTAAGTCATTGATAATCAACATATTAAACCAATAAAATCAAATTAAAACCTAAATTATGGAAAAAAAATTATTCTTATTAAGTTTGATACTACTAACAAGCGTATCATTTCAGCCATTGTTTGGCCAACAAGATGTAAAAAAAATAGAAAAATATCTTGAAGGAAAAATAGTTCAAGACGAAACAATTTTGCTAACCAAAGACCAGCAATCGATAGTAAATGCAGATATTGTACAGGTTCGGCGACATATAATCTTGGACGAAAAATCGTTTATGGACTACGATTTTTTCAATCTGTTTTTTATTTTAGGGAAAAAAGTAAATTCGTTTCCAGGAATAAGCGAATTGATTAGTTCTCAGGCTTTTGTGAACGCAATCAATCCAAATTTTGCTCTAAAAACAAACGAAAATGTATCAGATTTTTTGGCAATTTTGGGAACTTTCGATTCTAAACTTGCACGTAAAAATAAAGTATTCAAAAAAGATAACGATTGGTGCTTTTTGCAAGACGATTGGTTTGGCGAATTGAGCTATTACAGAGTGAGATGTGCCAAAAATGGGAAAATAAACAAAATCCAATTTGTTAAAGAAAAAATAAAAATAGAGGCAATAGTAATAGATGGTAAACCGACTTACAAAAATAAAGATAAAAAACCAAGCGAAAAACAAAAATCTCTGATTGCCAAGCAATTACCAAAAGTAGCAAGAGATTATCGTTTTACAATAACACCTCTTTCATTAGACGATATGTCGCTGAAATTAAATTTATACACAGTGAATTTGGGGGTTTTGAATTTTTACGAAAATGGCATTGCCGAAGGTATAAATTATAAATTTATTGTGCTGGAAAAAAACAACAATTACGAAATTATAACCAACGAAAGCGACTTGCTCGAAAGCGACCAATTTTGCAAAGAATTAGCCAATAGCTTTACGATAAAAAATGAAACAGAAGCAAAATCTTTTGAAAAAATAATAGATAAATTTGTTGAGGCAGAAGCCGAACACAAAAAATTCTACAAAAAAGAAAATACTTGGTGTTTTACCCGCGACGAATCTTTTGGAGAATATAGCGGAGTGCTTGTTTTGGTAAATCCCAAAGGTAAAATTTTGTACATCGAATTTTTCCCCGAAATTTCAGACGTCTCGTTTACAAAAATGAAATTGCACGACCCGAACTTCAAATTGGACTACAAATTTGTGCTGGAAGAACCCAAAAATAAGGAAATAAAATTATCACACGATGCCGAAGCTCGCATAAAAATATCGTTTGACGAAGATATTGTAAACGCAAAAAATGGCTATATTGCTACATTTTTTGAGGGCGAAATGGTTGGTTTTTCGGCATCCTCTTCGATGGAATCGCCTTTTATTGATAATATTCCGGGCGAGGCTCTGACACAAGGCAAAAATATTGTAAAGTATGCACTTATGCCGTCCGGTCAACGGGATATTAGCAAAGCCTTTGCGGTTATTGAATTACAGGTTATTGTGGAATAATGCTTTTGGGAAGGTGAAAAGTAAAAGGTGAAAAGTAAAATTTAAAAAGTAAAAGGTAAAAGGTGAAATCAAAAAAGATTTTAGAGATAAAACTCTGGTTATTAGTGACTTATATAAAATATTAAGAGAAGGAGCAAGACATTTATTATCAGGCAAAAAAACTATGGACAGCGCAACTGTTCGTTTTTCTGTGATTATTAGTGTCTGATAAAAAGCAAATAATGTTGGAGTAGCCCCGTATGAAATGCGGGGTTAAAAAATAACAACAAAATATCACAAGCTCCTTTTCAACAGACAACATAAACACCTATATATCAGTAAATTACACAACAACAAGGAATTTCCACCGAACACAACAACCTGATAATCAACACTATAACCTTTTACTTTTTAACTTATAACTTTTAACTTAACTCAACGATACAATTATTAATTTTTTATAAAAAAAATATGAACATCAAAAAACTTTACGAAAAGTATTTAAAATATTCAAAAATATCGACCGACAGTCGCTCGGTTGCTGAAAATTCTATATTTTTTGCACTAAAAGGTGAAAATTTTGACGGGAATAAATTTGTAAATTCGGCGCTTGAAAATGGAGCCGAATTTGCCGTTATCAGCGACGCCCAATATGCCAAAGAAAACAAAACAATGCTGGTGGACGACACTTTGACAGCTTTGCAAGAGTTGGCAAAATATCATCGACAAAATTTGAAAACAAAAATTTTGGCAATAACCGGCACCAACGGCAAAACTACAACCAAAGAACTGATTACCAGAGTTTTATCAAAAAAATATAAAATTTATGCCACGCAAGGAAATTTCAACAACCACATTGGCGTACCTCTAACATTGCTTGCAATTGACAAAAATACAGAATTTGCGGTGATAGAAATGGGCGCAAATCACTTTGGCGAAATAGGCGAACTCTGCAACTTAGCTCAACCCGACATCGGGATTATCACCAATATTGGTAAGGCTCATCTTGCGGGATTTGGAAGCGTTGAGAATATAATTGCCACAAAACTTCAACTTTTTGAAGCCGTCAAAGCAAACAACGGAGTTTTTTTGATAAATTCTAACGATGAAACCATCGCAGCCAAAACCGGAGAGTACTCAAAATCAACATATTACGGCAAGCACAAAGACTCGATAGTTACCATAGAAGAAGTATATAATTCGGAATTTTTAAAAATAAAAATAAAAATAAATTCGGAATTTTTCACAATTCAAACAAAACTAATAGGAAAATATAATATAGATAATGTGTTGGCGGCAGTTGCAGTTGGAGTGTCCAACAATATTTCTACCGAAAAAATAATTGAAGCCATTGAAGAATATAAGCCGGAAAATAATCGTTCGGAGCGCAAAAAGACCTCGTCAAACACGCTTACATTGGATATGTACAACGCAAATCCAACAAGTATGAAATTGTCTATTTGCGATTTTTGCGAAACCGAAAAACCAAACAAAATTTTGATTATTGGAGATATGTTGGAGCTTGGCGAAAACGAAATTGCAGAACATCAAAAAATTATAGATATTATAAAAAAATATGAAGTAGAAAAAACTTTTTTAGTAGGAAATATTTTTAGCAAATGTTCTTTTCCGAATAATTTTTATTCTTTTGAAAATGTAAATTTGTTGAACGATTTTTTGAAAAAAAGCCCAATAAAAGGACATTATATTTTGTTGAAAGCCTCAAACGGAATAGGTTTAAAAAAATGTGTTCCTTTTTTATAACGCTGATTATTAGAATTTTATGGAAACGACGATAGATATTAATTATTTCAATTTTGCGTTAGGATTTTTGCTGATGGCTATTCCGATTGCAATTTTTGCTTATTATCGAACCGGTCTTGTCAAAAGCACTGTCATTTCGATTGTACGAATGACAATCCAGCTTTTTTTAGTCGGCTTTTACCTAAAATATATTTTTGAGTGGGACAAATGGTGGCTAAATCTGCTGTGGGCACTTATAATGGTGGTTGTGGCAGCTCACACAATCGGCGGTCGCACCAATATGAAACGAATTATTTTTATAATTCCGATTTTTACCGCAATTTTGTCGTCGATGTTTATTGTTGATGGCTTTTTTCTGGGAATTGTAATAAAATTGGACAATGTTTTTTCGGCAATGTACTTTATTCCAATTACCGGAATGATAATAGGCAACAGCCTGAAAGACAACGTGGTAGCACTAAACGATTTTTACAAATCATTAAACAAAAACAGAGTAATGTACAATTTTTATTTGGCAAACGGAGCGTCGCGCGCCGAAGCTCTAAAACCATTTATGCGAAAATCGTTGCAAACAGCTTTCAATCCGCGAATAGCAAGCACTGCCGTCATCGGTTTGATTGCGCTACCCGGCATGATGACCGGTCAGTTATTGGGCGGAAGTTCACCCGAAATTGCAATAAAATATCAAATTATGCTCGTTATTACTATCTTTGCAGCTTCAACAATAACAGTTTTTCTGACGATATTGCTCGTAAATCGCTTTGTTTTCGACCAATACGACAGACTAAAAACAAATTTATTTAATTTTTAAACAAAAATAATATGAAAAAAATATTTTTATTTTTAACTTTGGCGAGTTTTTTTCTGCTTTCGTGCAAAGAAAAAAACGTAATATGCGATGAATGCAACGGTATTTCGACAGAAACTTACGTTATGTATATTTTTGAGGAAAAAGTACCTTGTCCGGACGACCCAACGCAAAAATGTTTTATGGAACAGCACGAACTGAATTTTTCGGATTCGGCTTGGACTATTTTTAATGACGAAATTTGCGGATTTGAGTTTAAACCGGGCTTTCGGTACAAACTGAAAATAAAAAGGAAAAAAATAGGAAAAGACGACAATGGCAACAAAGTTTACAAATATTGTCTGTTGGATGTACTTGAAGCAAAAAGAGTTTATTTATAAAAAAATAAAATTAACAAAAAGTTCCCTCGGGAGAGAGATTTTTGTTGTTGATGTACAAATAAAATAATTGTTTAACAACCTAAAAGCCAAAGGCTAACGCCCAAAGCAAAAAAATAAACAGATGAAAAAAATAGCATTTATAGTAAATGGTCTTCATAAAAAAAACAAAAAACTTAAAACTTTATTAGAAAAAATAAAAGATAAATATGAAATCAGTACTTTTACCACCCAAGCGACAAAACATGCTATAGAACTGACGCAAAAAGCAGCCAAAGAAGGCGCAGAAATAATTGTAGCGGTGGGCGGCGACGGCACGTTAAACGAAGTAGCCAACGGAATACTGACGCTCGATACCGAACGAAAACCAATATTGGCAGTACTTCCGTGTGGCACAGGCAACGATTTTGTAAGAACACTAAAACCCAGACCATTAGAAGAGGCTTTTGCAGAACCGAAAACCCGAAAAATAGATGCTTTTGAACTTAACTTTTTTGATAGAAACAATGAAAAAGAAAAAAGGTATTCTATGAATGTATCAGACCTTGGAATTGGCGCATCAACAATAGAAATAATAGACCGCAACAGAGGGAACATTTTTGGAGGAACCGCAACTTTCCTTTGGGCAGTAATTAAGGCTTTCTTGTCGTTTCAATCGACAAGTTTGTGTATGAAAGCCGACAATTTGGAGTTCAAAGGAAAAATAACAACCTTAGACATCGCAAACGGAAAACGCTTTGCCGGAGGACTTGCAATTGCCCCCGATGCCGAATTTGACGACGGGATAATTGATGTAACATTAGTACGTAAAATAAGATTGACAACATTTTTGAAAAGTTTTCCCAAATTACAACGAGGAGAAAAACTCGATATCAAAGAAATTAGTTATCATAAAACGAAAACCCTAACAATAACAAGCCAAACGAACCAAGAATTACCAATAGAAGGAGATGGCGAACTTTTTGGATTTACTCCGCTCGAAGTAAAAGTTGAACCATTAGCAATTGAAGTTTTATACTGACAACGGCGTAAACCTTTTTGGGGAATTGAGAGTTGAGAGTTGAGAATTGAGAATTGAGAATTGAGAGTTGAGAATTGAGAATGATTAATAGCGAAGGTGATAAATTACTGATAATCAGCACCATAGTTTTAACTTTTATTTTTTAATTTTTAATTTACTAAGTGTTTAAATTTTATTCGCAGGCATTTTAGGAATGAAAAAATAAAGCAAAAAAATAAGTTCTAAATTATTTTTTGCATAAATTTTGTTGGCAAATAGTAATATTTTTTTATTTTTGCATAATTAGTAAAAATATAAACTTTTGACGCAAGATACTCAAATACAAGAACTTATAAAAACCATAAAAGAATCGTTCGGTTATGATTTTAGCAATTATGTTCAAAATTCTTTCAAAAGAAGAGTGGACAGATTGCTTTCTACCCGAAAAATATCTTTTGAGGAGTTGCTGGTTCAGGTAAAAAAGGCCAACACGTCAGAGGTCGAAAGATTTATAGCCGACATAACCGTAAATACTACTCAAATATTCCGCAACCCGCCGGTTTGGCACGCTGTAAAATACAGGGTTTTACCCAAATTAAAAAATAAAGAAAAAATAGACATTTGGCATGCGGGCTGCTCAACCGGTCAGGAGGTTTACTCTATGCTGATGATGCTCAACGAAATTAACCTGCTGGATAGAGTAAATATATACGCAAGCGACATAGATAATGTGGCGTTGCAAAAAGCCCGAAAAGGCGAATATGTTTACGAATTTAATATCGATTGTTTGGAAAATTTTGACCAAGTAATCAGACGAAATCCCTTCAACTACGAAGAATACAACAACGTTCTGTTTTCGGAATATATGCAAATAGAACCCGAAAATAACAAAATTAGTATCAAAGATTTTTTGATAGAAAAAGCAACTTTTAAGCAACAAGATTTGGTCAAAAAAAACAATATTTTTAATAAAAAATTTGATATAATAATGTGTCGAAATGTTTTGATTTATTTCAATCGAAAATTAAAAGAAGATACATTGGATTTTTTCTATAACAACCTGAACTTCAACGGCTTTCTAATACTTGGTTATCACGAAAGATTTGCAGCACAAGAAATCAAAAAATTTGATAAAAAACATTATTATTACAAAAAAAGAATTATTTGATGATTATCAACAATATATACATATTGACCCGAAACGAATATTTGAATATTATAAATTTTATCCAAAGGGAATATAATATTGATATATCAAAATATTCTTTTAGCATAACCAAACGACGAATAGAAGAGTTTTTGCGACAATTTGACATCAAAAATTCGGATACAATAATTGAATTGTTGAAAAATAAAAATATCTTTGAACGCTTGTGGGAATATTTGCACGTTCCGACCACCGAAATGTTTCGCGACGCAAGTGTTTGGAAAATTTTTCAACAAAAACTTTTGGAAAAATTTGAAAATAACGATTTTATAAAAATTTGGTTGCCCGAAGTAACAACCGACGACGAGCTGTACACAACACTTATCGCGCTGTACAACAGCCGATTACAACACAAAACACGCATAACAGTTTCGTCTGAATTGAAAAACGAAAAACTAACCGAAGCTGTCATTTCAGAAGACGAGTTTCAGGTGGCGCTACGAAATTATCAAGGCACAAAAAGTAATAACAATTTTCATAATCATTTTATAAAAAAAGATAATCAACCGGTTCTGAAAACAGAATATTTTTCAAACGTAGTATTCAGAAAACACAGTTTTGCAAAAGACGAAAGAATGAACGAGGTTTTTGATATTGTTATTTTCCGAAACAGAATGCTGTATTTCAATCCGCAGTTGCAAAATTCGGCGCTGACAACAATCTATAACTCGCTGGCAGTCAAGGGCTACTTGATAATTGGCTTGGGCGAAACGTTGAATAATTGGTCGTTGAAAAACAAATTTAATCAAGTACACAAAGACGCAAATATTTTTCAAAAAAGAAAATAAACATCTATGGCACAGAAATATATAATAGTAGGCGGTTCGGCAGGAAGCTTTCAAATAATTTTGGAGTTGTTGGAAGCATTGCCAAAAAATTATCCCTTTCCGATATTTCTGGTTTTGCACAGATTGAAAAATGTAAGAACCGGTTTTGTAGAAGCCTTATCGACAAAAACCAAAATAAAAATAATAGAACCGGCCGACAAAGAACTCATCGAAGCGGGCAATATCTACATTGCTCCGGCCAATTATCACACGTATTTGGAATTTGACAACACAGTTTCGCTATCGACCGAAGAAACCATCAATCATTCGCGCCCGTCGATTGATATAACATTTGGTTCGGCAGCATATTCGCAAAAAGAAAAAGTAGTTGGCGTGTTGCTTTCGGGCGCCAACAAAGACGGCGCCGAAGGATTGCACCGCATACATCAAATGGGTGGCACAACTATTGTACAAAATCCTAATGACGCCAAAATATCAACAATGCCACAAGCAGCTATTGATTTGTTTGAGCCAACAAAAATAATGACAGCCAAAGAAATTATTAACTACATATCAAAATTACACTTTATCTATGTATAGGAAAACAGCAAATATAATATTCGTCGTAATAATTGCCCTAACGCTTGTAGCCATAGCAATTACATTAGATTTTATACCCGTCGGGAAAGACATAAAACAATTCGTTATTATAGGATTTTTTGTTTTGATAAACGTTGGCGTTGCACTGATTTTGCGCCAATTGTCTTTGTTAGAAAAAGATAAATCGAAAGAAAAAATAAAAATAGTGTATAAAGATGTAAAAAAGAAAGAAAAAGAAGATAAAGATTTGGACAAAGAAAAAGAAGCTCAACGGGTAAAAAATATTACGAGTTATATTTTGGACGGCATCGATAATATTTCGACACACGAGAAATTTTCCGAAAAATTACTTTCCAATTTTTCTAAAAAATTTGATATAGTTCAAGGAATAGTTTATTTGAAAGATAAAAATAAATCTACATTTTCCACATCGAGTTCGTTTGCTTCGTACGAGGACAAAACTTACAAATCGTTTGAAATTGGCGAAGGCATTACCGGACAGGTCGCAAAAAACAAAAAGTTTTTGTATATCGACAATATTCCGGAAAATTACATAACTATTTTGTCGGGACTTGGCGAGGGAAACCCCAAATATCTGGCATTTTTGCCGATTGTTAGCCACGACCAAACAATTGCCGTTATCGAATTTGCCACATTCGACGCTTTGCCCGAACCTACGGATAAAATTTTCGATGTATTGTCAGACAAATTGACAACACATTTTGAAAAATATGTTTAACAAACAAAAAAACTTATTGAGATTTTTGTTAAAATAAGTTTTTATAATATTTTTTTTGAAAAAATGAAAAAACAAAAATTAAAAAGAACTCATAAAATTTCTATTGCTCTGAACGACAAGGAGTATCAGGTTTTTATGAAATATATAAAAAAATATAAAGTAAAAAACAAAGCCGAATTTCTGCGACGTGTAATTTTTACACATATTTTAAAACAATTTGACAACGATTACCCGACGGTTTTCGACCAAGAAAGATAAAATATTTTGTCGTTCTTTTTTGATTTTTTCGCCTATTGTTTCGGAACATAGCCGTTTCCGTCCCACACGTAAATATCCTCGCAATCGAGAACTAAATCTTGATAATTTTTAGTTTTTGTATCCAAAACGCCTACCCTATCGGCACTTGAATTGAAAGCAAAAGTTTTTCCGTTGGCAAATATTATTTTTACGTCGCTCAAACAGCCCCACCTTTCAAAATATCCGCCCGTAATTTTGTCGAGTTTGCCATCGTTATCAATGTCGTATTCGACAAAACCTTTTCCGTAATTTTCAAACGTAAAATCTAAAACAGCCTCCACTTCTTTCTCAGTTTTCAAATCAACCAATTTCAGTTTAAAATCTTCAAAAACAAAAGTTTCAACTTTGTCGCCACAAACCTCCGAATTGTTGTATCCGGCATTTATGGTTTGTACCATAAAATAAGTTTTTCCATTTTCGGTCTTTATTTTGATACCGTCCCAATCCCAACCATACGATTCGGTAGCACCAAATTTTTCGCCATCAAAATAGAATATTTGCAAACTGTTGCCACAACAATTTCCGCCACAACCATTTATCAATTCAACACAAAGCTCGTCGTATCCGTCGCCGTTGTAGTCCTTTTGTTCCAAAGCCTCGTAGCAAACATCACCCTCTTCAACATCCAACAATACAACCAAACTATCTTTATATCTTCCGGTCAGCTTTGTGTACATTCTTCCGTCTTTTTCTTTGATGTATTCAATATCAGAGGTCTTAGTGTTGGCAGATTTAGAGGAATCGGCAACCGCTGTAAATCCCTGATTACCAGCCACTTCAACAAACAAAACGGTATCTACGGTTTCTTTTGTATTGTGTTTTTTGTCATCACTTGAAGCACCGCAACTAAAAATAAAAATAGTAAGTATGACTAAAAAATTCTTTTTCATAAGTTTGTTTTTTTGGTAGTTGGCTTTTGGGAGCGCTTTGTTAAATTAAAAGCTAAAAATTAAAAACTAAAAATTAAAAGTTAAAAACTAAAAGTTAAAAACTAAAAATTAAAAGTTAAAAACTAAAAATTAAAAGCTAAAATTCAAAAGCTATTCATCTCATTTCCAATGGGTTTAAACCCATTGGAAAGCGAGATTACCTTAAATAAAATTTATTCTAATTTTAATTTATTGTCGGTAGCAAAAGTTTGTTGAACTTTTTGAAAATCGACATAAGCTAAGCTCAATTTTTCGTTCCCTTCTTGCAGGAGTTTTTCCAGCTTTTCAGAATCTTCTTTTGTGAACATATTGTCGGGAATTTTGTACAATTCGATAACATTTTTGTATTCGTTTTCGACCACCGACTTGTAATTTGTAAACAACTCAGTTGCACCATTTTTCAGAGTAGCGTCGTCTTTGAAATTCTCCATATTTTTCACCTTCAAAAGCCCCGAATCTATTTGAAAAACAGCATTATCATAAGCTATATTCATTTGGTCTATTGCTACCTCAGGCGACAAAACATTGAAGTTGTCAATAGCTTTTTTTAGGTCGTCTATTTTCTCAACTATTTTCAGTTGTTCGGTTATCAAATCATTATTATATTTTACAGGATCTTGGGTGTTGCAAGCTCCTAAAAACAAAACTCCTACGGCAATAAATAATAAATAAATATTTCTCATAATTCTATATTTTATAATTTCTAAATATCTACAAAGGTAACAACACTTGGTTAAATTAAAAATTAAAAGTTAAAAATTAAGAATTAAAACGTTGAGGCTCAAATGGTTATGCGCGTTCCTCGCTTCACATAAAGCATTGATTATCAAATCATTATAAAAACAAAGCGTACAATTTAAAGAGAAAATAATTTAATAGAAATCATAAAACTTTAACAAGCTACAAGTAAATTTTACTTTTGTCCTTATTTCTGTATTTTTTCAACCCGAAATTTCGGGAGATTTGTCATTTGAGAGAGAAAAGCCTTAGTCTAAATTACTGAATAGAAGCCCCGATTTGCGGATTGTTATTTTTTTGATAAATAAAATATCTAAATTGCTGATTTGAGCTGATATTTTGAGCTATTTTTTTTGTAGAAACCTTGCCGAAAAAGTGGATTTATTAACGAGAAATAACGAATTAAAGTCTTAATAACCAGACGGCTACAGGCGTAAGTCCTCTCGCCACAAATCCTTGATTATCAACCTATTACAAAAGCTAAACGAACTATTAAACATATTACATTTTATATAAATCAAAAAAACATCACAACTAACAACCTAATAATCAAATACATACACTTTAATTGTAAAAAAAAATTATTAAAAAATGCAACCTTTTGAAATTTTAGCCTGTCTATGAGATGAAACTATTTATTAACCCAAAACATAATAAAATGAAAAAGATAATAATATTTATTTTTATATTTTTTCTATTTTCATATATTATAAATGCCCAACAATTTACTAAACAAACAGATATTGATATCATAGGACTTCGAGAAGGTAGTTCCGACTGGGGAGATTTTAATAAAGATGGCCTGTTAGATCTTATAATTACAGGACTCATTAATGGTAAACATAGCCATTCAGCAATATACAGCAATATAGACAGTAACCAATTCAAATCATTTAGTAAAGATATTACAGGCATTTACAGAGGCACTGTAGAATGGGGAGATTATAATAATGATAATTATTTGGATATAGTTTTAACGGGGGCATATCTTAACTTACCCACACACACCTATAAAGAAAAAGCTAAGATTTATTCTAGTTATAAAGGGGAAGCATTTAAAGAAGAAACAGACGTATATTTAGAACGAGCAGATTGGAGTTCAATTTCTTGGGGAGATTATAATAACGACGGTTTACTTGACCTTTTGTATGCCGGTTGGGGAACCGGTGGCATTTTTACATATATATACAAAAATTATGGAAAAGGAGAAATTGCGGGGCAAAGCGGGATTAAAATAAAGGGCGTTAGAAATTGTGATGTTGCTTGGGGCGATTATAATAATGATGGTTTTTTAGATTTTGTTATATCCGGCAATATTGGTTACAATAGCGGTGCCGGT
>PDWI01008287.1_pt1 | contig 12297 bp, 8 predicted proteins | sample 1430891 | NCBI WGS metagenome assembly PDWI01 (sample SAMN01162508, study PRJNA174530) | Oral metagenome, whole genome shotgun sequencing project. | biome: Marine environment; feature: Marine mammal; material: Swab sample of the gingival sulcus; isolation source: swab sample of gingival sulcus...
CTAAGAGTCGTAGATGAAGAGATGAATGATGTTAAAGTAGATGGAGAAGATACGGGCGAGATAATTGTTAAAAGTCCATGGCTGACAGAGGGCTATTTTAAAGATAAGAAAAACAGCGAATTGCTCTGGAAAGATGGCTATCTTCACACGGGAGATATGGCAAATATAGATGAAAACGGCTATGTTAAGATAACAGATAGATCCAAAGATATTATTAAAATAGGTGGAGAATGGGTAAGCTCACTAGAACTTGAAGATATCATCTCTTTACACCCAAGTGTAAAAGAAGTTGCTGTCATAGGAGTTGAGGATGAAAAATGGAGCGAGAGACCATTGGCACTAGTTGTTTTAAATAATCAAGCAGAGCAAAGCAGTGCTAAAAAATCCATACTTACTCACACAAAAGAATATATTAAAAAAGGCATTATGGCAAGGGAAAGTTTGCTTTTAAAAGTTAAAATAATAACCAACATAGATAAAACAAGTGTAGGCAAAATAGATAAAAAAAACTTAAGATTGAAGTATAAGTAGATGGAGAGCTAAAAGTTAAACTCTATAGACTTTTATGCCCCCCCTTTAAAGGGGGGGCATAAATAATTATTCCTCATAAGAGAGCTTAACCTCTTTATCTTGATAAAGTCCAGTTCCAACTGGTATCATTCTACCTAAGATTACATTTTCTTTTAAGTCCTCAAGGTAATCAAACTTAGCAGCAATACTTGCCTCTGTTAAAACCTTAGTGGTCTCTTGAAACGAAGCGGCCGAGATAATACTATCGGAGCTAATAGCAGCTCTTGTAACACCAAGAAGCACCGGCTCAGCAATAGCAGGCTCTCCGTGCATTTTCATTATACGCTCATTCTCTTCTTTAAACTTTCTTCTTGAGACCAAGTCGCCTATAATGAAATTTGTATTTCCACTATCTACAATTTTTACCTGTCTTAGCATTTGAGAAACTATAATCTCGATATGCTTATCTGAAATCGCAACACCTTGACCTCGATACACTTGCTGAATTTCACTTATTAAATAATAATGAAGTGCTTTTTCACCCAAAATTCTAAGTATATCATGACTTGAAACAACACCATCTGTCAAATGCTCTCCTGCGTGAACATAATCTCCAGCTTGAACCCTTATCTGACGACCCTTATCTACTAGATATTCGCAAGATGAACCATCTTTGGCTTCTATGATTATTCTTTCTTTTGAACGTAAAGGCTTACCAAATCTTATGGTTCCATCTATCTCAGCTATCAAAGTAGCATTCTTTGGTCTTCTTGCTTCAAACAGTTCACTAACACGAGGAAGACCTCCAGTAATATCCTTTGACTTTGCAACAGCCTTTGGAGTACGGCCAAGTAAGTCACCTTGCTTTATCTCCATACCTTCAGTTACAAAAACATTTGTTTTTGGCTCAAGTTGATACTTTATAATCTCACCACTGTTTAAAGCAAGAAGTATAGTAGGTTTTGTACCAGCTGGTAAATATTCATTTATCACAAGTCTTCTAGTTCCTGTAAGCTCATCAGTTTGCTCCATAGCACTATGTCCTGGCTCAATATCTTCAAAGCTAACAACACCATCTTCTTCAGCAACTATAGGATTTGAATATGGATCCCACTCAGCGACTATTGTATGCTCAACTGAACTTGGAGACGCTATAATAGTATTTGAATTAATCTTAGAGTTGTCATCAACTTCAACCATAGAACTTCTTGGTATATAATGTCTTACAGCTTCCCTGTCTTCACTATCAGCTATCACAGCAAATAGTCCTTTAAGCTCAACTTTCATACCTTTTTTAATATCGTGATGACGCTCTAAATAATCTCCATTTAGAATATAGTACTTAACCACTCCCTTAGCTCCTGCTTTTATCTTTTGAACAACAGGCTCACCATCTTGAACCTTTAATTCACTTGCATATGGGATACGATTTGGTATATTCCAATCTTCTTTTATAACTTCAACCAAACTCTCATCAGCTAAAACCTCGTCACCATTCTTATATGGAATATAAAACTTACCTTCAACTTTGCCACTAACACCAGCTAATTCATTTGGTTTTGCTAGGTCATTTTTTCTAAGAGTATATTTAACTTCCTCTTTAGAACCTTTTATGGTTATAACCATCTCCTCATGGGCACTTTGTAAACTCAATCTACCTTTAAATGGTGCTTTAATTTTTGGCTCAACAAGTAAAATAGCTGCATTTCTTCTATTTGCTACAACTTCTTTACCTTCTTTCGTTGTGTAGGTTTTAAGATTATAATATCTTATAAAGCCCTCTTTCTGAGCTACAACTTGTCTATCTTGTTGCTCAGTTGAAGCCGTACCGCCTATGTGGAAAGTTCTAAGTGTTAGCTGAGTACCAGGCTCACCGATTGATTGAGCTGATATTATACCAACTGCCTCTCCTGGCTTAACCATCTTGCCCTCACCTAGGTTAATACCATAGCACTTTGAACATACGCCTTTTTTAGCCTTACAAGTGATAGGAGTTCTAATAGTAACTGATTTTACACCAGCCTCAGTTAACGACTTAGCTTTTTCTTCGTCAATTAAAGTTCCTTCAGTAAATAAAACTTCATTTGTAATTGAATCTATAACATCTTCAGCTAAAACTCTACCATGTAGTCTCTCTTCGAGGGTTTCAATAAGCTCTCCACTCTCTGTTATCTCAGTTATTTCAACACCTTCGTGGGTTCCACAATCTTCTACCGTAACCTTAACATTTTGACTTACGTCGATTAGTTTTCTTGTTAAATATCCAGCATTTGCTGTCTTAAGAGCGGTATCTGCTAGACCCTTTCTAGCACCGTGAGTTGAAATAAAATACTCAAGTACGTTTAAGCCTTCACGGAAGTTTGATATAATAGGAGTCTCAATAATACTACCATCAGGCTTAGCCATAAGTCCCCTCATACCAGCAAGCTGTCTAATCTGAGCAGCACTACCTCTCGCACCTGAGTCAGCCATCATATAAATAGAATTAAATCCATCTTTATCATTTTGCATAATATCCATCATGCTTGCTGCCACAGTATTGTTTGTATCTGTCCAGATATCAACGATTTTATTATATCTTTCGCTATCAGTTAAAAGACCTGCGCCGTGTTGCTGTTGTATCTCTTTTACTTTTTTCTTAGCTTCATCTATAATTTTTTTCTTGCTTTCAGGGATTTTAATATCATCTACCGATATGGAAACTCCAGCCATAGTAGCATATTTAAAACCTAGATTTTTAAGATTATCCAAAAATTCAGCAGTAACCTCTAAACCACCCTCTTTATACACATAATCAACCAAAACACCTATATCTTTTTTCTTTAAAACCTTATTCCAAAGTTTTTCAGGTACAAAATCAGGCAGTATTGATTTAAGTATAAGACGTCCAGATGTAGTAAAAACTGTTCTGTCTTCCAATACTGTTTTAATCTTGGCATGTATGTCAAGATTTCCGGCATCAAGAGCTATCATAACTTCATCGATGTCAGCAAAAATCTTATTTGAACCCTTTACTCCAACCTTTTGAAGTGATAAATAATAAAGTCCAAGTACCATATCTTGAGATGGAACTGTTACGGCTTTACCCGAAGCTGGAAGCAAGATATTCATAGAGCTAAGCATAAGTATCTTACACTCTGTAATAGCCTCTTGAGAAAGTGGTACGTGTACAGCCATCTGGTCACCGTCAAAGTCAGCGTTAAAAGCTGAACAAACAAGTGGATGAAGCTGAATTGCCTTACCTTCAATCAAAATAGGGTGAAAAGCCTGTATAGACATTTTATGCAAAGTTGGAGCACGGTTAAGCATCACGGGATGGTCTTTAACCACTTCACTTAAGCACTCCCACACTTCATTTGTCTTATCATCTATCATTCTTTTAGCTTGCTTTACTGTTGTTGCATAGCCTTTTTCTTCAAGACGTGCTAACAAATGTGGCTTAAATAGCTCAAGTGCCATCTTCTTTGGAAGACCACATTGATCCATTCTAAGCTTAGGACCAACAACAATTACAGAACGGCCTGAAAAGTCAACCCTTTTACCAAGCAAGTTTTGTCTAAAACGACCCTGCTTTCCTTTTATAATTTCGCTTAGAGATTTTAGTGGTCTTTTATTTGCACCCTTAACTGCATTTGCACGTCTACCGTTATCAAAAAGTGCATCCACTGACTCTTGAAGCATACGCATTTCGTTTCTTATGATAATTTCAGGTGCATCAAGCTCCATCAAACGCTTAAGTCTTGCATTTCTGTTTATCACTCTTCTGTATAAATCGTTTACATCTGAAACTGCAAATTTTCCTCCATCTAGTGCCACAAGTGGTCTTAAATCAGGTGGAAGAACAGGGAGCATAGTTATCATCATCCATTCAGGTCTATTGCCACTGTTTATAAATGATTCGATTACTTTAAGTCTTTTTACTATGGTTTTTTTCTTAGCTTCAGAATTAGTAGCTTCTATATCTTGCTTTAATTGTTGTAAAATCTCAACCAAATCCAAATCAGCAAGCAAATCTCTTATAACTTGACCACCCATTCTAGCACTAAAATTTTCTTCTCCATAGCGTTGGATTAGACTTTGATATTGTTCTTCATTTAAAACATCAAAATTTTGTACTTTTTTACTGTTCTCATTGTCATAATAAGCATCACCTGCGTTTTCAACTATATAAGCTTCATAGTAAAGAACTCTCTCAAGGTCTTTCATCTTAACACCTAAAAGAGTACCGATTCTACTTGGAAGTGAGTTTACATACCAAATATGAGCCACTGGTGTTACAAGCTCAATATGCCCCATACGAGACCTTCTAACCTTTGTGCTAGTTACCTCAACACCACATTTTTCACATTTAACACCTTTGTAGCGCATTTTTTTATACTTGCCACAAAGACACTCATAATCTCTAATTGGTCCAAAAATTTTAGCACAAAAAAGTCCGTCTCTCTCTGGCTTTAGTGTACGATAATTTATAGTTTCAGGCTTCTTGACCTCTCCACAACTCCAAGAGTGTATTTTTTCAGGACTAGCAAGTCTAAGCTGAAATGCACTAAAATCTCGTGGTCTTCTCTCTTCGTTTATCTCTATTGGTTCAAGCTTTTTCATTTTCATCTACCTCGTCATATATCTCAACATCTAAAGCCAAAGACTTTAACTCATTTGTAAGAACATAGAAAGTCTCAGGAATACCAGTTTGTGGTACATTTTCACCTCTTGTAAGCGCTTTATATGCAACAACTCTACCCTCAACATCATCTGATTTTACAGTTAGCATTTCTCTTAATGTATGGGCTGCCCCATAGGCTTCAAGCGCCCAAACTTCCATCTCTCCAAATCTCTGACCTCCAAAGAGTGCCTTACCACCAACAGGTTGTTGGGTTACAAGAGAATATGGTCCAGTACTTCTTGCGTGAACTTTTTCATCAACCAAGTGATGAAGTTTTAACATGTACATATAGCCCACATTAACCCTCTCTTTTATCTTCTCGCCAGTTCTACCATCATAAAGCTCGGTTTTACCATCTGTGTCTATCTTTGCCATTTCAAACAGCTTAACAAATTCATTAGCATCAACGCCTTCAAAAACTGGAGTAGAAAATTTTACACCTCTGCTCCAATCTCTAGCATAAGAAACCAACTCATCATCGCTTAAGTTTTTTATAAACTCTTTAGCTTTCATAAGTTTAGCCACATCAGAAATTGCTACAAGTTTTTCTCTAAGCTCTTTTATAAAATCATCTTTTTTACTCTCATAAAGCTCATTTATCTGGTCACCTAGTCTTCTACCAACTAAACCTAAGTGAACTTCAAGAATTTGTCCTATATTCATACGAGATGGAACACCTAGAGGGTTAAGTACTACCTGAACAGCTTCGCCATCTTTTAAGTATGGCATATCAACTTCTGGAACTATATTTGATACAATACCCTTATTTCCGTGACGACCGGCCATCTTATCACCAACTTTTAGCTTACGCTTAGTTGCTACATAAACCTTTACAAGTTTCACAACGCCACTTGGTAAAATATCATCTTTTTCGAGTATATTTAGCTTCTCATCATGTATCTCTTTTAGTTTTTTCTTTTCGTTTTGAAAATAGTTTTTAAGAGAGTTATACTCTTCTTGAATACTATCATCATAGGATTTTACCAAAGAATTAAGGGCAAATCTATTTACATTTACCAACTCTTCTTTATTGATTAATGCGCCAGCTTTATAATCTTTTTTATTGACTGCTACCTCTTTGCTTAAAGGCGTTTTAGAAAGTAAAGAATTAATTCTTAGCATCTCTTCACGGTCAAGCATTAAAAGTTTATCGTGATGTTCTCTATCTAGTGTCTCTTTTTCTTCCTCGTAAGCTTTTAAGGCTCTTGCGTCTTTGTCATACCCTTTTTTAGTAAAAATTTTAACATCAACTACAACACCTTCCATAGATGCTGAGGCATATAAAGATTTATTTACAACATGACCTGCTTTTTCTCCAAAGATAGCACGTAAAAGTCTCTCTTCAGGAGTTGGTTTTACTTCGCCTTTTGGAGAAACTTTACCAACTAAAATCATACCAGGCTTTATCTGTGTTCCTATTTTAATGATGCCGCTTTCATCAAGATGAGCTAAATCTTCTTCTTTTACATTTGGTATATCTTTGGTTATCTCTTCAACGCCATCTTTAAGCTCTCTTGCTTCTATCTCTTTTTCATAGGTATGAACACTTGTGAAAACATCATCTTTAATCATTTTTTCACTAATTACAATCGCGTCTTCGAAGTTATAACCATTCCAAGGCATAAAAGCAACCATTACGTTTTTACCAATAGCAAGCTCTCCCTTATCCATAGATGAACCATCAGCTATAACCTGACCAGCTTCAATCTTTTGTCCTTGTTTTACTATAGGATACTGTGAGAAGGTAGTGTTTTGGTTGGTTCTCATATTTTTTTCAGCTGTATAATGGTCTATAAAGGCACCATTTTCGTCTTCGCCTAAAATATATATATTTTTACTATCAACTTTTTCTATTACACCGCCTCTTACTGCCTTAAGAGCACCCCAAGAGTCTCTAGCTACAACAGCCTCAACACCAGTTCCGACCATAGGAGCATCTGAAGTTAAAAGTGGCACAGCTTGACGTTGCATGTTTGAACCCATCAAGGCTCTGTTCGCATCATCATGCTCCAAAAATGGTATAAGAGAAGCTGCTACACCTGAAACCATAGCTGAACTTAAATCTATAAGTGAAACTTTTTCTTTTGCAATTAAAACTATCTCTCCATCATATCTAGCTTCTATAAGGTCTTCTACTATTTCTCTATTTTCATTTACAAGAGTTGAAGCAGGAGCTATATATACACCTTCTTCTTGTGTAGCTGTAAGATATACTATATCTTTTGTTACCTTTCCATCTACTACTTTTCTATATGGAGCCTCAACAAAACCTAACTCATTTACCTTTGCATAAGTTGCTAAAGTATTAATAAGACCGATATTTTGACCTTCAGGAGTTTCAACAGGACAAATTCTTCCATAGTGAGTTGGATGTACGTCACGCACTTCAAATCCGGCTCTTTCTTTTACAAGTCCGCCCTCGCCAAGTGCAGAGAGTCTTCTTTTGTGAGTGATTTCACTAAGTGGGTTAGTTTGGTCCATAAATTGACTTAACTGTCCGCTTGTAAAAAACTCCAAAATAGAGCTTGTTATCATCTTTGAGTTTATTAAATCATGAGGCATAAGCTCTTCAATGTTTCCGCTAAGAGCTGTAAACTTATCTCTTATTGATTTTTGCATTTTCACAAGACCGGTATGAAGCTCATTTGCTAAAAGCTCACCAATAGAACGAATACGTCTATTACCTAGGTGATCTCTATCATCTATATGACCTTTTCCGTTTTTAACCTTGATTAAATATTTTACAGTTTTGATTATATCTTCATTGGTCATTACAGTAACAAACTCAGGCACATCAAGACTAAGTTTGTGATTCATCTTCATTCGACCAACTTTTGTTAAATCATATCTTTCAGGATTGAAAAATAAATCATTTACAAACTGCTTTGCTGCCTCTTTTGTAACAGGCTCGCCAGGTCTCATAACCTTGTAAATTCTAATATTTGCTAAATCATTTTCATCTTCTATTCCCTCAGTTTGCTTTAAAAGCTTTAAGGTTTCATTATCAGCTATAAAAGAGTTTATTATGGCGTCATCTACCTCAGGTGCCAAGTCATTAGCTATCTCAATATACTCATGACCCTGCTCTACTATCTTAATAAGTTTATTTTCATCAAGCTGAGTTAGTGTATCGAACAATACCTCTCCGCTCTCTTCGTCTATTATAGGTGAAGATAAAAATCTATTAACCAAAATGTCAGCAGGATACTCAACCCACTTAACTCCATTTTCTATAAGATTTTGTGCTTTTTTCTTAGAAAGTCTTTTTCCTGAAGCTAAAAGCAACTCACCATTTTCATCTTTTAAGTCAAAGTCAACCCTGTCACTGAAAAGTTCAGGCTTAAACTCCATTAAAAATTTATTATCTTTTACAAATATTTTTAAAACTGGATAGAAAAGTTTTAATATATCTTGCTTACTATAGCCCATGGCTCTAAAAAGTATAGTTATAGGAACTTTTCTTCGTTTGTTTATACGAACAAAAAGTGTATCTTTAGCATCATATTCAAAATACAGCCAAGAACCTCTATCTGGAATAATTTGAGCTGTATATATAAGTTTGTTTATAACAGTAGAGCTCTCTTCTTCTTTGAAGATAACCCCTGGACTTCTATGTAGTTGGTTTACAACAACTCTTTCGACACCATTGATGATAAAAGAAATTCTATCTGTCATCAAAGGAATCTCACGTATAAATATTGATTGTTCTTTTATATCTTTAACGCCGATTTTCTCATCGGTCTTTTCGTCTTTATCCCACAAGATTAAACGAATGTTCATTTTTAAACTAACAGAATACGTTAGCCCTCTCTCCATACATTCTCTAATATTATATTTTGCGTTTCCTATCTCGCTACCTGCATATTCTAAGGTTAAGCGATTTTGTGGGTCGTGAATGGGAAAGATTGATTTAAATACTTTTTCAATTCCGCTCTCTATGTCAGCGTTATTTACATTTAAAAAATGCTCATAACTTTTCTGCTGAAGTTGTAACATATTTGGTACATCTATTTGTTGAGGAACTTTTGCAAAATCAACTCTAAGTCGATTTCCTGATTTTAAGCTATTTAGCATATTATACCCCGTAAAAAAGTTTGAAAGAAATGTGATTAAAATGCCCTAAGGCAAGAATAGAAAATTTGCAAGGGAATTTCCCTTGCAAAAAACAGTTTAAATTACTTAAGTTCAGCAGTTGCTCCAGCTTCTTCAAGTTGCTTTTTAGCTTCTTCTGCTTCTTCTTTACTAACACCTTCTTTAAGTGTAGTTGGTGCACCCTCAACAGCTTCTTTGGCTTCTTTAAGACCAAGACCTGTTATACCTCTTACAGCTTTAATAACATTAATCTTCTTAGCACCAGCATCTTTTAAGATAACATCAAATTCAGTTTTCTCTTCAGCACTACCGCCAGTGTCACCACCAGCTGCACCAGCTACCATTACTGGAGCTGCACTTACACCAAACTTCTCTTCAAATTCTTTTACTAATTCACTTAATTCTAATACACTTAAACCAGAAATATACTCTAGTACGTCTTCTTTTGAAATTGCCATTTCATTATCTCCTAAATTATTTTATAATATAAAAAAGCTTATGCTTCTTCTTCTTTTTTAGCTCTTAGAGCATCTAATCCAATTGTAAAATTTGTAATTGGAGCTTTCCAAACCTGCAATAACATTGCAATAAGCTCATCGCGTGAAGGCAATTTAGCAAGTGCTGCCACTTGTTGAAGATCAACAGCTTCACCACGAATCAATGCAGATTTAAGTACAAATTGCTTGTGATCTTGTGCGAATTTATCCACAACTTTACAAGCACCAATCTGATCGTCTCCCCAAATAAAAATATTTGTATCTTTTAGCTCAACTCCTTCAAGTCCAGCTTTATCAAAAGCCAATGATGCTAAAGTATTTTTAACAACTTGAACCTTTGCTTCACTTTGTCTTGCTAAGTCTCTAAGAGTTTCAATTTCTGTAGTCTTTAAGCCTTTATATTCGCATACAACTATGGCGTCGGAACCTTTAAACTCTTCAGCTAAAGAGTCAACAATCTTTGCTTTGTTTTCTCGTGTCAATTTTTCTCCTTTCCGACTGGTGATTTCAAGCCAAGATGATAAAATATCAAATTAAGCGTTTCCGCCTTAGACTATCTCCAATCAAAGATTAAAGCCTAAAAATTAGGCTTTTACTATTTTATTTCCATTAACTCAAGTACATCCATTGGAACAGATGGACTCATAGTCAGTGACAATGCTGCATTTTTAATATATCTTCCCTTTGCAGCAGAAGGTTTTTGTTTGTTTATAGCTTTTACAAACTCGTTAAAGTTCTCAGTAAGCTTCTCTTCGCTAAAGCTAACTTTACCGATACCAGCATGGATATTTCCTTGCTTATCAACTCTAAAGTTTACTTGACCGCCTTTAGCATTTTCAACAGCTTTAGCCACGTCCATAGTAACAGTTCCGGTTTTTGGGTTTGGCATAAGACCTTTTGGTCCTAAAATACGTCCAACTTTTCCTATAAGTGCCATTAAGTTTGGAGTAGCTATTAAAACATCAAAATCAATTTTTCCAGCTTGAATATCTTCTATTAGTTCATCACTTCCAACTATATCAGCACCTGCCGCTTTTGCTTCATCAGCTTTAGCATCTTTAGCAACAACAGCAACTCTTACACTTTTACCAGTTCCCGCAGGTAATACCACAGAACCTCTTACCATTTGGTCAGCGTGACGAGGGTCAACATTTAGCTTAAGAGCTATCTCAACTGTCTCATCAAACTTAGCTGAAGCCAAAGTCTTTACACAACTTATAGCATCGCTAGCTGAGTATATTTTATTTTCTTCTATTTTAGATTGTAAATCTTTTAATCTTTTTGTAGTTTTTCCCATTTTTTCTCTCCGCAATCTTTGCTCCCGCCCTTAAGCGGTAAAGGAAATTTAGTCGACTATATCAACACCCATACTTCTAGCGCTTCCTGCAACAATCTTTGCAGCAGCTTCTTTATCACTAGTATTTAAATCCGCTATCTTCTTATCAACAATCTCCATAACTTGAGCTTTAGTCAATTTACCAACTTTGTTTTTAAGTGGATTGTCAGTACCTTTTGCAATACCAGCGGTCTTTTTAATCAAATCACTCATAGGAGGCTGTTTTGTAATAAAAGTAAAGCTCCTATCAGTATAAACTGTGATAACAACTGGGATATTATAGCCCATCATATCTTTTGTTTTTTCATTGAAAGCTTTACAAAATTCCATTATATTTACACCTTTTTGACCAAGTGCAGGTCCAACTGGTGGTGATGGATTTGCTTTTCCAGCAGCAATTTGAAGTTTTATATAACCATCTACTTTCTTTGCCATTTTATTTCCTTATACGATTTTCTCAACCTGTGAGTATAGTATCTCAACAGGAGTACTTCTTCCAAAAATTGAAACATTTAAGCGTAGCTTACCATGCTCCATATCATACTCTTCCACCACGCCTGTAAAGTTTGCAAATGGACCTTCAGTGATACGAACACTTTCTCCATCTTCAAAAAATATTTTAGGCTTAGGTGCACCTTTTTTCTCTGCTTTTTCCAAAATAAGTGCTATATCTTTTTCGCTTAATGGAGTAGGTTTTTTACTCTCTCCAATAAATCTACCAACTTTTGGTAAAGATTGAATCTTATGCCATAGTGAAGTATCAAGGTCAAGATTTGCAAAAGCGTATCCAGGATACAAACTTCTTTCGCTTATCTTTTTCTTGCCATTTTTAACTTCAATAACATCTTCAGTAGGAACGATAACCTCTTTTAATTGGTCTTCGATACCATTGTCACGAACCAATGTCTCAATAGCATTTTTTACACTCATTTCGCTACCAGCATATGTCTGTATTGCATACCACTTGTGTGCCATAATCGTCCTATATTAAAATTGATAATGCTGAGTGCATAATTAAATCAATCAATCCTAAAAATAGTGTTATAACAGTTACAACAACAAAAACTGAAATAAAGGCATTTCCTATTTGAGGTCTTGTGGGAAATATAACCTTTTTCCATTCATCAAGCGAGTGTTTAACATAAGTAACTAATTTTTCCATTGATCTAACCTTTTAGTGGCAGGGCAAGAGGGACTCG
>PDWI01008289.1_pt1 | contig 12295 bp, 9 predicted proteins | sample 1430891 | NCBI WGS metagenome assembly PDWI01 (sample SAMN01162508, study PRJNA174530) | Oral metagenome, whole genome shotgun sequencing project. | biome: Marine environment; feature: Marine mammal; material: Swab sample of the gingival sulcus; isolation source: swab sample of gingival sulcus...
AATACAAAATATTGTACCGTCAATGAATAAAATTTAAAAATTTGATTATTGACCCAGACTACTTACAGCATTTCGCAAACAAGCTGGGTTAAAGAATTCTATAATTGGCCGCTTTTAAGAGGCGGTTCATCACTGCCAACCCAATTTGATCAGTCGCTACAGCCCTTACTAAAATAATGTCGTAGCCATCTGCATCTGCCCTGCGAAATAGCGCAAACAATTGATTGGCCAGCTGCTCAGCCGAATAATCAACATAGAGCACCTTGTACCCCTTTTCTTCAAATGCTTTGATATGCGCTGAAACTTCGTCAGCGGTTTGTTCTAATGATACGACAAACACTTCAGCACGTGGTGCATAATGGCGATACTTCATGCCGGGCGAACGCGGTTTAGCCGTTGTCGAATGTACCATCATAGTTGGGTCAAGCTGAACTTGACCGCAAACTGACACCAGTTGTTCATATGTTACTGCACCTGGGCGCAGCAAAATTGGCACTTCGCCCGATATATCGAGCACGGTTGACTCTAACCCGTGTACCACGTCGCCGTCGTCAATAATCATGTCGACGCGCCCCATCATATCGGCAATTACATGTGCCGCTTTGGTTGGGCTCGGGCTGCCCGATAAGTTGGCCGACGGTGCCGCAATTGGCAAATCGGCCGCTGCAATTATGGCACGCGCTACCGGATGACTGGGCATGCGCACCGCCACTGTATCGAGCCCAGCTGTTACAATGTCAGGTACAAGTGCGCTCTTTTTCAATACCAAAGTTAATGGCCCAGGCCAAAATGTTTTTATGAGCGCTTCTAAAATGGGGGGCGCCTCGACTATTAACTTGTCGAGCCAAGCGCGCGTTGTAATATGTAAAATTAACGGATTATCAGAAGGGCGCCCCTTGGCTTTAAATATTTTTTTAACTGCGGCGCCATCTAACCCGTTGGCACCCAACCCGTAAACAGTTTCAGTTGGGAAAACCACCGTACCACCATTTTTTAATAATTGCCCCGCTTCAGCCAGCTTTGCTTTATTGTGCTCAGCTTGATAACAAAGTGTCATGGTTGCTCCTATTTGGCGACCGCCTGTTTAATACTAAGCGAAACTTTTTGTCGCTTGACATCAATGCCAATCACCTTGACATCGACAACGTCGCCAATTGCGACGACATCCATTGCCCTTTTGACAAAGCGGTTGGCCAATTCTGAAATATGTACTAAACCGTCTTGCTTGACACCGATATCAACAAAGGCGCCAAAGTCGACGACATTTCTAACCGTGCCCTTTAACACCATGCCAACCTCTAAATCTTCAATGGTCATAACATCTGAACGCAGTAGCGGCGGCGCTAAGTCTTCGCGCGGGTCACGCGCCGGCTTATCCAGTTCGGCCAATAAATCTTGTAGTAATACCATGTGAATATCGAGCTGTTCGGCCAACTTGGGCAAGCCGATTAACTTGGCTTTATTCTTTGCGGCGACGCCATCGCTGCCAATTTCTGATGGCGCTATGGCAAGTTTGTCCATTAATTTATAACAGACATCGTAACTTTCGGGGTGTACGCCACTGTTGTCGAGCACTTCGCTAGACTGCTGTACACGTAAAAACCCGGCAGCCTGTTTAAAAGCGGTAGCGCCAATACCCTTTACTTTTAAGAGCTCAGCACGCTTTTTAAAAGCGCCGTTTTTATGCCGATAATCGACGATTGCCGCCGCAGTTTTACTACTGATACCGGCAATGTGTGTCAACAGTGCTGCTGATGCAATGTTGAGATCAACGCCAACGCCATTGACGGCATCTTCGACGACGCCATCTAAAACTTCTGTTAAGCGCTTTTGATTGACATCGTGCTGATATTGACCGACGCCAATTGACTTTGGCTCAATTTTAACCAGTTCTGATAATGGGTCTTGCACGCGCGCGCCAATTGAAATGGCGCCCCGAATTGAAACGTCGACGTCGGGGTATTCTTTAGTGCCTAACTTCGAAGCCGAGTAAACCGAAGCACCGGCTTCGTTGACAATAATGTAATGCACTGTGCGATTTTGTTTTTTTAGCGCCTCGGCAACAAACTGTTCTGATTCGCGACTGGCTGTGCCATTGCCGATGGCAATTAGTTCAACTTTGTACTTGGCCACTAAATCGAGTAGTACTTTTTCGGATTTAGCAATGGCCTGCTGTGGCTTGGTCGGATATATCGTCTGATAATCGAGCAATTTACCGTTGGCGTCTATCACTGCCAACTTACAACCAGTACGATAGGCTGGGTCGTAACCGATAACTACCTTGCCCTTTAATGGCGGTTGCAACAACAGTTGTTTTAAATTGATGCCAAAAACGGCAATTGCCTGTTCTTCGGCACGCTCAGTAAGTGCTGTTCTGATTTCTCTTTTTAGCGATGGCGCAATTAGCCTTTTATAAGCATCTTGATAAGCAGCAGTTAAAAACTTGTTTTTAGATGGCGCAACTGGTGCCGCCGGCATTGCCGTTTGTAACGCCTTGTCGTCATCTAGTTCAATTGTTACTTTTAAACAGTCTTGGCTTTCACCACGATTGACCGCAAGCACGCGGTGCGCCGGCATTTTATAGGCGTTTTCAGCGTAGTCCAAATACATGTCATAGGTGCCTTTTTCGTCTGTCTGCTTGCCGACAGCAGTGACCAATGTCGCTTCTTTTTCATAAAATTTGCGCAAGCTCTTACGCAACTCAGCATTATCTGAATAGTATTCGGCCAAAATATCAATGGCGCCGTCACAGGCCTCTTCAGCCGATTTAACGCCCTTATCCGGAGCGATAAACTGATTCGAACGGGCAATAATTGCCGCCTCGTCATCACTTAATAACATTAAGTTAGCCAACGGCTCTAAGCCCTTTTCTTTGGCAATTGTCGCACGGGTGCGGCGCTTGGGCTTGAAAGGACGATAGATGTCTTCAATAGCCGAAAGCTTATCGGCTTTTTTAAGGGCCTCTTCAATTTGCGGTGTCATTGCGTCGAGTTCTGTAATCAAACGGTGTACTTCGCTGCGCTTAGCTTCTAAATTGCGCAGGTAAATTAGTCTATCATTCAGTTCTCGCAGCTGGACATCTGTTAATGAGCCGGTTATTTCTTTGCGATAGCGGGCAATAAACGGAATGGTATTGCCTTCGTCGATTAACGCCACTGTCTTTTCGACTTGCGATTGCTTAATTTTAAGTTCGTTAGCGATTTGCTGATAAATGCTGTTCATATTATTCCTCTTTTATACGTTTTTTGTGCCATGTTGTCGCTTAATCACCTTAACTGCTTCTATGACGATTAGTGGAACAAAGCCTAGACCAAAGGCAATTGACAATTCTGCCGGCGTCAATAATTGCAATTTAAAAATGTCGCGCAATGCTGGCACAAAATAGACAACCGTCATTGCTAAAAACGATACGAGTACGCCTTGGTTGAGCCTTTTATTGCTAAACAGGCCAATTTTAAATAGCGATTGATTCCTGCTGCGAACGTTGTAACTGTGCACCAATTGAGCAAAACTGAGCGTCAAAAAGGTCATGGTACGCGCTGCCGTTTCGCTGTCGCGCAAGCCAACTGCAAAGGCGATTAAACTCAGGCAACCGATCATTATTCCCTGTAAAATTATATCTCGCATTAGGCCATCACCTAAAATAGACTGTTCTGGGTCGCGCGGTTTACGTTTCATAATGCCAATTTCACTGGCTTCGACCCCCAGGGCCAAGGCCGGAAATGAATCGGTTACTAGGTTAATCCACAATATGTGTATAGCCAGAAGTGGCGTCGGCAAATTGGCAATAATTGCCAATAATAATGTAAATATTTCGCCCATATTGGAAGATAGTAAAAAGTTAACCGATTTTTTTATGTTGTCGTAAATGGTTCTGCCCTGTTTAATGGCGGCAACGATGGTCGTAAAGTTGTCATCTGTTAAAATTAAATCGCTCGCCTCTTTAGACACATCTGTACCCGTAATACCCATGGCGCAACCGATATCAGCACCCTTTAAAGCCGGCGCATCATTGACGCCGTCACCAGTCATGGCAACAATTAAGCCCTTTTGTTTTAACATTTTGACAATGCGCATTTTATGGGTTGGATTAACCCGGGCATAAACCGAAACCGAATCGACAGCTTCACTGAACTGGTCGTCTGACAAGGCGTCGAGCTCAGCACCGGAAAGTGCCGTTTTACCAGCCTCTAAAATGCCAAGTTGTTCAGCAATGGCAACTGCCGTATCTTTGTAATCACCCGTGATCATAATCGTTCTGACACCGGCTAAGTGCGCTGTTTCAACTGCCGCCTTCACTTCGGGGCGCGGTGGGTCAATCATGCCGGTTAAGCCAATAAACGTCAAATCACATTCTACCGAGTCACTGTCAACTTTTTCTGGTAATTTGTCAAATGTGCGCACTGCGTAGCCTAACACGCGCAGTGCCCTGCCCGATTTTTCGGCAATTGCCATACTAATTTCGCGGCGCATGGCATCATCTAGCGGCAACTGTTGCCCACTGCGATAGTAATTTGTACAACGTGCCAACAACTGGTCAGGTGCACCCTTTACATAGGCGGTTAGACCATTATCTTCAATAATAGTTGTCATTAATTTGCGGTCTGAATCAAATGGCACTTCAGCAACGCGCGCACCACCAAGCGATTGCTGCGTAATGTCATATTGCATGCCCATTACAATCAGCGCTGTTTCAGTGGGGTCACCAATTTGCTTTTGCTTGCCATCTTCTATTTGTACGGCACCATCATTACAATACACAGCGGTCTTTACTAATAATTGGTCGTGCTCTGTCAACGATGTCAAGTTTTCTATTTTTTTGTCGTCGTCACTAAACAGTTCGACGACGGTCATTTTATTTTGGGTTAGTGTACCAGTTTTATCAGAACAAATAACCGATGCCGAACCAAGTGTTTCAACAGCCGGCAGTTTTCTGACGATGGCATGTGCTTTAAACATTTGTTGCACACCCATGGCCAATACAATGGTAACAATTGCTGGCAGGCCTTCTGGAATGGCGGCAACCGCCAAGGAAATAGCCACCATCATCATTTGATAACTATCGCGCCCTTGTAAAAAGCCGATCACAAAGATTAATAGGCAGATGACAATAGCCGCTATACCGAGCATTTTGCCCAACTCGGCCAGTTTAATTTGCAGCGGTGTCTTTTCGTCTTCTTCAGCGTCGAGCATGCCGGCAATTTTACCAATTTCGGTTTGCATGCCAGTAGCTGTAACCAACATTTTGGCCCGACCTGCCGCAACGCGCGAGGTTGAAAAGGCCATATTATGACGATCGCCCAGTGACAGTTCTTCACTTTGAATGACATCGGCGTGTTTGTCTACCGGTAGCGATTCACCGGTCAACTGCGATTCTTCAATGCGCAGTGCCGCCGTTTCTACCAAGCGGCCGTCAGCTGGTACCACGTCACCAGCATTTAATAAAACTATATCGCCAACCACAATTTCTGGCGATGGCAATTTTTGCACTGCGCCATCGCGCAACACTTGTGCTTCGGGCACCTGCATGCTCTTCAAGGCCTGCATCGATTTTTCGGCATTGTTTTCTTGTACAAACCCCAATATGCCATTTAGCAAAACAATTGCCAGTATAATAAAACCGTCGGCCACTTCATGCGTAAAAAAGCTAATTAGTGCCGCACCAATTAATATCCAGATCATAAAATCTTTAAACTGATTAATAAAGCGCCTCAACGGCGAAATGCCTTCTTTAGTCGTTAGGGCATTGGCACCATTTTTTTTAAATCTATCGCGAGCATCTGCCGTGCTTAAGCCATTTTTTATATCGCTATTGAGTTGTGCAGCGACTTCTGCCACCTGTTTATTATACATAACACCTCCCCAAATTTAGACAATCTTACTTAACTACTTTTATACCATAAACTGACAGAAATGTACACCAAGAAAGGCACCCCTAAAGCGACTTTATAATTTTTTTGCTACTTAGCACTAAAAAAAATATTTAATATGCCGACAAATACTATATAGTGTATCTTTGTTGGCTTAGTCATAGAAAAGAACGGAGGCTACTTTGCAAAAACCAACTCTTAAATTAGCGCTAGTCATGCTTATATTAATTAATTGTCTTAGCTTTTCATTTGCTGATAGCGAGCAAACAATTAATGTTTACTTCAACAATGTCTTACTCAAATTTGAAGATGCGCCACGCATCGAAAACAATCGCGTAATGGTACCGCTACGTACGATGTTAACAGCGCTTAACGCCAGCGTTTTATGGCGCGAGGCAGATAACACCGCAATTGCGCATACTGGCAATCATCGCATTGCACTAAAACTTAACCAAAGTAGTGCCGACGTCGATGGTCAGACCATCATGCTAGATACACCACCTATTCTTATTAACAATAGAGTTTATGTGCCACTGCGCTTTTTTAGCAATGCAGTTGGCTTAGACGTGATGTGGCAAGCCGAAACGCGCTCTGTATACATAAAATTAGCTGAAAGCACACAGCAAAATATTATTACAGAGCCGCTTACGATTGACCAACCAGCTGCGAAGCTGTTAAAGCGATACGGCCAACCAAACAGCATTCTGCCCAGCATGTACGACTTCAATTGGTATATCTTTCACAATAATTACAAAGATTATAAGATGTTCGGCATTAAAGATGGTGTCATTGTCGCTATCTATAACAAAACAAACAGAGCTTTGGGCAATTTAAAACTAAAGTGTGGTGACACCAAACAGACTGTCTGCAAGCACTTTCAGTGTCCAATCGATTGCATTACTAAGGGCAACAAAAAATACATGCTGAACGAAAAAAATTCAGATTTATTTTTTAATAACAATCATTACATACGTGTATTTTACGATCAGCATAACGACAATAAAGTTTCAGCAACACTCGTTATAAAATCATCTATTGAGCAAAAAGTTAAAGGCTTTTATGGCAACGACAGCGCTGAACTGACCAAAGCGTACGAAGACCTACTATTTGACTTAGCAAATGTGGAGCGCAGTCTAAACGGCCTGCCACTATACGAGCAACACAAAAACCTACAACAAGTTGCGCGCGCACATAGTCAAGACATGATTGACAGGGCATTTTTTGACCATGTCAATCCCGATGGTCTTAAACCACACCAGCGTTTAATTAAAAATAATTTACCGTTATCTTATGGCGCTGAAAATATCGCATGTGGCCAATATAGCGCGCTATATGCGCATCACGACTTTATGAATTCAGAAGGACATCGCAAAAATATTTTGGGCAGCGCCAAGCATATGGCTGCTGGTGTTAAATTTGGTGGAACCTACCATCGTTACTACACTGAAAACTTTTACACGCCAGCTAAATAAAGCCATTTTACACGCCGAGACTAGCGCGAAAAATAATATAGTGATATTCATTATTATCTAGCAAAAAAACGAACTTTTTTAAATTTTTTCATTGATTCTCATTTGGTAACGAGCTATAATTTAACCGTAAACAGCAAACAATACCATTTATGATACCACTGGGAGGTATATTATGGCTTACACGATTAAAGATACTTGTATTAGTTGCGGTGCTTGCGAACCAGAATGTCCGGTTAGCTGCATTACCGAAGGCGAAGGCATTTACGTTATCGATCAAGCTGCTTGCATAGATTGTGGCGCTTGTGCAAACGTATGTCCGGTAGAAGCACCTGTACAACAGTAGTAAATACTAAAAAAGACACCTACGCATGAGTGTCTTTTTTAGTATTTAAAATTCTTTCGAATACTTACTCTTTCTTGATCGGTTTTTCTAAAGTCAACAGGGCATCGTATAACTGACTTAAATACTTTAAAACCGCCTTTTCTTCTTTAAGGGTCATCCCCTGAACGCTTTGATGCAATACCTCATCAATGTCTCGAATAATCTTACGATAGGCCGCTTGCCCTTCTGACGTCACAGAAACAATCGTCATGCGGCGATCGCCTGGCGCATCAGATTTTTCAGCAAAATTTGCCAAGATAAATTTATTGACATGTTTGGCAACTTCTTTGCGCTCATAACCAGTTAAATCGACGATTTCTTTAATGGTCTTTGGCTGTTCCAAAATTAAATTTAATAGGCTAATATCAATAAAGTCAAGGGGCGTCTTATAATAAAAGACACGCCCCTTATGCTGTTGCAAATAAAACTGCATCAGCGTCTTTGTTGCTAATTTGTGTATGTCTGCACTATATTGCGACATTGTTATTTCTTAACGATAACGGCTTCACCCATGCCGCCGCCAATACAAAGCGTTGCCAAACCATAATTAGAAGAACGCTTTTGCATTTCGTGAATAAGCGTTACAAAAATGCGCGCGCCGCTGGCGCCAATTGGGTGACCTAAAGCAATGGCACCGCCGTTGACATTTGTCTTCGCCATATCGAGCCCTAAGTCTTTGGCAACTGCTAAAGACTGTGCAGCAAAGGCTTCATTTGCCTCAACTAAATCGATATCTTCTATTTTCAAGTTAGCTAACTTAAGCGCTTTTTGGGTTGCCGGTACAGGCCCAATACCCATAATTTTGGGGTCGACACCAGCTGATGCATGAGACACCATTGTAACTAAAGGCTTGATGCCAAGCTCGTCAGCTTTCTCTTTGCTCATTAAAATTAAGCAAGCTGCACCGTCGTTAATGCCCGAAGCATTACCGGCTGTTACAGTACCATCTTTTTTGAAGGCAGGTCGCAATTTTGCCAGCTTTTCAACAGTGACACCCGGCTTGACAAATTCGTCGGTATCAAACACAAGGTCGTCACCTTTTCTTTGCGGAATGACAACAGGGACAATTTCATCTTTAAAACGGCCGCTGTTGATCGCTGCTTCTGCTCTGTTTTGGCTCTGCGCAGCAAATGCGTCTTGTGCCTCGCGCGTTAAGCCATATTTTTCGACGATGTTTTCGGCTGTTTGACCCATATGATAGTTGTTAAATACTTCCCAAAGCCCATCGTTTACCATGCTATCGACTACTTTAGAATCACCCATGCGGGCACCCCAGCGCTCTTTATTGAGCAAGTAAGGTGCTTGGCTCATGCTTTCGGTACCGCCACAAACGACGATTTCATTATCTCCACTGATGATTGATTGTGTAGCAAGTGAGACAGACTTAAGGCCAGAGCCACAGATCATATTAATCGTAAATGCTGGTGTTTCTTGCGGTATGCCCGCTTTAATGCTCGATTGGCGCGCAACGCCTTGACCATGACCGGCTTGTAATACACAGCCCATGATTACTTCATCGACAGCGGCGGGGTCTAAACCAATCTTTTCCATCGCACTCTTAATAACGAGTGAACCCATGTCTGATGGACTAACTTTTGTCAAAGAGCCCCCGAACGAGCCAATCGGCGTTCTAACCGCAGAAACAATAACAACTTCTTTCATTTCGAACCTCCATAAATTTTAATCTAACCTCTATTTTTTTGCTCCCTTAATGAAGTAAGAAATCGTAAATAAATCTTCGATTAAGTGAACATTTTCAACTATAACTTCTTCAGGTAACTTTAAATCTACTGGCGCAAAGTTCCATATCGCATTTACACCATTTGCAACCAGTGTGTCAGCAACCGATTGCGCAGCTTCTTTATTAGTGCAAATATAGGCAATATCAACATAATGATCTTTTAAATAATCCGCTATCGTAGCAATATCAAGCACTTCAACACCGCGAAAGTTTAAGCCAATTAAGCGCGGGTTGAGATCAAACATTGCCTGCAATTTAAAATTAAACTTTTCAAAGCTCGAATAATTTGCCAGAGCCTGCCCTAGATTGCCTGCTCCGATAATAATTGTTTTATATTCACTAACTAAACCGAGAATACGACCGATTTGCTCGAATAAGTCTTCGACATTATAACCATAACCCTGTTGCCCAAAACCACCGAAATTGTTAAAGTCTTGCCTAATTTGAGAAGCGGTAAAACCCATTATCTCGCTTAATTCCTTAGAAGAAATGCGCTTGACGTCCTTATCAATTAGCTCTTTTAAATAGCGATGATACTTAGGTAAGCGCTTAATGACCGCACGAGATATTTTATTTGCCATAGATTACCTCATTTCGTTTGATATTTAACGCTAATCATAAAAAGTATAGCATTACCAAGTAGTGATGTCAATGCATAAACAAGCTGAAATAAAGCGACTTTACACTGTTCAGCAAGCTTTTTTTATGCTAAACTGCTGTAGAGGAGAATTTATGATAGCACTATCTTTTAGCCAAGTAAATAAGCGCTACGACCAGCAAATATTATTTGAGAATATGTCGTTTTCAATTAATCAAGGCGATAAAGTTGCCCTAATCGGTAAAAACGGCTGCGGTAAAACAACGGCCCTGCGTTTAATTTGCGGTCTCGAAACAGCCGATAGCGGCGACGTTCACCATGCCAAAAATATGACGATTGGCCATATTAAGCAATCTGAACTGCGCGACGACGTATCATTGATCGACTATGCCTTAGCAGCCTTTGACGATTTGATCAAGCGCGAAGCGGCACTTGCTGAAATGGAACAAAAGATGGGGCAATTTACTGAACACGATGCCGCTTTTGACGCCTTTATGGCCGATTACGACCAGATGGCCAAACAGTTTGAAACAATGGGCGGCTATCTATTTCGCTCCAAGGCAAAAGGTATCCTGATTGGCATGGGCTTTGCCGAAAGCGAACACAGCAGGTCAATATTATCGCTTAGTGGCGGACAACTGGCGCGTATAAAACTGGCACGCCTGTTAATCGATGCCCCCGATATCTTGCTACTTGACGAGCCGACCAACCACCTTGACATCAACACCACGACTTGGCTGGAAAACTATCTTAAACAATATGCCAAAACGCTTGTCATTATTTCACACGACCGCTACTTTTTAGACGCTGTATGCGATAAGACAATGGAGATCGAAAACCGCAAAATAATGCTATATAGCGGTAATTACAGTGCTTTTAAAATAAAAAAACAAGCCCAAATTGAACAAATGGAACGGGCCTATCAAAAGTATCAAACCGAAAAAAAACGGCAAGAGGCAATTATTCGAAAATTTAAACAACGCGGCACTGAGCTCTTGGCAAAGCGTGCCAAAAGCCGTGAAAAAATGCTTGAAAAAATGACACAACCCGACCAGTTTAAACAATCTGCCAAGACAATGAAGCTAAACTTAAGGGCCAGTCACAGTTCGGGCAACGAAGTACTACAAGTTGAAGGTATCAGCAAAGCCTACGCTGAAAAATCGGTTTTAAATAATATATCATTTAATATTAGAAAAGCTGAAAAAATCGGTTTAATTGGCGATAATGGCAGCGGTAAGTCGACCCTGCTTAAAATTATTGTCGGCGAGCTCGATGCCGACAGTGGTGAAATTCGTTTTGGCCACCGCGTCAGCCCAGCCTACTACGACCAAAATCAAGATAACTTAGATTATAATTTAAATATTGTCGAGGAAATTCACAATATGATTCCAAAAGCCACTGAAGGCGATGTGCGCTCAATACTGGGTAGATTTTTATTTTCAAATGACGATGCTTTTAAACCCATTAATGTCTTAAGTGGCGGTGAAAAGGCCCGCGTTATGTTGACCAAGTTGCTGCTAACCGATGCCAATTTACTACTACTCGACGAGCCGACGAATCATCTCGATATCTACAGCAAAGAAGTATTAGAACAGGCGCTGATCGATTACGATGGCACCATGCTAATTATTTCGCACGACCGCTACTTTTTAAATAAAACCTGTCAAAAAATAATTGAAATAAAAGATGGCAAAGCCAACTTATATTTGGGCAATTACGACTATTATATCGAAAAAAAAACGGCGCTTAGCAAGCCACAAGTAACGTCTGAAACCACACTGACTAAAACGGCGGTCAAGCAAAACAAGAAACTAGAACGCCAGCGCAAAGCCGAAATAAAGGCATTAAAAAACCAGTTTAACGACTGTGAAACTGCCATCTTTGAAATAGAAATGCGCCTAGGCGAAATTGCTGATGCACTTTGTTTAGTAGAAAATTACAGCGACCCGCAAAAAGTAAAAGCGCTTAGCAAAGAAGAAAGCACCTTAAAAGCTGAGCTCGACGAGAAAATTAATTTATGGGAAAATCTAGCAGAACAGATAGATAATAGCGAAATGTAGTAAACGCTGATATTAATATTTAATCAAGTTGTCATTTCGAGCGTAGTCGAGAAATCTTGGGTCTAGCATAAATCGCGATTGAAACGCTTCTTAGATACCCGAAGATACGGGCGGCGAAGCCGTATTTGCGAAGCAAATATAGTGAGGATCTGAAATCGTTCCGCTTTATCGT
>PDWI01008290.1_pt1 | contig 12295 bp, 10 predicted proteins | sample 1430891 | NCBI WGS metagenome assembly PDWI01 (sample SAMN01162508, study PRJNA174530) | Oral metagenome, whole genome shotgun sequencing project. | biome: Marine environment; feature: Marine mammal; material: Swab sample of the gingival sulcus; isolation source: swab sample of gingival sulcus...
CAAATTCCAAACCAGGAGCTAGAAAGTTAGAAATCGAAAAACTGCATTATCAATTTAACGGTACTAATCGCGGAATTGAAATCAATAGTTTGAGTTTTGATTATGGCAGTGTGGTCGGCATCTGTGGAAACAATGGAGTAGGTAAAAGCACCTTTATTAGAATTTTAATGGGCTTAGAAAAAAAGGCGAAGGCAAATATTTTTTTCGACGGTGCTTTGGTTAGTCCGAAAAAAAGACTGAAAAACAGTTATCTTGTGATGCAGGATGTGAATCACCAGTTGTTTACAGATAGTGTGGAGACTGAGGTGCATATTGGAAAAGCTGAGCAACATCCAGATGAAGAGGTGCTTAGTGTTTTGGAAAGTCTCAATATTGCTGAGTATAAGGATAATCACCCGATGAGTCTGTCAGGCGGGCAAAAACAACGGGTTGCTGTTGCCAGTGCGTTGCTGTCAGGTGCTCAAATTATATGTTTTGATGAACCAACTTCAGGGATGGATTATGAAAATATGATGAGCATTTCCAATCTTATTAAAAAGATGATTCATCACGATATTATTATTTTTATTATTTCACACGATAATGAGTTTTTGAATAACACTGCAGATTATGTGTTTGATATGACGGAATTTAATAAAGAGTGGGTTAAGACCAAAGAGTATGCATAGGGATATTAGCAAAAAAGAAGAGTGGCAGAAAATTCGAAAAGCATTATGGAGTAATTGAAAAGTATATTAGTTATTATGACACATTAAAAAGCTGGTTATCATATAGGTAACCAGCTTTGTTTTGTGATATTTTAATTAAATTTTTATATTACCACTTAAGTACCATACGGAATGTTTTATTTTTACCTTCTAGTAGAGTATCCATTGCTTCGTTGATTTTATCAAATGGAACTTCTTCTACTTCACAACGAATGTTGTGGTGATCTGCGATTCCAAGCATTTCGTTTGTTCTCATGCTACCACTAACGATAGATCCTGCAATTTTCTTTTGTGTGAAAATTAGAGGGATGTATCCATAAGTGAATTCTTCTGATGGAATACCGATTTTACAGTATGTTCCACCAAGAGTTAGTGTATCCATAAATGCAGGAAGATCAAGCGCAACTGGGCAAGTGTCAATGATAACATCTAGTTGACCAGCGATTGCTTTCATTTCTTCAGGATTTCTTGAGTTTACGAAATGATTTGCACCAAGTTCCATAGCTCTTTCTTTTTTATCTGCTGATGAGCTTAGTGCCCAAACTTCAGCGCCGACAGCTTTTGCAAACATTACAGCCAAGTGGCCAAGACCGCCTAGAGCAACGATACCAACTTTAGTGTTAGGTTTTACGTACTCAGCGATTGGTTCCCAAATTGTGATACCAGCACAAAGAAGGGGAGCTGCTTCAGAATCACTAATGCTATCTGGAATTTTAAATGCAAATTTTTCTGCGATATTCACAGTTTTTGCAAAACATCCGTGTAGATTATGGTCTTCTTTACCCCAAATACCAGCATTGCTTCCTAGGAATGTACCTTGGTAACCATTTTTACATAGGTTGTCGTGACCAGAAAGACAAGTCGCACAAGAACCGCATGAATCTCTCAACCAACCGATACCAACTCTGTCGCCAACTTTAAGTGTTTTTACTCTGTCACCAACAGCGACAACTTTACCAACACCTTCGTGTCCAGCAACTAGCGGATAGTTTGAAACACCCCAGTCATTGTCACGCATGTGAATGTCTGTGTGACATAGTCCGCAGTGAGTGATATCTACTTGCACCTCATGTGGTTGAAGAGCATCTAGCTCAATATCTTGAAGCTCTAATTTTGCACCTTTTTCTGGGCATACCCACGCTTTTGTTTTCATAAATTAATCCTCCTTTTTAAATTAATTTTAAATTGTTTTTTAACAATCATACATTAAGCATACGGCATTTTTTTCTCTTCGTCAATAGTAATTAAGCGACTTCTAATATTAATCTTAAATAAATTTAAGAGTGGTATAAAATGTTAAAAAAGGGCAGAAGTGCTTTAGCAGAATTTTACCTCCGCATATCTAATATAAATAGCAATTTTTTTAATTTTTAGAAGTCCTGTTAAAGACGATAATAGGTATATTTTAAAATATCCTGTGAATGTGCACTACTTGTGGTTTTAAAACGCTTTTTTATATGTTAAAATAAAGGGTAAGGACAAAATAAAATGACAAAGCGTTGGAGGCGTTCAAATATGAAAGAACTTTCAAGAAAATATGCGGAAATTTCTCCGTCATTGACACTGGCGATTGCTGCAAAGGCAAATGAACTGCGTGCGAAAGGCGAAGATATTGTGAGTTTTAGTGCGGGCGAGCCCGATTTTAACACACCTGAAAACATTCGAAATGTAGCGATAGAGCGTATTAACCGCGGTGGGAACGGATATACTTCTGCTTCTGGATTGACACCGCTAAAGGAAGCTGTGGCAGCGAAACTTAAAAAAGATAACGGGCTGGAATATTCTAGTTCGCAGATTGTTGTATCAAATGGTGCGAAGCATGCAATTTCAAATACACTTCTTTCTGTTTTGAACCCAGGCGATGAGGTGATTATGATTAATCCATACTGGGTTAGTTATAAGGAATTGGTAAAGATGGCAGAGGGCGTTCCGGTATTTGTCGATGCGGATCCAAACAATCATTTTAAGGCGACAGCAGAGCAGATTGCCGAAAAGGTGACGCCAAAGACAAAACTTCTTATCATTAATAGCCCAAACAATCCAACAGGTGCGGTTTATACGAAAGAGGAACTTCAGGCGATTGGAAATTTGGCGATAGAACATGATTTTTATATTTTATCGGATGAAATTTATGAGAAGTTGGTATATGGTGTACAGCACACCAGCATTGCTAGTCTTTCAGAGGAACTTTATAAGCGAACAATTGTAATTAACGGACTTAGCAAGGCATATGCCATGACAGGTTGGAGAATTGGATACAGCGCATCAAGTATAGAGATTGCAAAGATGATTGCTAATATTCAGTCACACGAAACATCGAATCCAAATACGATTGCTCAGTATTCGGCGATTGAAGCACTTGAAAGCGATAAAAGCACGGTGGCGATTGAGGAGATGCGTGTTGAATTTATGAGACGTCGTGATATTGCGGAAGATCTACTTTCTAAGATGCCAAATATTTCTCATGTGTCACCAGAGGGAGCGTTCTATATTATGGTTGATGTGTCGGCGTTTTACAACAGTGAAAACGGGATTGCTAATTCTACTGAGTTTGCTTCTAAACTGCTTGATGAGCAAAAAGTTGCTGTCATTCCAGGGGTTGCATTTGGCGTGGATAACTATATTCGATTGTCCTATGCGACGTCAGAGGAGAACATTCGCAAAGGATTGGGCAGGATTGCAGAGTTTGTGAAGGGGTTAAAGGCATAGGAATTATTAATGGTGATTTCTAAAAAGTTCTTTGCAAGTAGTAATTTTTGTAAGAATTTTTAGGTATTGCTTCATGAAAATGAAAGGTAAGGAAATAAAATAAAACTGCTTTCATAAAGAAAGCCAATAGGGGAATAATTGAAACAAATTGCACAATTCGTCAATATTGACGATTACTATTCAAGAAACGAGGTTGCCATAGCCAAAATAAGGGACAGGCTACTTGGCGCACCACCTGCGCATATTGAGACGTATGGTTGTCAGATGAATGAGCACGATTCTGAGAAAATTCGGGCTATGCTGTCAGAAATGGGGTATTCTGAGGCACGGGAATTTGAAGAAGCAGAGCTTGTGGTATTTAATACCTGTTGCGTGAGGGAAAATGCAGAACTTCGTGTGTATGGTAATTTAGGAAGGATTAAACACTTAAAGAAAACGCGGCCAGAGTTATTGGTCGCTATTTGTGGTTGCATGATGCAACAAAAGCATGTTGTTGAAGAGATTAAACGAAAATATCCATTTGTGGATCTTGTCTTTGGAACCCATAATTTACATGATTTTCCACAGTTGTTGTCTAGGACAATAGAAGCTGGAGGTGCTGCTGGCGAGGGAATGACCGTGCAGGTGCTTGAAGATGGAAATGAGATTGTAGAGGGTCTCCCGGTCATTCGAAAGAAAAAAGTAAAAGGATATGTCAATATCAACTACGGTTGCAACAATTTCTGTACGTTTTGCATTGTGCCTTACACTAGAGGACGTGAGCGCAGTAGGCTTGCGGATAGTGTTGTAAAAGAGGTTCGTCAGCTTGCAGAGAGTGGCGCAAAAGAAGTGATGCTATTGGGTCAAAATGTCAATTCCTATGGAAAGGAATTTGATATGGATTTTGCTGACCTTTTGCGTAGAGTTGACGCGGAGACAGGTATTGAGAGAATACGGTTTATGACATCGCACCCTAAGGATATCAGTTTGAAATTGATTGATGCACTTGCGGAATGTGAACATGTCTGTAAGCAGCTACACCTCCCTGTGCAGTCAGGTAGTAACAAAGTACTTAAAGAGATGAATCGTCGCTATACGACGGAGCATTATAAAAGCTTGATTGACTATGCAAGAGATAAGATGCCTGATTTGGCGATCACTACGGACTTGATTGTCGGGTTTCCTGGGGAAACGGATGAGGACTTTGAACAAACGCTGGACTTGGTTCGTGAAGTGAAGTATGACAGTGCGTACACTTACATTTATTCTAAGAGAACGGGTACACCGGCGGCGACTTTTGATAACCAAGTAGACGAATTGGTGAAATCAGAGCGCCTTAAAAGACTGGTAGACGTTGTCAACGAGGGCGTGATTGAGAAAATGAAGCGTTACTTGGGAACGGTTCAAGAAGTTCTTGTAGAAGATGTAGCAAAGCGTTCGGACGATTTGTACATGGGTAGGACAACAGGTAGTATTACTTGTACGCTTCCTTCTGCTGACTGCGAAGTAGGTGATATTGTAAAGCTTAAAATTACAAAGGTTCGAAATTTTTCGTTGCATGGAGAAGTTGTTGAGGTCGTAAAGAGATAGAAATAGGAGTATAGAATGAAGATAGAAGATGCGCGTTATCCATTGCTCAGTGGTGTTGAGTACGACACGCTCACCCCAATGATGCGCCAGTATTTTGATATAAAGAAAGATTATCTGGATCATATTTTGTTTTATCGATTGGGTGATTTTTACGAAATGTTTTTTGATGATGCGCTGAAGGCATCTCCTATTCTTGAAATTACGCTTACCAGTAGAGGAAATACTAAGACAGGAAAAATTCCGATGTGTGGCGTTCCGTTTCACGCGGTTGATGGGTACTTGAAAAAGGCAATTCAAGCTGGAATTAGTATTGCGATTTGTGAGCAGGGTGAAGTTGAAGGCAAGGGAATTGTGAAACGTGAAGTAATTCGAATTATTACGCCTGGAACAGTTTATAATTCTGAACTTCTTGACAGCAAAGACAATAATTTTGTAGCAAGTGTGTACCGTATTGAGGAGGACGGTTCGGATTTAGAGCCTGTTTCAGGGAGGCGTTTTTCGAGAGAAGGCACAAAAAGTTCGTCGCGTGATTTGTTTGAATTTTCATATGCTGATATTTCGACAGGGTTACATAGAAAAGCGAGACTCCGAAAGGATGATTTATACAGTGAAATCAGAAAATTAGCACCTTCTGAAATTATTTATTTTTCGGACAACTTATCGACAGATTTTGTAGCGCTTATTGGTGCTACAACCGATTTGTGTCGTATTGGCAATTTTTCAAATGACCCTACTAGAATGCTTGAAAATTATATTTCCTATACTGCCAAACTTCCAACTACACATCTTTTGAAAGCGGAAGATTATAGTCCGCAGGAAAATATGCTGATTGATAGTGGTAGTGTTCGAAATTTAGAGCTTACCGAGACGATGATTGGCAGGAAGCGAAAGGGTTCTCTTCTTGGTGCGATTGATTATACGAAGACGGCGATGGGAGCAAGGCTCTTGAAACAGAGTATTAAAGCACCTCTTTTGGATGTGGAAAAAATCACAAGGCGTCAAGACTTCGTGGATTTTATGTTTGTGAACTACTGGGAGAGGAGCAGTGTTCGTGAACTTCTTGCAGAAATTTACGATATTGAGCGCATTGTTACGAAGTTGGTCTATAATACAATTTCCTATCGCGATTTGGTGAGTATTAAAAATTCACTGCTTGCAATTGCTGATATAAAGCAGTTGATTAAGGGTTTTGATTATTTGATTGATCCGCTTGAACCACTTCCTGAAATTTCTGAGCGAATTGACCGTGCGATTATGGATACGGGCGAGGGTGTTAAAGATGGTTATTCCGCGGAACTGGATGAACAACGCGAGTATCTTCGTGGCGGGAAAAAGTGGATATTAGAACTAGAGAAAAAGGAAAAAGACGCGACAGGTATTCGTACGCTAAAAGTTAAATATAATAAAGTACATGGATATTATATTGAAGTTTCTAAATCCTTTATGGATAAAGTGCCAGAGCATTATGTACGTAGGCAGACTCTGGTGAGTTCAGAGCGTTATGTGACTGAGGAACTCAAAGAGCTGGAAGAAAAGGTGCTTAGTGCATCGGATAGAGCCGATATATTAGAAAAGGCGATTTTCGAAGACATCAAAAAAGAATTAAGTGCAGTGGTGGAAACGCTGAAGAGCGACGCGACTTACATCGCAGAAATTGATATGTTGGTTTCTTTTGCCGAGCTTGCCTATGTGTCGGATTATATTCGACCTGTGGTTGACAATAGCGATGTGCTCAATATTGTTGGTGGTCGTCATGCGGTGATTGAAACAATTACTGATTTTATTCCGAATGATACCCATATGAATTCGAAGGATGAAAAGCTGTTTATTCTCACTGGACCGAATATGGCTGGAAAGTCGTCTTATTTGCGCCAGAACGCGATTATTATACTGCTTGCTCAGATGGGAAGTTTTGTGCCAGCGAAGAGTGCACACATTGGTATTTGTGACCGCATTTTCACTAGAGTAGGGGCATCCGATGATTTAGCTGAGGGGCGTTCGACTTTTATGGTGGAAATGAAAGAGCTTGCGTATATTTTAGAGAATCAGACGGATAAGTCCTTTATTATTTTGGATGAAATCGGTAGGGGAACATCGACCTTTGATGGGCTTAGTATTGCGCTTGCAGTGGCTTGGTACTTGTCGGGTAAACGTGCTAAGACAATGTTTGCGACGCATTACCATGAAATGACGGAGTTGGAAGGCAGGTTGTCGGGCGTTCTCAACTATCGAATTGAAGTGAAAAAGCAGGGGGAAGATATTGTCTTTCTCAGAAAAATTTTCCGTGGTAGTGAGAGTAAGAGTTATGGTATTGAAGTGGCAAGGCTTGCAGGTGTTTCGGACGAGGTTGTCGCAAAAGCGAGGGCAATTCTCAGTGTTCTCAGCGAAGATAAGGGGCATATTAGTGCAGTGCTTGATGCCATTGGAGAGTTTTTCGATGGGCAGGACAGAGTGCTTCAAGGAGATACAATTTATAGCATAGATGAGACTGATTTAGCATCTGATATTGTTGGAGAAGAGAAGCAATCGAGTGGTACAGCTGATAGTGGTAGTGCCAACGAGATTGTCGCTGAACTTCAAAATCTCAATATGGATGAGCTTTCTCCGATTATTGCGTGGCAGACACTGCAAGAATTGGTGGAAAAGTCCAAAAAATAAGTGATTCTGTGTATGAGAAAATTACTTTTAGAAATTTGGAAAAGGATAGCTCTTGTTTGAAAATAGTGTAACAACAAAGTAAGCGAATTTTTATTGAAAGGTAAGTAGTCGAGGTGAATTGTGGAACGATGGGATTTATATGATAAAGACGGTAATAAGTTGGGGAAGACCATGCCAAAAGGCGGTGAAGTTCCAGCGGGTTGCTATCGTTTGGTGGTGCATCTTGGGTTTTATAATAAAAGCGGAGAACTTTTAATTTGTCAGCGAAAAGAGGATAAGAACTTGTTTCCGAATTACTGGGAAATATCGGTGTCGGGATCTGTTATTTCTGGGGAGACTAGCGAAGAAGCGATTAAAAGGGAAGCGTTAGAAGAAGTTGGGGTTGATATTAGTGAAGAGCGTCTTGTACCGCATCTTACGCTTTATAGTCCGCGAACCGTTCACAGTATATATTTGTTGCAGAGAGAGCTTAAATTAAGTGATTTAACACTTCAGCCCGAAGAGGTAAAGGATGCGAAGTGGGCGAGTAGGAGTCAGGTGCTTGAAATGATTGAGAGAGGTGAGTTTATCCCGTATCATAATGGTTTGACGAATCTCTTGTATGATATGATGGAACATGGACGAGGCATGCGAAAGAATCAGATTTAAACAGATAAATAACGGAAAAAGGAAAGAATCGTGGAGAATTTTACGAATAAGGATAATGAGCTGTTAGAAGAAATTTATCTGGCATATCGTCAGAAAATTTATTTTTTGGCGTACCGTTATTTGCACGATGAAAGTCTTGCTGAGGATATGGTTGGCGAGACAATTCTTAAAATTCGAGAAAAAATAATTAAAAAAGAAATTAATTCTTGTCACAAAATCGGCTCCTTAATTGGATATATAGTGAAGGGGCTTTGTGTCAATCTAATCAAGCGAAATGAAAAAGTGGCTTATCGTGAGATTTATGACTATGAAATGCCGTACGAGGAAAATATTGAGAGCGCTCTAATGGTTCGTGAGGCGATTGATGAGCTACCAGACATTTATAGAGAAGTCTTTGAAATGAAGGTTCTGGAACAGTTATCTTACCCAATGATTGCTGAAAAAGTAGGGATTACTGAACCAGCGGTTCGAAAGCGTATGGAAAGAGCCAAAGAAATGATGAAAAAAATATGGGAGGAAAGGGATGAGTAAGCGTGCAAATAATCAAAATACAATAAAAAATAACGCTGAACAAAGCGTTCATCGTGAAGTGCTTGAAAATAATCACAAAAACGAATCACTAGAAGAGATTTTGCGACGCTTTGATAGCATTGATACCGATCTTGATGCGATGGAAATCCCTGAAAAACATGTTTTTTCTGAAGAGCACGAGAGGAAGATGGCGGCGTTTTTTGAGGCGCTTAAAAATGGAGAGAAAATTGAGGTTGCCAGCAGAATCTTTAAGAAAGAGAGCAAGAATTCTGTTGATTTGAAAAACAAAAAAACAACGTTTTCAGATGAGGGTAGCGGAGATAAAAACAAAAATTTTGAAGTTGTATCACCACAGCAGAGTATTGGATTATCTGATAAAGACCTGATGAAAGCACAAGATGAGACAGGGTATTATAAAAAAGTATCACAAGAGTTTGATATAAAAGAACTGAATGTTGGGAAAAATCGTGAGAGCGAAAAATTAGATAATGGTGAATTAAATAATAAAAAATATTTCACAAAGAAAAAGTTTGGTAGTTATAAAATTGCTGTGAGTATCGCCGCTGTGCTAATTATTGGTACGGCTGCGTTTAATATTGATACTGTCCTTGCATATGCAGGTAGAGTGAGTGCTTTTGTTGTACAGACGTTTGAAGAATATTCAATTATTACAGTGAATAAGGCGAAAGATGAAGCGGTTTGTGAAGCAAAAGAGGATTCGTTACAAGATGAAGGTTTTAATTTATTTGCTTGTGGTAGTGGAAAGCCAGATGAGAATCAGGCACAGGATGAGACAGTTTTTTTGACGGAAATGGATTCTACGCAGTGTGGGGAAAGAATTGAGGGAAGTGTAGTTGATTTAAGCAATCTTAATTTGCCGAATACTGAAAAACAATTGGGGTGTCAAGATGCAGAGGGTGATTGTGAGTATCTAGAAGTTGATTTTGCTACAATGGATACGTACGAAATATTTGATAATTTTGAGCTTTCTTATCACAATGATGAGTTTGCTTTGGTTGGTAAATATCCTGGTGGCATGATGCCTTGTTATCGATATGAGGCTGCTGATGGCAGAGAAATAGATCTTATGGCAATGCCGGATGATGCGACTAGTATGTGTGATACAGAAGATGCAGTGGTTTACGAAAAGGAACTAGATGGAGTAAATTATTTTTGTGTTGAAAAGTTAGGTAGGCTACAAGTTTACTATACTAAAGGAGAAATTTTATTTCATATTTTGACGGATTTGTCGTTTGATGAAATTTATAAAGAAATTCCCAAGATGGTATTTATTCCAAAGAAAGTAAAGGATAGCGATGTGGCTGGACTCTTTAAGGCGCGTGTGATGTCTTCCCATGAAATCGATGTAGAATATAAAAATCATTCACATGGTGAACTTAATTACGATTTGCCGTATCGATTAGAAGTATTTAAAAATGGATCATGGGAAGTGATTCCATCGAATTTAGATTATGTGGCAGTCGTGAAAACTTTGGCGTGGGATGAAGAAGTCGAGGATACCATTGATTTGTATAATTATGGTGATTTAAAGGATGAGCTTCCAGATGGAGTTTACCGTATCACTAAGCGGTTTACGGGAGAACGTACGACCGAAGTGGACGGTACAAAGATTGGGGAATCGTTCGCTGAGGACGTTGTGTTTGAATTTGAAACGAAAGACGGGGCAATAAAGTCTATTCGTTAGAGTTTTTCGCATAAAATGTGGTGAAATAAAAATGGTGCACAGTTTTTTGTGACACCATTTTTATATTAATTTTTTAGATCAATGGATTATCCCATTCATTATCTTCATATTCTTCATCTTCCAACAGGTCTTCATAATTTAACATATTTAAATTACAATATTCATTCCAATCACAACACCCTTGACGCTCAAACTCATCTATATGGTACTGACTAATTCTTGCCATAAAAACCTCCCTAGTTTTATTATATATATATTGTCAATACTTGAAAAGGTAAAATTTTAAAAAAGTTGAGGCTGTAATTTTGAAAACGATAATAAATGTGTGCTAAAATATAATGAAATAAGATATTAAAGTGAGGAAGTTATGTTTAGAATAGCGATATCCGATGACCAACCAGTTATATTAAAGCAGATAGAAAATATTGTAATTTCTGAGTTGGATAAAGCGAATATAAAATGTGATATTTCTCTTTTTGATTGTGGGCGAAGTGTTTTAAATTATGATGAAATAAAGGATTTTGATGTTATTTTTTTAGATTGAATTGCAAGACATGAATGGGATAGAGGTTGCAAATGAGTTAAGGAATATTGGCTATGAAAATATTATTGTTTTTATTACCTCATTTGCTGATTATTCTTTAGACGGTTATAAAGTATCTGCATTTCGGTATATAATCAAAGATAATTTGGAAAGTGAATTAAAAGATTGTATTTATGATATTATAAAAAAACAAGGTATTAAACAAATAATTTTTGATAAAGTGATGTTTGATATTAGAGATTTTGTTTATGCTGAGAGTGATGACCATCATATTGATGTTCATTTGATAAATGGCGAAGTACATACTTTTTATAATAATTTGAATAATTTTGAAAAGTTATGTAATTCTGAATTGTTGTTAAGGGTACACAAAAGTTATCTAGTAAATACTGAGTATGTGAAAGAGATAAGATGTTACGAATTGACACTTAAAAATGATATTATCATTCCTATTCCAAAAGCGAAGTATGGTAAGGTATTGAACAAAATAAGTATTAGAAAAGCAATTTGGGGGTAATTATGTATCAGGAATTGTTGATTTCTATGTTCTAAGTTTAGGGTTATTTAATGGTTTTATTTTCTAAAAATATATTTAAAATGTACTAGTAATATCCGTTTTTCGTTGTTTTATGTCCGTTTTTCGTTGTTTGTATTGACTGTGTTAGATAAGAACAGTATTCTTGCATTGAGGTAGATATGTTGTGCAAGCATATTTTGCATGTTTATCATAATATGTGAGGGGGAAATTTGAAAAAGTATTTCAAGAAGTTTTTTTGGCAAAATACAAGGGTAGTTTTTATATATGTACTATTTGCTTTATTATCCATTATTTCACCTTGGTTTACAATGAAGGGATTTGATAAGTTATTAACGAAGGACGTGAAAGGCTTTTTAATTTACATGGGAATAAATATTGGAATTGCACTAATTATTTTGCTGATGAATTATTCTCGGAATGTTGAAAAAGAAAAAGTAGCAACCCAAATGCAAACTGCTCTTAGAGAAGATATTACTAAAAGACTTGAAAACTGTTCATATCAAAAGTTTAATTCTGAAAAAACAGGTAGTTTTATATCATGGTTGGATACCGATATAAGTACAATTGACCAAAATGGATTTACAGCAGTTTATGATATTATTGATCGTGGGATTATTGCCTTGTTTGCGCTGATATCACTATTTATTATACATTGGAGTCTTGGAGTCGTAAGTATATTTTTATCA
>PDWI01008498.1_pt1 | contig 12292 bp, 12 predicted proteins | sample 1430891 | NCBI WGS metagenome assembly PDWI01 (sample SAMN01162508, study PRJNA174530) | Oral metagenome, whole genome shotgun sequencing project. | biome: Marine environment; feature: Marine mammal; material: Swab sample of the gingival sulcus; isolation source: swab sample of gingival sulcus...
TGGCAAACCAGGGAATCAACCCTCTTGTCGCTATTCAGATGGCTTTGAATGGAGATATTCCTAAAACTGAAATTGGTGAGGGCGAGTAGTTACATTTTAAATTTATTAAAAACAATATGGTACCGGAGAATCGAAAGTTTTAAGGCGTCTTCTCCGAAACTCGACAGTCAGATTTTTTGTATAAATCAGAATTTTTGTATAAAAAGGGCGCACCTGTCTTTGTCCATAGCTGTATTGCGATATATCCTGGATTGTTATTGTGTCCAGTCCTGCCGCTATCTCAGGATCAGGTAACAGGGCTGCTGTTCTCTGCGTGAAATCATCTCCGATATCACGGCTTGAATCAGCCGCATTATCGCATGGGGAGCGAAACTGCGAAAATCCTTGAGCAGGAGACTCGAAATAATAATTTTTACCGCCCGCTCCGGGGGGATGTCACTTGACCGGGTTCTGATGTAAGCGTCGAACTGACGCCATATGTCATCCGTAAACTTCAATGCGATCAGCTGAAGAAGTCCGGGAGCAATTGCGCCAGTCATAGCAAATCACTCGCATGCTCCCCAACAGGAGGTGACATTATCGAGAGCAAAATCAAGCGCCATCTGGACGATGTTTGTTCCCAAGTTTTTTTTAGCTTTGCCCGATTCTTCGTCACCCGGCATTCGACCGCCGTCTTTTGGCTGCTGGGTATGATCTCCAGGCAGGGCAACTCTGCCATCATAAAAAAGGCATTCATTTTGGGAAAGAACGAAGGCCCCCCACAGAAAAATCAGGTCTCCGCAGGAAAAGGCGGACGATCAGAACAGATGAAGCAGTCGAAGACAGCCACTTTCTCCAACGTTCCAGAATCGGCAAAAAGAGGTGACTCCGACCATTTCACAGGAACCTGTAAACCCCCAAACGACCATGCAAAAAAACAACCAGGTTCTTTTACGGGAGAATGCTTTCTGCAATTCAAAATCGAAATAATAGATAAAGGTTAAATTTTTTTACCCCTTTCATTTTGTGAACAATATTTAACCTAGACACATTCTGTCTGATTTATGAAATACAATAATTATGAGATTTATTCAAATAAATTCCTGAGAACTTCTGACTGTCGAGTTCCACAATGATTTGAGTTGCTTCCTATCACGCTCCCCAAAATCCGTTATAAATCAGAATATTATCGTGGATCAAGGATAAGACCCCGGAATCCAGCATGAGCCTGCCGTTTTAAGACGGCGCGACGCCCCCTCACCGCGCCTGCGGCCAGGGTAAGCGGCCAAAAGGATCGGTTTCCAAATACGGCTCCACCACAATGGCGCCATCTTCCACATGGGCGAATTCCACGCCGTTGCCGTCCTTGCCGCTCCCCGGACCCGCTGCCGCGCCCGCCGCCACCGCCGGTCCGATCTGGATCTGCATGGGCCGGAAATCCAGGGCCAGAATGATGCGGCTGTCGTCGTCCGGCTGCCCCGCGATGGCCGTGCCCATGAGGCGGCCCATGACCAGCACGTCTCCCCCGGCCATGATTTCCGCGCCGGGATTCACGTCTCCCATGATGATCAGATGACCTTCGGACGCGATTTTCTGGCCGGAGCGCACCCGGCCCGCCAGCACCATGGCATCTCCATGATGGCGCTGAAAAGCCTGGTGCATGTCCTGACGGCGATCCTTTTCTTCCGGATTGCGCACCCAGCCGGATGCTGTCTCTTCGGATCGGGCCGGGGGCGGCGCCACGGCCGCCGCCTGAAATTCCGTCATGAGAAAGGCCGAGAGCGCGGCGAAACGGGAGGCGTCATTACGCATTTCTTCCGGCTCTTCCCCCGTATCCAGCAGCAGGCGGGCATTCTGGATCTGGGAACGGATATCGGTCAGACGGCGGGTCAGTTCGGCTTGAATGTCTTTGAGGGGCGGTTCCGGGGCGATGAGCAGGCACAGGGTATTGCCGATGCCTTTCAGGCGAACGGACGATGTATGGTCATTCATAGGGCGTTTTCCAGGGGGAAACGGGCCTCCGGGTTCATATTTGCGCAAACTATAGGGAAAAGCGGATGAACTGTCAATCTCGGGGAATGGCGGGAAATCCCAGGCGGATGGTGCAGCCCGTGTCAGAGGGATAATCGCCCCGCCGCCGGTTGTTCATGGCGTCCACCGTGCCGCCCATGGCCGCGAGGGCCTTGCGCACAAAGGCCAGACCGATGCCGGTGCCCCGGGTGTCCGGGGTGAGGGCCGCTTCGCTGCGGTAAAAATCGTCAAATACCTTTTTCAGATCTCCCGGCGGAATGCCCGGCCCCGTATCCGATACATCCAGGTAAATCCGGCGGCGGCGGCGAAACAACGAGATCCGGATTTCCTTTCGTGGGGCGGATTTTCCGAATTTCAGGCTGTTCTCCATGAGATTGACAAGGGCCTGGGTCGCCAGTTCCGGATCATGCCGGGCCGGTCCCGGGTCTTCTTCCGGCGGTGTCAATATGAATCCGTGCCGCGCTGCGGGGCCCTTCATGGCCGCCACCGCGTTTTTAACGGCCGGCATCAGGGAGGCGGATACAAGCTGGATATTCCGGCGGCGTTCAATGCCGGAAAAGTCCAGAATCCGTTCGATCAGGCGGCCCAGACGGGCGGATTCCGTGTTCAGGGTGTCGAAATAACGTTGTTCGTCTTCCGGGTTCCGGGCCATTCTGGATTCCAGCATCTCAATATACATGCGGATATTGGTCAGCGGCGTTTTCAGTTCATGGGTCACGGACGAGACGAATTTGCGCCGCCGTTCCGACAGATCCGCGATGGCCGCGCTGCTGCGGTAGAGGGCCGCCAGTCCGGTCAGGATGATGAAGCCGAACAGGGCCGTAACCAGTCCCAGCAGCCGGCGGGCGTCGGACGCAGGGGGGCGGCGGCCATGAATATCCGCCGTGACAAAGGCGAAGGGCCGGGAAAAGGAGCGCCGTACCGCCACATCGGCGGCAGCATCGGGTTCGGAGAACTGCCCGGCGCTGGTGACCGGGTGCTGATGGGGATAGAGACGGAAAGCCAGCCGGGTATGGCGTGAAATGGGAGAGGCGGAAAACCGGGAAGAAGCCAGGAAGCGGGTCAGGGCCGTTCCGTCGATGAGCATGCCCTGGCGGAAAATCCGGCCCCCGATTTCCACTTTCCGGAACAAAAGGAAGCGTTGTCCGCCCAGATAAACGGACTGGAAGGGATCCAGGGACGCGGTCAGGATATCGGCCGGGCCGTTATCCGGTCCGGCGGCGGCGATTTCCCGGCCGCGTGAGACTTCAGGGCGCGGCATGTTTTCCAGCGGAAAGGACGAACCGGCTCCGGCGGCCCCGGATGACTGCAGGGAGATAGGGGCCGGCGCCCCCGGTGCTGTTTTTTCTTCCGGGAGGCCGTTTCCGGCGCCGTTTATTTTCAGGGCCAATGCGGTATTTGACGGTGCGATGCTGTCCCGCAGGGCCAGGTTCAGGGCTTCGTCCCGCGTGACGGCCTGGCGTAGAGGCTTTCGGCGATACGCGCTTTTTTTTGCCGGGGCAATATCCGCGGCATCGGATTTCCGGGACAGGAAACGGAATTCATATTCGGCGGGCGGGCCCGGCTTTTTGGCCGCCATGGGCGCGGGGGGCGGAAATACGACGGGCCGCCGCTGCTCTTCTTCCGGAAGAGAGCGAAAAGCGGAGCCGGCCGCTTTCAGCAGGGCGCGCCGGGTGACATATCCCGAAGACAGCGGGGTCGTGACGGCTCCGTCGGGATGGATCTGCAAATATCCGATAATAAAAGGCAGGTTTGGTTTGCGGGAAAGGGGCGACGGCGGCCCGGTCATGGGGGAAACGGGCCGGACCGCGTATTCATTGATATCCCGCTGTTCTTCCTCCCGGATCAGGCGGACCAGGCCGCGGTCCATTTCATCCAGGATGGTGCGGGCGAAATAGCGGGTCTGGGCGATTTCTTCCCGCGCGATGCTCCGGTAGGCAGCCTGGACCAAACCCGCTGCCGGCAGGGCCAGCAGCAGCAGAAAGATTGCCATCAGCCGCCGGAGACCTTTCATTCCATGGCCTCCACCCGATATCCCTCGCCCCGGATCGTCCGGATTTCCACTCCCGGGTTCAGGAGCGGTCCCAGTTTTTTGCGCAGTTTTTGAATATGGATTTCCACGGTACGGGTCTCAATATCCGCGTCCGCGTACCGCCAGACATCAAGGAGCAGCTCTTTTTTGGATACGATGCGGTCCGGCCGGTCGTGGAAATAGCGGACCAGATCCATCTCCCGCCGGGTAAGGGGCAGCTCGCGGCCGTCCCGGTGCGCCAAGAGCGACGCGGGATCAAATTCAGCCCCGCCGAAATGAAAGGTGCCGGTTTCCGGTGCGCGGCCCGTGCGCCGGAGAAGGGCTTCCACCCGCGCCATGAGTTCCCGCAGGGAAAAGGGCTTGGTCACATAGTCATCCGCGCCGGCGGCCAGGCCCCGCACCAGGTCGTCTTCGGCGCCCCGGGCCGTGAGCATGAGAATTCCCTGGCCGGGCCGGCGTCTGCGGACCGTCTCGCAGATCCGGAATCCATCCATGGAGGGCAGCATCAGATCCAGGATGATCAGATCAAACCGGCCGGACAGGGCGGCGTCCAGTCCGGTTTCGCCGTCGGATTCGCCGGTGGGATCGTATCCGTGAAAAACCAGCACGTCCAGCAGACCGGAGAGAATCGCCGGGTCATCTTCAACGATCAGAATGCGGGGACGGGACATGGCGGCTCCTTGTCCGGAACTTTTTCCGCGCCGGGAGTCCGGAATGGGCGATCAGAAATATCCCCGGTCCAATTTCCGCGCATCTACCAGCTAATGGAAATGGGCGGTACGCGCCCGCCGGGTTTCACTCCCCGGAGATTCACTTCCATAAGGCGCTCCGCGCCCACAAAGACGTGCAGGAGATAATTCCCCGGGCTTCCGCCGGTGGAGGGGCGGGAAAAGGCGTATTGTCCATATTTGTTCAGCGAGGTCACGGCCGCGTATTGTCCGCCTCCCTCTGGCAGAAGTTTCAGGGTGACGACCTGGCGGCCGATTTTATTTCCCTTTACCGTGCCCATTATCCACCATTCTTTTTCCGGATCAGCGGCAGAAGCGGACATGGCAGAGCTGAAGAACAGACAGACGGCGAAACAGGGGATGACGAGGGAAAAAAGCGGATGCGGAAAGCACCGGCGACGGGCAATAAAGGAAAGCGGACGGCAGTTCATGGTGATTCTCCTGTTCGGGCGGTTTCCGGAGAGAGCGGGTATCGGATGGTATAGCAGAACCCCGCCGGATTGGCAAGGGACCGCGAATGCGGAGCGGTCTTTAAAAATCCATGGAAAAGCCCCCGCCGACAGCGCATACCCGTCCATGGGACAAAGGGCCCGCCTCCCCGCCCGCCTCTCCGGATGACGCTGGATTGCGCCGGGAGGCGGCCAGCAGGCGGACCGCCCTGGCACCCGTGCAATGGCCGATTCCCAGGAACCGGATGTTCATGCGGTCCAGCTCCGCAGCCACATATTGCAGGTGAACGGGCCCGGCATCCAGAAGATGAAGTCCGCCCAGGACGGCGTAAACCGGCTGATCCGGAAACCGGGCGGACACATAACGGAGGGTGTTCAGAATGCCCCGGTGGGCGCAGCCGGAAATTACAACGGTCCCGTTTTGGGATGCAAAACAGCAGATCTGTTCGTCCGGGAATTCGTCCGGGAGCGGTTTCGCCGCCGGGCCGGTATCCGTGAGGGTGAAAAATCCCCGGGGCGGGGGTTCGCCTTTGGGATGAAAGGGAATGCCGGGGCAGATGAACAGGCCCGGCGCGATTTCAATCTCCGTGCCGGGAAGGGATTCATGGATCCGGACGCCGCAGGCTTCCAGTTCTTCCCGCAGAAAGGGAATGCCGATGGACGCCCCGGCGCCCTTTCGCTCACTGAACCGGGGCGTGAAGGCCCCGGCGCCGGTATACAGATCAAACCCGCCGGCGCTGGCGCCGGCCAGCGCCATAAGCCCTCCGGCGTGGTCGTAATGGCCGTGGCTGAGCACCACGGCGTCAAGATCCCGGGACAGGGGCGGCGTTATACCCAGTTTTTCGGCGTTGTGAAGAAACGCGCCGGATTGCCCGGTATCGAAAAGGATCCGTTTTCCCCCGGTTTCCAGGAGAAAACTCAGGCCGTGTTCACTTAACAGATCCGGGTATTCCGGCAGGACGGTGTTCTCCAGCAGGGTCGTAATGCGCAGGGAAAGACGGCGGGTCATGGACGGCATTCTCTCTGTGAGGCAAAACGGAAAACGCCGGCGGCCGCAGGTAAACGGTCACCGGCATCTGGCGGCGCAAGGCGGTTGCGGCTCCCGATCCCCCCGGGCCGGATTGGCGTCCGGCCGGAATCGGATCAAGACCGGATCAAAACCGGAGCAAGACCGGATCAGGGAACCAGGGCGGCCAGACGCACGGCGATCCCGTCGAACGCGGCGGACACCGGGGAATCCTGGTACTGTTCCTGATAGCTTTTCCCCTCGTCGCTGCAGACGACCATTCGGGGGTCAAAGGGAATTTTTCCCAGAAATGGAATCTGAAAATCCGCAGCTGTTTTCTCGCCGCCTCCCGAGCCGTACATATCAATATCCTTGCCGCAGTGGGGGCAGACGAATCCGCTCATATTCTCAATCAGGCCGAAGACCGGCATTTTCACGGTCTTGCAGAAATTGATGGATTTGCGCACATCCGCCAGGGCCACCTCCTGGGGCTGGGTGACAATCAGGGCCTGGGCGCCGGAAATGGTCTGGACCACGCTCAGGGGCTCGTCCCCCGTACCCGGAGGGGAATCAATGATCAGAAAATCCAGATCGCCCCATTCCACGTCCGCCACGAATTGCCGGATGGCCGAATGCTTGACCGGTCCCCGCCAGATGATGGCATCGTCTTTTCCCGGATTCAGGGATTCGATGGATACCGCGCTCAGGTTTTCCGAATATTGGAGCGGCAAAAGTTTGCGGTTTTCGTTGATGCCCAGCATTTCGCGGCCCACACCAAGCATGCGGGGAATGTCCGGGCCGTGGATATCCACATCCATGATGCCGACTTTTTTCCCTTTTCCGGCCAGGGCCATGGCCAGGTTGACGGAGACGGAACTCTTGCCGACCCCTCCCTTTCCGCTCATGACCATGAATTTGAATTTTATTTTGTCCAGGGAGCGGTTGAGCTCTTCGTCCTGGGCTTTCTGGGGATTGGGTTTGTTGTCGCCGGTGATCATTTCCATCCTGATCTGTCTCCTTGGTATTGATATTCATGCCGCCGGGGCGGCGTCCGGTTTCAGGCATATCCCGAAAACGCAGAATATATCCGGCGAACGCAGAACGCAATATGCAGGCCGCGATATTTCCGGACGCGGTAAATATCGCGGCACCCGGAGAAACCGGCCGGTGGGGATCATTCTTCTTCCCCGGGGTCCAAGCCTCCGGAAATCCGGTGAAAATATTTTCCGCCGCATTCGGGACATATATCGGGACGCCCCGTCTGGGGCGGTTCTCCCCATTGATGTTTGCATTTATCGCAGATAAACCGGCGTTCCTCTTCCACCAGCGTATAATTTCCGCCTTCCACATTGATGGCCTTCCCGTTGATCAGGGCGTCGGCCACCACCTCGCGGGCCCGCTGGATGATACGGCCGAAGGTGGCGCGGGAAACCCCCATGCGCTTTCCGGCCTTTTCATAGGAAAGACCGAGCAGGTCCGACAGGCGGATGGCTTCGCATTCGTCCACGGTGAGGCTGACTTCGTCCAGAGCCACCATGGGGATGCCGCGGGGTTTGAAATAACTGATATCCGGTTTGTAGGTCACAATGCGGAATTTTTTGGGTCGAACCATGGGACTGCCCTTTTTTTTTGAGAATTAGCTCTAAAGTTTCTTTCCGGTTTTGTCAATGAGATAATTCCGGGAGATAATTTCCGGGAGATAATTTCCGGGAGATCATGGCCGGAAATGCCGCCGGCACCTTACTATTTTGATCATGTAGTTTAAATTATATTTTTCTCAGAATCAAATAAAATTCAGTATGTGAACAAAAAATATCTATGGTCCGCAAATAACTTGAATACACTGCCTGGGTCTGGTAGGAAAACATGGATAAAAGCTGGTTGAAAATCAGGGAAATGGATCAGGTCTATGAGGGAAGAGCAAAGCGGGACGCCAGCCGTGGATCTGACGGTATCCATTGGAAATCTGGCCCTTTCCAGCCCCGTGATGACGGCTTCTGGCACGTTTGGATACGGGCGGGAATTCGAGGGCCTGGCCGATCTCTCCCGCCTGGGCGCCGTGGTGGTCAAGGGCATTTCGCTGGAACCGTCTTCGGGCAATCCGCCGCCGCGCATCGTGGAAACCTCCTGCGGCATGCTCAACGCCATCGGGCTGGAAAATGTGGGCGCGGATGTCTTTCTGGAAAAAAAAATGCCCTTTCTGCGGCGCATCGGCGTTCCGGTGGTAGTCAATATTTACGGCAAGGCGGTGGAAGAATACGCCCGTCTGGCCGAACGCCTGGACGAGGTTCCCGGGGTTTCGGCCCTGGAAGTGAATATTTCCTGCCCCAATGTGAGCGCGGGCGGCATCGCCTTTGGTACCGATCCAGAGATGGCGGCCTCGGTTATTTCCGCTGTGCGCAAGAACACGGGCCTGCCGGTCATTGCCAAACTTTCGCCGAACGTGACGGATATTACGGTCATCGCGAAAGCGGTGGAAGCCGCTGGCGCCGACGCCGTATCCCTCATCAACACCCTGACCGGTATGGTGGTGGACGTCCACCGCCGCGCACCCATGCTCGCCAATATCACGGGCGGCCTGTCGGGACCAGCCATCCGTCCTGTGGCGGTCCGGATGGTCTGGCAGACGGCCGGAGCGGTCTCGATTCCCGTCATCGGCATCGGCGGCATTCTCACGGCCCGGGATGCCCTGGAATTTCTCATCGCCGGGGCTGCGGCCGTGCAGGTGGGGACCGCCAGTTTTATCCAGCCGGATGCGGTGGACCGGGTGCGGGAAGGAATCGCATCCTATCTGCGGGAAAACGGATTCGCCGCGGTGCGCGATATCATTGGCAGCCTGCGGCTGCCGGCGGATTGAAGCCGGCCATGCCAGGGCTGACCGCCGTCAGCCGCTGAAAAAGACCAGGTATAAAATAATGCCCTCGGCCATACCGGTCACCACGGCCATGGACAGCAGGTTCCGGTAGCGCATATGGCAGAACAGGGTGAAGCAGACAAAGGCGGAAAATACGAAAATCATACGCTCCATGGTGGTTATGGTCCCCCGGACCAGGGGGATGACAATCCGCATGGAAAGGGTTACTGACAGCATGACCAGAAGGCCCGTGACAAAGGCCCGCGCGGGATAGGGCTTTTCTTCGCCGTCTTCTTCGTTGAAATCGGTGATGGTCCGGTTATAGCCGAACAGGGCGAAGAGCAGCAGGGAGACGGCTCCCAGCGGGGCAATGACGAGCTTGTGAAATCCGCCGGTCTTGCTCCATAATTCCACAGCATAGATAATGGACAGAAGAGCGTAGAGTCCCAGGGTGATATAGACCTGCCATGACAGCAGTTTTGCTCGGCTCATTCTCTTCCCTTTCCTGCAATGACCGGAAACGGCGTGTTCGGATTCATATCCGGGCAGCTCAGACCGGATACCGCGTTCAGACCAGATGAAACAGGCGGATTGCCGCGCGGATGCCCAGAACCAGACCCACGCCGGCGATCAGCCCCACGGCGGGCGCCGGGCCGCCCCACCGCCGGTTCAGATAATATCCACAGGCCAGCACCCCCGCCAGGGTCATCCCCGCCGTATCGCCGGGATGGGAGGGTACGCCCCCGAATACGGCCGACGCGAGGAACATGCCGGCAAAAAACAGGATGATGTCGATTTGAAGCGTTTCCGCCGCCGGAACCGTGGCTTCCCCGGCGTCATCACCACCCGCGTCATGGATACCGGCGGGGGCGTCGGCATCCCCGGTCTCCGGCCGTGAAGCTGGCCGTGAAGCTGGCCGTGAAGCTGGAAGGACAAAGGCGGCGAACAGGGCCAGCGGCAGGGGAAAAAGCCCCAGGGCCAGCAGATGAACGGCCTCGGCCGGTTCCCGCACCCCCCAGGCGGGCGGCAGGGCGCACAACAGAATCAACCCGGTGAAAAGCAGACGGTCCATGGCCCGCCACTGTATTCCCGAATTCCCGTAACTGTCAAGAAATACCGGTATTTTCCGGAAAAACAGAACCCGCATGATCATGGATATCCCTCCGACCCCTGCCTCATCCGCGTTTTTTGATCCTGGCCTCAAGCGTCTGGACCAGTGGCTCCATTCCTGCCGCTGTCCCAATTTCGCGGCGGCCGGATTGCGGGATTCCGGGCATTCTGATACCGTTCGCAGCAACAGCCTGGACTTATTTATACACCGAGCCGGGAACCCAGCTTCTTTCCCTCTTCTGGAAACCGCCGCCGGAACCTGTCTGATGGCGCGGTTCCGGCTGTCTTTATCGGGGCGAACGCAGGCTTCGCCCCTGAAAAAGGATTGATGATGACATTTCTTGCTTTTTTTCTGCTGCTCATTGTACTGGCCGAATTTGCCATCGGTGTTTACGGCGATATGCTGAATCTGCGGGCCCTGCGTCCGAACCCGCCCGAGGGGTTTGAGGAGGTGTATGATCCGGAACGCTACCGCAAAAGCCAGGCCTATCTGAAAATCAATACCCGATTCGGATGGCTCACCTCCGTCGTGGATCTCGCCATTCTTCTCGGTTTCTGGTTCGCGGGCGGATTCGGCGTTCTGGCCCGGTGGGGATACCGCCTGGATATGGGGAAATGGGGCCTGGGGCCGGTGGTGTCCGGCCTGCTCTGCATGGGCATTCTCGTGGCGGCCAAAGTCATTCTGAGCCTGCCGGCTGAGGCCCTGCACACCTTTTATATTGAAACCAGATACGGATTCAACCGCACCACGGTCCGCACCTTTTTCATGGACCGGATCAAGGGCGCGGCCCTGGGCGTGGTCCTGGGCGGTCCGCTCATGGGGGCGGTGCTGCTGTTTCTGGAACGCTTCGGCCCCGGCGCCTGGTGGATCTGCTGGGCCGTAACCGCCGCCTTTGTGCTGATCTTCCAGTATATCGCCCCGGTCTGGATCATGCCGTTATTCAATAAATACGAAGAATTGCCGGAAGGAGAACTGAAAACCGCGCTTCTGGATCTGGCGGAAAAGGCCGGATTCCCGTTGAACGGGGCCCTGGTCATGGATGGATCCAGGCGATCCACAAAAGCCAATGCCTTTTTTACTGGATTCGGCCGCAATAAACGGATCGCCTTATTCGATACCTTGATCGAAAAGCATACGGCGGCGGAGCTGACCGCGATCACGGCCCATGAAATCGGGCATTTCCGGCTGCGGCATATTTATATGAACACAGCGGTTTCCGTTTTGTATACGGGCGTGATGTTTTTCGGTCTTTCCCTGGTGCTGCAATGGGAGGCCCTGTATCGGGCGTTTATGGTGACGACCACGCCGGTATGGGCCGGGTTATTATTTTTCGGAATTCTGTTCACGCCCGTGGATTTTTTCCTGAAAATCGCCCTGAACGCGTTGAGCCGGAAAAATGAATTCGCCGCAGACCGCTTCGCGGCGGAGATAACGGGGGCGCCCGAGGCCCTGGCAGAGGCGTTGAAACGCCTGTCGGCGGACAATTTGAGCAATCTGACGCCGCATCCGCTGTATGTGAAGCTGCATCACGGGCATCCGCCGGTGACGGAGCGGGTGCGGGCGCTGGAGGGCATGAACCGGGGATCGTGATATTTGTGCGAAAAATTAACGGGGTATTAAAAACTCCAACTGAAGTTTCCTGATTTTTGTCAGTCTATTGATTATCTATAATACTGCTTTGTCACTTCAACAGACAACTATTTGATTTTATTGTATATTCTGAATTTCGTCATTTTTCAGTTTTCCTGATAAAATCAGTTAGTTATGATTTAAAGTGACAAAGCAGTAATAATGTGTAGGTGTAGCAGAGTTGAGTTTAATTTTTATAGAATTTGCTATGTAAACCGCAAAACCCCATTTTATTCTCCCTGTCCGCACCAATCCCACTCATACAAAATTTGACGCAAAATAAAAGTAAAATAAAAATCAGGAAACTTTAGAAAGCTGAATAAACCATGCCGAAAAAAATTGCACAGGAAATTTTCAATCACCAGGACATTACTCCCCTGAAGGCCTTGGAACTCAAAGAGGCTGACCTTGATACCCTGTGTGATTGCGCCAATGAAATCCGCAGACATTTCATGGGAAACTCCTTTGATCTG
>PDWI01008291.1_pt1 | contig 12291 bp, 10 predicted proteins | sample 1430891 | NCBI WGS metagenome assembly PDWI01 (sample SAMN01162508, study PRJNA174530) | Oral metagenome, whole genome shotgun sequencing project. | biome: Marine environment; feature: Marine mammal; material: Swab sample of the gingival sulcus; isolation source: swab sample of gingival sulcus...
CCGTTCGCTTTGGGCGCTGCCGAATTTTTACTGAACAAGACCAATGCAATCAGTGTAACGAAATACGGGAATATTTTCAGTGTAACAGGCGGAATTCCGCTGAGAGCCGGAATAACCTGTGAAACATTGGCAATGGTACGCGCAAACCCGAAAAAGAATGTCGCTCCTAATATACCAAACGGTTTCCACTGTCCGAAAATCAATGCAGCGATTGCCAAAAAGCCCAAACCGTCAACACTGCCGTTAAATTCTCCCGAATAAGTTACAAGAATGATAGCACCGCCGAGTGCGGCAAGCGCACCGCTTGTACAGACTGCAAAATACCGCATACGGTGTACATTGATACCGGCGCTGGCAACAGCAGAAGGATGTTCTCCGCATGCACGCAGCCGTAACCCGAAAGACGTTTTATAGAGCAAGAACCAAGACAGTACTAAAATCACGGCGACCAGTCCGGTGCTCCAATAGACTTGTGAGAATAACAAGGGACCTATTAACGGAATTTTTGAAAGCAGGGGAATATCCTGCCGGACAATACTTGCAACACGCACATTACCGGAACCGGTAATTGAACGGGCAGCATAAATCGTGATTGCCGCCGCAAGCATATTGATTGCGGTGCCGCTGATTACCTGATCAGCTTTCAAGGTGATTGATGCAAAGGCATGTAACAGTGAAAAAAGAACGCCGGCTATCATTGCAGCCAACAGCCCGATGGGAATAACGAATGCTAAAGGAACCGCTCCTTCTATTCCCGTAATCACGACAGCGGCGGAAAAACTGCCGACAATCATCAAGCCTTCAAGTCCCAAATTGATAACTCCGCTCCGTTCACTGTATAAACCGCCGAGTGAGGTAATCAGCAGGGGAATTGTATACGCAATAACATAGGGAAAGATTAAGGTTAATATATGATACATCTTATTTTTCCTCCGATTGCGGTGCTGCCGCTGTTTTTTTGGTTAGTTTTTTTGAAACAACATGCCAAAACCGTTTAAAAAGCAGACTGGTAGCCGTAAAATAGATAATAACAGCAATAATGGTATCGGCAATTTCAGGAGCAACAGCGGTATTTGCACTCATAAAACCTTTCCCGACATGAAGAATGCCGAAAAAGACTGAACTGAATAATACACCGATAGGAGTACCCGCACCCAGCAAAGCAACTGCGATACCGTCAAAGCCCTGTGCCGGCATAACACCAATCTGCATATTCAGTGAATAGCCGGTGTAGTAGGTTAAACCTGCCAATCCCGACAAACCGCCGGCAATCATCATTGACAGGACAATATTTCTGTTTACTTTAATACCGGAATATTCGGCACAGTCGCGGTTAAAACCAACCGCTTTGAGTTCAAAACCAAGGGTCGTTCTATTTAACAGTATTTTCAAAAAGATGATTGCCAGAATGCCCAAGAATATACCGTAATTCACATATTCACTATTAAAGACATTTGACAGCCAGTCCGCGCGCAAAGATCGTGCAAAAGGAATTGAACGGCTTTCGGTTTCTACATATTCCGCTTTCAAATAGCCGGGAATGATATAAAACACCATCCAATAGGCAATCCAGTTCATCATAATCGTTGAAACGACTTCGTGGACATTAAAAAATGCTTTCAAAAGTCCGGGAATAAGTCCCCACAATGCACCGCCGAGGATTCCGATAAGCACTAACAGCAAAAAGAAGAGCGGGCGGGGAAGCTGTACCGAGCTCAAGGCAAACATACTGCCCAACAATCCGCCGATCAGCATTTGTCCTGCCCCGCCGATATTAAACAGACCGGTTTTAAAGGCAAAAGAAACCGAAAGTCCGACCAATAACAGAGTAGTGGCTGTTGCAAGCGTATTGCCGATCCGCTCAACGCTCATCAAACCGCCGCGGAATAAATACGAAAACGCAACAAAGGGGTTGTTACCGACACAGGCAATTAATACGGCACCGGCAACCAAACCGAGCAGTACGGCAGATAAACTGATTAAAAGGGGATTTTCAGAAAGTGAAGTGTGTTTTTTTTCTATCATAGTTATGCTCCCGTTTCAAGATTAACGCCTGCCATCATCAAACCGACTTGCTGTACATCAGTTTCATGCGGAGTAACAATACCCGTAAGAGCGCCGCGGTGTATTACGGCTATTCTGTCGGACAGATTAAAAATTTCATCCAACTCAAATGAAATCAGCAAAACCGCATGCCCTCTGTCGCGGTGCTTCACCAACTCTTTATGGATTGCTTCAATTGCACCGACATCAAGTCCGCGGGTCGGCTGTACGGCAATTAATAAATCGGGGTTGAGGGTTATTTCCCGTCCGAGAATGGCTTTCTGCTGGTTGCCGCCGCTTAAGTTTTGTGCCGCCGAGTGAACACCTTCACCGGAACGGACATCAAACTGCTGTATAATATCGTCTGCAAATGAAAGCATTGCATTTTTCTGTAAAAAGCTGTGTTTCTGGAAAGCGGGTTTAAAGTATGATTTCATAATCATGTTTTCAGCAACGGAGTATTGCAGCACCAGTCCGTGTTTTTGACGGTCTTCAGGCACAACGCCCATACCTGCTTCATTCCGCTCCCGTATCGACAGGGCTGTTATATCTTTTCCGTTGAGTAATACCGAACCGCTTGCAATGGGAATAAGACCGGATAAGGCATGTATCAATTCACTCTGTCCGTTGCCGTCAACACCGGCAAGACCGACAATTTCGCCTTTCCGTACTTGTAATGAAAAGTCATTGACCGCACGGATTTTTTTGTTCCGCATAACATTCAAATGCTGAATATCAAGTACAACATCACCGGGTGTTGAATCCGCTTTTTCAACGGTAAATTCTACCGGGCGTCCAACCATTTTTGCTGCCATTTCATTTTTCGATGTAGAAGCAACATCAATAACACCGATATATTTTCCGCGCCGGATAATGGTACACCGGTCGGCAACATCTTTTATTTCCTGCAATTTATGCGTAATCAGAATAATTGATTTGCCTTCCTGTACCAGATTTTTCATGATAGCAATCAGCTCAGCTATTTCCTGCGGAGTTAAAACGGCAGTCGGCTCGTCAAAAATAAGAATTTCCGCATCACGGTACAGCATTTTCAGAATTTCAACCCGCTGCTGCATTCCGACACTGATGTCCATAATGCGTGCATTCGGATCAATTTCCAATCCGTAACGGTTGCTTAATTCCTGAATTTTTTTTTCGGCATTTTGAATATCCAGAGTGAATCCGCCTTCTTTGCCGAGTATGATATTTTCGGTTACCGTAAAATTATGGACAAGCTGAAAATGCTGATGCACCATACCGATACCAAGATCGCTTGCATCATTGGGATTGTTTATGGTAACGGGCTTTTCATTTACCAGAATTTCGCCGGCATCGGGACGGTACAACCCGAAAAGAATGCTCATAAGGGTTGATTTGCCTGCACCGTTTTCGCCGAGAATTGCGTGAATTTCACCTTTTTTTACTTCGAGTGTAATATCGTCATTCGCAACAATACCCGGAAATTCTTTACGGATATGCCGCATTTGTATTGCATAACGGTCTTCCAGATTACACCTTCCTTCCTAATAGTGCATCAGTACTTTTCGATTCGGTCAAATAGAAAATAAAAGTACATCCATATCAAAAAAAACCGAGCCGTGGGGACTCGGTTTTTTATTATATATCAGACTGTTTAGCGGAAAAGATCTCCCCGTTGGTCTGAAACGACAATCGAGCCGTCTTTTATTGCCTGATAAATTTCCTCAACTTTTGCCTGAACTTCAGGAGTAAGGTTGGGGTTGTTAGCCGGAATACCGACAGCATCTTCTTTTGCAGTCAATAATAAAGAACGTCCGCCTTTAAAAGTACCGTCTAGTTTTTCTTTAATCATACCGTAAGAAGCTCGATCCAGATATTTCATTGCAGAAGTCAGGATAATTGAGTTTCCGTCAGGTAATACACCTTCTTTATATTGATCAACATCACAACCGACAATCCATACATTCTGACCGGTTTGTGCACGGGCTTTTGCTTCATTGATAGAACCTACACCAACACCGCCTGCTGCAGTATGGATACATACAATACCGCGGTCATACATTGAAGCCGCAATCTGCTGACCTGCTGCAATGTCGCTGAATGTTCCCTGATACACAAAATCTTCGGGATTCATTTCAATATTAGTACCTAAGTTCTCGTTAGCATACAGAATACCCTGCTGCCAGCCCCAGTTAAACTTCTGAACTGCAGGAATTTCCATACCGCCGATAAATCCGACGCGGCCTGTTTGTAATGTCAGCGCAGCTGCAACACCAGCCAAGAAACTGGCTTCATGTTCGGTAAAACTGATACCGATTGTGTTAGGACCGTTTTGCGGATCCCATGAATCAGCAGGATGAGCATTTCCGTCAATAATGACAAAAAAAGCATCCTTGTATTTTTCCTGAGCTTTAAATACCGCTGTTTCAAATTTGAAGCCCGGACAAACAATAAATTTATAGCCGGAATCATACAAATTGGAAATTTCTTTTACATAATCAGCTTCTGTTGTACCAACCGGCTTCAGATACTTAATTTCTACCCCAAGCTCTTCACCGGCACGGACAACACCTTCCCATGTTCCCTGATTGAATGACTTATCATCAATCGTACCGGCATCGGTTACCATACCGACTTTCATTTTTTCTTCCGTTTTTTCACCGGCACATGACATAATAAGACAGGCTGCAAAAACGGCACCCACTGTTTTCAACACAGTTTTTACTACATTTTTCCGCATAGAACTCTATACCTCCTAACAATTCTGAAGCAATTATACTTGATAAAAAACAGCTTGTCAAAGATGAAAACAGCACCGGCATACCGTTAAAAGAAACGCAGATTATCCATAATAAATAGACTATTTTGAGCACATTGACATTTAAGCGCTAAACTGCTATCTTCAAACGCTGTTTACTAGTTATAAATGTAAGTGAGCGTACTTTAACTATAAGGATATTCAATTATTATGGAAAATTCTAAAAAAAATACCATTACAATGGTTGGTGGTGTTATTATTCTTATTTTGTCGGTCATATCGTTTGTATTTATTCCTGCATTGGGACGGCAATCATCCGGCGGAAAAAAACAAATACTGGGTAAATGGAAAGGGAAAACCTTAGAAAACGCCCCTGACGGGTTATTTATCCGTCAATACCGTCAAATATATCATACAGCTGAACAACAGGGTTTCTTAAACGGTGATAACCAGCAACAACAGCAATTTCTCCTTAAGCAAATGGGCAGAACCGCATTCCGTGCATCAATGGTTCAATTTGCAGCTGAACAAGAAGCTCTAAATGCCGGCTTTTACTTACCGAACAAAACAATAAACAAAGCGCTTATTCCTTTTTATTCAGATGCAAACGGAGTCTATTCAGAAAAAATATATGAACAGACATCGGAACAGGAACGGCAAAACCGGCGTCAAAGAGTTGTCGAATATCTTACCTCTCAACGGTTTATTGAAGATCTTTTCGGTTCGTATGACAACAAATTCGGCTTAAAAACAAGCACCGCGGAAACTGCTTTTATTAAAAAAATGGCAGAAACACAACAAAGTTTCAACTATGTTGTGTTTGAAGAAACCCGATTCCCGAAAGAAAATATCCGCAAGTACGGCAATGAACACGCTGATTTATTTGCAAAACATAACTTACTGTTACTTACATTTACAGCACAGGATGAAGCGGAAAAGATTTTAAAAGCCTTAAAAAACGAAGAATTAAAATTTGAAGATGCGGTGATAACAAACTCAACAAAAACAGGAACCGATTCAACAGGAAAGTTGTTTGATCCATATAGAACAACAGTTAATAGAACATTTCCGGAATCGCAGGATCTTGACACAGTGCTAAAACTAAAAACAGGAGAATTAAGTCCTGTTGTTAAAACCGCTTCCGGTTATGCTATTGTAAAATGTACGGGAGAAACCGAACCGGCTGATTTTTCTTTATCTCAAACGACCGACCGTGTTTTTGATTACATGAAAGCAAATGATCGGGGCATTATTGAAGATTATCTTGAACAGCAGGCAAAAGAATTTTCTGCTTTTGCAAAAAAAGCCCCCGGGGTAAATGCACTCAAAAATGCAGCAGCAAAAAAAGACTTAGTATTACGCACCAGCAATCCTTTCTCAGTTAATTACGGAAATGTAAGTATTTTACCGACGATTTCTACACAAGCTGACACAGCATTTATATCTCTTACAAAAAATGAAACATTTTTTACAAAAGCATTTGGGCTACAATCAAATGACATTTCAGAACCTGTTATTGCCGGTTCCAATGTTATTGTTTTAGAAGCAAATGATACAGAAACAACGAGTGAGGAAGTGCAAAACAAAGCAGGTGATACATACAATCAATACGCTTCTTTTTGGTACTATCAATATCCCTTCGCTATGTTTACATACCAACAACTTCCATGGGCGCAACAGACGTTTGTAGACTTCATTTTAGAAAGCCCCAACTTTACGGATAGTTTTGATCAAGCGATGAATTAACAAAACTGCATTCTGATTCTTCCACTATGTCAGAACAAAATATACATGAAAAGCCTCAGCTCGTTGACACCGGCAGAGGCTTTTCTGTTTTGTATAACGGAACACATCTGTATTCAAAATACAATCCGAAAAAAAATATTTTAGCACAAATAGACCGGTTAACAATTGAGGAATCCACACTTATTATTTGTTTTTCACCGGTTCTCGGTTACGGCTTGTCTGAACTGTTAGAAAAACTGCCGAATTCGTCTTTTGTTTTAGGGCTTGAATATGACCAATCTCTCATGCGTTTCTCATCAGAACACATTCCTTCAAACGTATTGGATGATTCCAGATTTTCCTATATCCGTACCAATACGGTTTCTCAAGTATTAAAAAAAATTGAACAACTGCCATTGTTCCCTTTTAAAAAATCTATCACAATAACATGCTCTGCCGGTGTAAAAACCAATCCGGTGTTTTATGAAAATGTACAAAAATATACCAATGAATTATTATCGCGTTTTTGGATTAACCGGTTAACATTAATACAACTGGGACGAAATTATGCACATAATATATTCCGTAATCTTATTTCATATTTTGAATCACCGAATTTCTATTTTTTAACAGGAAAAGAACGAATAAACAAACCGATCTTAGTTGTTGCCGCAGGACCGTCATTAGATACATCACGTGAATTTATTATACAAAATCGGGAGCAATTTTTTCTTCTGGCAGTTGATGCTGCTGCAACGGCATTACTGCCGGAAATAACCCCCGACGGCATTGTTATTGTAGAATCACAATACTGGATTGATGATGCTTTTATTGGAATAAAAAAAAATGACATTCCTCTTTTTGCAGATATAACCGCATCACCCCGTGTTTTGCGCGGAATAAAAAGTCCCGTATATCTTTTTTGTACTCTCTATACATCCGCATTTTTTTTACAAAATCTTATCAGTCAACTGCGCCTACTTGTTTTAGAACCTTTAGGGTCAGTCGGACTCACAGCATTAACATTAAGTTTACAACTCAGTGATACACCTGTTTTTCATACCGGTTTAGATTTCTCCTGGGGAGGCGGATTCACGCACGCGAGAGAGAGCAGCCCGATAAAAAAATTATACGCACACACAGCACGGACAATTCCGCTATGCCATTCCCAGTTATCATTATCGACTCATACTATAACCGGTAAAAATGATACACAATTACGGACAAGTAGAAACTTAACCGGATACGCAGAGTTATACCGGCATGTTTTTGCACATAATAAACGCATAATTGACATCGGTACACAAGGATGTTTATTACATAAAAATGTTTATAGTTATGACACTGTTCTCACATTATTACAGAATACTCCAGTATTAGACACACCGCTTTTTGACGGAATCAACAATCAAACACAAGAAGAGCAAAATAAAGCGCTTTCACAGTATCTTAAACAAGAAAAAACGGATCTTACCCTCTTACTCCATCATCTTACCGGCGAGTCTTCGATTAGTGAAAATACATTTGAAGAAATACTCGAAAAAAAAGAATATCTGTATACCCATTTTGCGGATGCAGCACACGGATATTCGCTTGATATTAGTTTTCTAAAAAGAGTACGCATTGAACTATCCTATTTTTTGAAAATTCTTGAAATTTTTTAACACACAAAAGCAGCACTATGATTATTTGCCCTTTTTATATGAACATGATAGAATAGGAGTTTATTATGGATATGAAAATTATTTGTGCAGATATTACCACATTAAAAGTAGACGCAATTGTAAATGCAGCGAACACGACCCTTTTAGGTGGAGGCGGCGTTGACGGCGCAATCCATCGGGCAGCCGGCCCGGAGCTTCTTGAAGAATGTAAATTACTCAACGGCTGTAAAACAGGAGAAGCAAAAATAACAGAAGGATACCGTTTACCGGCAACCTATGTAATACACACACCCGGTCCCATTTACCGTGGAGGAACAAACCGAGAAAGAGAACTGTTAACAGCATGCTATCACAATTCACTTACACTTGCAGAAAAATTTCATTGTAAATCAATTGCATTTCCGTGCATTAGTGCAGGTGTCTACGGTTACCCTCTGGAAGAAGCGGCACAGATTGCAATATCAACTGTAAAAAAGTATTTAGAAAATACAACTGAATCTCTGACCGTCTACTTCGTCTGTTTTAATAAACAGACCGAAGCAGTGTACCACCGCATCGCAAAAGTATAATAAAAAGCCGCTTAATACACCTTTTTATGCGGAAGAATAATCGGAAAAAATAAAACATCCTTTTCCAGTGCAATTTTTACCACACTTTCTTTTGTAATCTTGCCTTTTGCACGAGGATGCGGCGGCGCATCTCCGATTAAGATTAAACGCCTGTCAGTATCTTTTGATTGATTCCATTTCAGTTTTAAGCCGGCATTCAGCCCTTCATACACCGCTTCCGGAATATCTCTTCCACCGAATACATGGAAACTATGCAATGCTTTTTTAAAGTGTTTCATACTATCGGTGAAGCCACATGCTGTTTTTACTAAAAAATCATCGTTATAATCTTTATACAAAACAAGCGCAAGACGATATGATTCATATCCCGCAAGTCTGCTTTTTAACGCTGTATCAAAGTGTGCACGAATATACTTGATGTCATCTTTCATACTTTCGGTTGCATCAATAACAAATGCAATATCAATTTTCTTATTTTTTTTAACGGCAAGCGCTGCATCAATAGCCGGCATAATATCACTCAATTTTTTTGCATAATGGAGAGTATTACCGCTCATATCCGCAAAATCTGAAAATGCAGATACGGCACTGGAACTAAATGCAGCTTTATCAACATCAGGAATCATTTTCGTTTTTTTATTTATCGGTTTTTGCGTTACCCGTAAAACAAAGGGATTGTCACTAAACGCACCGGCATAATCAGCATACGGCTTTTCAAACGTCCGTATATTAAAAAAGGTTCCGTCTAATACCTGTACTTCGCCGTTTCTGCTCCATTCATATCCATAGACAATAATATACGGAACCCAAACATGAAAAGCCTCTCCTAACGGGGTGTTTTTTTCAGGAGTAGAATCAACAAGGCTGTATAATTTTTTCACATGCGAATCAAGCACTTTACCGTTTAATATACGCTTTTCATCACCGTTAATACGGTTATAAACAGGGCTGCGGTACGCAAAATTATCCAACCGTTTATCAGGATCTTTTGTTGTTTCGCTAATAAGTATCGAACCAATATCAGATTTTTTGCGGATATAAAAATGATATCCTTCACCTTTCGGATCCTGAATCACTGCAAGATCTTTTTGTTCAAGTTCTAAATCAGCAGCAAAACACAAAAAACCGATACCAGCCATTATACCTATCGCAATATATTTCCTTATCATATTTTCAATTATCGAAAAAAAATGAAAATACCGTAAGTTTTTACAAAGATAAAAATAACATGATGTAAAAATAACGAAAAGAATTTTTATATACTAATGAAATGTATCAATTGATATAGAACTTTATAAAACAAAGCTGGTAAATGCCACTGCAGATACACCAGCAAATAAAAATACGGCACCGTACACCCAGAGTGGTAACGGCTCTTCAACACCTCTAAAATCTTCATAGCCAAACTGCGAAGATGACTGATTACGATGCCGAGAAGGCATCGTACCGTTCTTTCTCCGCATAACAATTTTCGGTTTTGGAAGTACTGCATAACCGCAGGCAGGACACCCATTGAGGAAATCTTTATTAGTACCGGTATGCTCACAAGAAGGACAACGCACTGCTGCAAAAAAACGACCGCAATGAGGACAAACCATAGCATCTGATCGGACTTCATTATCACAATTTTCACAGAAAAATTTTGCCTTCTGCGGCATTGCTTTACGATGAGCAGGCATCGTTCGCGCAGCTGCAAGCTGGAGTTTCATTTTTTTCACTTCCTGATTCGTTTTTATTTGCACTCCCGCTCGGAGTTTCTGCCGTTCCACTATCAGCAGTACTCATTTTTGAATCTGTAGTATAAAACCCTTTGCTGCTGAAACTTAACCCGAAACCTGCTGAAAAAATTTGGTGCACGGAATTTCCGCAATCGGGACAAGTACTCAGCGGATCATCGGACATTTTTTGTACTATTTCAAAATTTTTGCTACATGAATCACAACGATATTCATAAGTGGGCATCACTAAACCTCGCTAACGTATTACTGATACAAAAGCTACATACAAAATTCGTTTAACTTTTGCAAGTGTTTCACTACAGAAGCAACACTAATCAAAGTGTGTGTTTATCGTTTGTATTTATTATTTACAACCATGAAGAAAGCTTTTCGACTGTTAAAACACCCTTTTCAATAATCACTGTGCTATCCTGTACTAAAATAGTATCGGCAGAAAATAATTTACCGGCAAGCATTTTTACAAAAAAAGCACTGCGCTTATCAGGAGTGTGAAAAACCGCATCATACACATAGGTTCCGTTTTTCTGCGGAGAAAAATAAAACTCAAGAGCGGTAACAGGTAGTGTAATATCACTGCTACCGATAATCATTGCAAGAAGCAATTCCGGCTTACCGGAGTACAGCGCAATAGTATTTCCGGTATTACAGGCAGCCTCAAAACGCGGCGGCAAGGCAACAACTACAGGATTATATACGCGTTGTAAAAACGCTTCGGTATTACGTAAATCACTGTTTTTAGCCATTCCGCCGGCACACAACAACGCAAGCCCTTTCACCGAAAGAGAAGCATCAGCTATCTGTGAATGGTAATACGGAATGATACGCCCCGATTTACGGTTCCCTTCACTCGGAATTGAAAGCTGTTTCTCCCAACCGTCCTTTTTTTTAAAGATACTTCCCGAAAGCGATGCAGGGTACGAACCCAATGAACAGATTCGTATTTCTTTTTTATCAAATGCAATACCCAAATAAATACATGAACTACGGCTCAAATACTGCTTTGCTGCTTTTTTTGCAAAAAACCGCTGCATAATACGATTGAGCAAAACTTCATTGCTGTGTACCGGCGCGGCAATATACAACTGTGCATCATTTCCGATAATTCCTACAGGATCAATTTTTTCAGGACGGATGCTGCCGGCACAACCGGCAAAAAAAACAGCTGCGACAAAAGCGGCACCCATGCGGACAACTGTCCGCAAGTGTTTGTTAATCATAGTTTTGAACATTTTCACAACTCCCTGCTTACTGAGGCTTAATTACCGGCTTTTTGAATTGCCGCTGTCCAAACCAGTTCACCGGTTTCTATTTCGGAAGCAGCCAAATTCTCAGGAAGATTTTCAGCCCATGACGCTTCAACCGCCAGCGTTTCGTTCATCAGATAATCCTGATACGATTCAAACGCCTTATTCAGCATTGCCGCATCGTCTTTTTTCTTTGCGGAAACAAACAACGCAATGCGGTCGGTAACCGCAAGACCTGCGTCCTTACGGAGATTCTGAACGGCACGGACAAGGTCGCGTACATAGCCTTCCATCAGCAGCTCGTCAGTCATTTCGGTATTGAGCGCAACCGTCAGCGTTCCTTCGTTCACGACTTTGAGATGTGCTTTTTCAATGCGGTTTACAATGATTTTTTCTGCGGTTATATCAACTGATTGTCCCTCAACATCAAGACTCAACGTCGCGCCGTCAAGCAACCCTTCAATTTCAGCGGAAGAAAGCTGTTCAATCTGAGCCGCCGCGGTTTTCATTTTTTTGCCGAGTTCTTTTCCCAGCACTTTAAAGTTCGCTTTTGCGGAATATTCAACCAGT
>PDWI01008293.1_pt1 | contig 12289 bp, 15 predicted proteins | sample 1430891 | NCBI WGS metagenome assembly PDWI01 (sample SAMN01162508, study PRJNA174530) | Oral metagenome, whole genome shotgun sequencing project. | biome: Marine environment; feature: Marine mammal; material: Swab sample of the gingival sulcus; isolation source: swab sample of gingival sulcus...
CGCTACGAGCTGTTTGCTAAACTTTACTCGGTGGGGATTCCACCCACTATATATTACGCCCTTATCTTGGCGCACCTCGACTGCGCTCGAAATGACAAATACACGCTACTTTCCACGATAATAATCATGCGCACGGGCAACGACCGCAGCTAGCTTTGCATCATTCCAAACTGGGCAATCATTTGCAGACAACAGTGTTTCAGCAATAAATTCAATATTGCCTCTACTGCCCTTTATACCTGAAAAAGTTATATTTCTAACATTTAATTTATATTTATTGCACTGTTCGACAAAAAACTTTAAAACTGAAACATGTTGTTTGGCATTTTTGACAATACCTTTACGCGTTGCGGCCTTGCCAACCTCAAACTGTGGTTTAATTAAAAACAACCCAATTGTATCAGCATTAAACAAATCACGCACAGGTGGAATCACCAAGCGCAGCGAAATAAACGACACGTCGACGGCAATAAAATCGATTGCGTTATCAAAATCTGACTGACTGACATTGCGAATATTCGTATTTGGCATGTTGACGACACGGTCATCTTCTAAAAGCGACGCCGCCAATTGGTCAGTGCCAACATCTAACGCGTAAACCTTACTTGCCCCATTCTTTAACAGACAGTCGGTAAAGCCACCGGTCGAAGCACCAATATCAAGACAAGTCTTAGCTGTGACATCAATCGCAAACTGGTCAAGTGCGCCCGCCAGTTTTAGCCCGCCGCGCCCCACAAAGGGGTTGAGTTCCACAATGACAAGCAATTCATCAGACGGCGCAACTTGCCAAGCGGGTTTGACGACTATTTGACCATTGACCGTAATACAACGCGCTTTTATCAACGACTTGGCACGCGCTCGCGACTTCGCCAAGCCGTGCGCTACCAAAGCATTATCTAAGCGCAACATCAGCTGTTAGCTCGCAATTGTTTTAATATGCGCTCGGCAACCTGCGCAGCGTCTAACTGCAGGCTATTCATTAGCTGATCGACTGAACCATGCGGCACAAAACAATCATCAATTGCCAGAATTTGTAGTTTAATCGATTGTTGTGCATTGGCTAAGCAGTAGCTCAAATAACTGCCAAAGCCGCCAATTGCGCTGTTGTCTTCTAAAGTGAAGAGCGGTTTATCATCAATAATATTATTTAAAATTGAATTCATCCGTAATGGTTTTAGTTGTTTCGGTGTAATCAATCTGCCGTAATAGCCCTGCTCTGCCAGTATATCGAGCGCCTGCCGCGCCACATGATACATTGTGCCAACAGCGATAATACTAAATTGATCACCTTTATTGATGAACTCATCCGTCAATTGCGCACCAGCTGGCAGTTCGGCATTATAACAGCTGCCACGTGGGTAACGAATCGCAACCGGCGTTGTAGCGTTACGAGCAAGCGCCATCATCAGCTTCAAATCAGCACCATCCTTTGGCGCGTAAACCGTAAGATTAGGCACCGACAATAAATACGATAAATCAAATATACCATGGTGCGTCTCGCCATCATTGCCAACTAAGCCAGCGCGATCAATGCAAAAGACAACTGGCAAATTTTGCAAGCAGACATCGTGTATCAGCTGATCATAGCCACGCTGTAAAAAAGTAGAATAAACAGCAAAGTAAGGCTTGACGCCGTTGACGGCAAGTCCAGCCGCAAATGTCACGGCATGCCCTTCGGCGATGCCAACATCGAAAAAGCGGCGCGGGTACAGTTTGGCAAATGCCTTTAGCCCCGTGCCAGACGGCATCGCAGCGGTAATTGCACAAACGGCTTTATCTTGCGCGGCAAGTTGACAGATTGTTTTGCCAAAGACATCTGAAAATGTCAATGTCTTGGCAGAAACTTTAGCCTTGCCCGTGGCGACATCAAACGGCTTGACGCCATGATAGCGATCAGGATAGCGCTCGGCATAGGCAACGCCCTTGCCCTTTTTCGTCTTAACATGCAACAAGACAGGGCCTTCGACATTTTTAAGACGCTCTAGTGTTTCGCTCAGCTGAACAATGTCATGCCCATCGGCGACACCTATGTAAGTAACCCCTAATTCTTCAAAAAGCATTTCAGAAACCAGTAGTTGTTTAAATGATTCTTTTACACGTGATATCGAACTTGCAATCGGTTTGCCAATTGCCGGAATATTGTCGATTACACTGTGTACATCGCGCTTTGCCTTATAATAACTCGGCGTTGTCCGCAAGCGCCCTAAATACTTGTTGATGCTACCGACGTTTTTATCAATTGACATATCGTTATCATTTAAGATAATAATCATCTTCGTGTGGTCATGACCAATATTGTTGAGCGCTTCATAAGCCATGCCACCCGATAACGCGCCATCGCCAATAACTGCAATAACGTGATGGTCTAAGCCCTTTAAATCACGCGCCTTGGCAAGGCCGTAGGCAGCAGATAACGACGTCGAAGCGTGCCCAGCATTAAATATATCGTGAGGCGATTCAGAGCGCTTGGCAAAGCCGCTCAAGCCGCCAAACTGTCTTAGTGTAGCAAATTGCTCAAAGCGACCAGTTAAGAGTTTATGCACATAAGTTTGGTGGCTGACATCAAAGACAATTTGATCACGTGGGCTATCAAATGTCAAGTGAAGTGCTAAAGTTAATTCAACAACACCCAAATTAGACGCCAAGTGACCACCACAAAGCGCCGTCGTCTCAGTTATATAGTGTCTAATTTCAGCCGCCAATCTTGCCAATTGGCGAAAATCAAGTTCTTTTATGTCCTGCGGCTGTTTAATTGACGGCAATAATTTATAATTCAATTTAACTCTCCCATTAAATTATCAAATTTGCGACTAAGCTATTAAATTTGCGACGATAACACCTAAAATTGCACCCGATAACACCTCAAACGGCGTGTGCCCAATCAGTTCTTTTAACTTGTCATCAGTAATTTGTTTGTGCGCGTAGAGGTCTTCAATCATCGTATTCAGTATTTCGGCTTGCTTGCCAACAGCACGACGTACGCCCGAAGCATCGTACATAACAACCAGCGACATAGTAAAGGCAATCGCATAATAAACACTGTTAAACCCCATTTTTAAGCCGACCGCCGTTGACATTCCCATCATAAACGACGTGTGCGAACTGGGGAAACCGCCTGAGCCAATCAGACGACTAAAGTCTAATTTTCTATCTTTTATAACTGTTATTGTCACTTTGAGAACTTGTGCAATAAGCCACGAGATAAATGCAATGAAAAATATTTCGTTTTCAAAAATTGCTGCTAAAAAATTCATTTTTACTCCAGTGATAGTTTATAATCTTGTTTCAGTATTTTCTCTTTAATAGCGCGCTGCTCAGTTGCGCCAAAAACCCATCATCACTTAATTCTGTCAAAACCGCTTGCGCCATTGCGGTATATTGCGCCGCTGCGCGACGTGCCTCTGCAATGCCATAAAGCTTAACATATGTGTTCTTTTGCTGAGCATCATCACTGCCGACTGGCTTGCCCAGTTCTGTTTTATCGCCGACGACATCAAGTATATCATCAATAATTTGAAACGCCATACCCAAGCAGTAGCCAAATTGACGATACGATTTGACAATCTCGGGCTCGGCACCTGCCAATTGCGCACCACTTACCAAAGCGGCACTAATGAGCGCCGCCGTCTTATGGCTGTGAATATAATCTAATGTCGCGGCATCTATCGGCATATTCTCAGTTGATACATCAACGACCTGTCCGCCTAACATACCGCGAAAACCAGCTGCATCTGCCAATGTCTTTAGGGCTTTTAAGCCCCTGGCGGGCTCAGTCATGGTAAGTGTCTGCGCCAACATTAATTCGTAAGCGTAATTGAGCAAACCGTCGCCTGCCAAAATCGCCATTGCTTCACCAAAGACAATGTGATTCGTCGGTTTGCCGCGCCGCAAGTCGTCATCATCCATTGCAGGTAAATCGTCGTGTACTAGCGAATAGCAATGAATCAGTTCAATACCCGCCGCAAATGGCAGCGCAGCCGTGTAATCGCCCCCCAATTGTTGACAAGCACGCAACAGCATTATGGCACGCAGTCTTTTACCACCGGCGGTTAGCGAATAAGACATCGCTTCGACAATTTTACGCTCATTGCTATTATAATCGCCAAATACGGTTGACAAGTAGGCGTCAACGCGCATTTTATCAGTGGCAATGAGGCGCTCTAAACGTTGGCTAGTCATTGGTTTCTTCCTGTAGCGACTTAGTTATCACGTTGATTTTTTGTTCCGCCTCATCTATTAATGCCATACAATTTCGGTAGGCTTCAGCGCCCTTTTGATAAGCGGCAATCGCCTCTTCAAGTGGCGTATCAGCATTATCTATTATCTTTGCTGCTCGTTTTAGTTCGCCCATATAATCATCTAATTTATTTTGTTGACTCATCAATAACCTCTTTTATCGTCGCAATAAATTTGCCGTCTTTCATATTAACTGTGACATCATCGCCTACCTTCAATTGTTCAATTGAAGAAACCAGTTTAGCATCACTGTCAGTTAAATAGGCGTAACCGCGCCCTAAAATGCGCGCTGGGTTCTGTAGTACGATTGTCTGATTAAGCACAGTCGCTTGCTGTTTATAATCGTTTATTTTAGCGGCAACTGTCGCGCCGATATAATCAATTGTCAAATTGACGTCGCGCGTGCTATCTGCTAACCGCTGTTTAATATCAAATAATAAATTTTGCGGGTTGTTATTTTGTGCTTCTAAACGGCACATCTTTAATTGATTAATCAGTTTGTCGCGTAAGCGCGCTATGTCCATATTCAACTGTTCGGCAATCTGCGACAATGGCATACTCAGCAATTCTGCTGCCGCCGACGGCGTTGGCGCCCGCAGGTCAGCAACAAAGTCAGCAATCGTAAAATCGGTTTCGTGACCAACCGCTGAAACAATCGGGAGCGTTGCATTAAAAATAGCGTCAGCTAGACTTTCATCATTAAAGCACCACAAGTCTTCCAGCGAACCGCCACCGCGTGTAATAACAATGACATCAACGGTTTGCTGTTGACAAAAATAATTGATGCCAGCTGCCAATTGTTCAACCGCTTCAGCTCCTTGTACCAAGCTGGCATAGACGTCGATTTCAATAAGGCGATTGCGCCGCTCTAAAATTGACGTAAAATCTTTAATCGCTGCACCTGCCGCTGACGTTATCAACCCTATTCGCTTAACGTGTTCAATTGGCAGTTTGTGCGCGCTTTCAAAATAACCTTTGTCACTCAAATGCGCCTTAAGTTCGACAAAGCGGCGGTGCAAATCGCCAGCCCCTTGATGCGTTATCTGCTGACAAATTAGTTGATAACGCCCCTCGCGTTCGTAGACGCGCACCTGACCACTAACCTGTACGCGGTCGCCAATCGCAAAGTTTAGCTGATGACGCTGCGCGTCGTTGCGAAACATCACGCACGCCAACTTGGCATTATCGTCTACTAAACTAAAATAGACATGCCCGCTGGGGTACTGTTTAAATGACGACAGCTCGCCAACGACAGTGCAGGCATTCAATATTGCGTCATTGCCAATCAGCCGCGCAATGTAAGCAGTGGTTTGCGATACGCTCATCGCACGCAATTTCATTAGGCGTTTAACCTTTCTGCGGCGTCAATCACATTGCCGATCAACATGGCAATCGTAACTGGTCCTACACCACCTGGCACGGGTGTTACTGCTTTGGCAACATCTTCAATACCAGCTGGGTCGACATCGCCATATACTTTGCCATCTTCAACGATAATGCCGGCGTCTATCACGATAGCACCCGGTTTTAACATTTCTTTTGTTACCAAATGTTTAAAGCCTGTCGCCGCCATCACAACATCAGCTTGTCTGGTGTGCGCGGCAATATCTTTTGTTCGCGAATGACAAATGGTAACCGTCATATTTTCAGCTAATAGCATATTGGCAATCGGTTTGCCGACGACATTGCTTCTACCAATGACGACAGCGTGCTTGCCAGTTAAATTGTCATCAACCGTCTTTAAAAGCGCCAACATACTGAGCGGTGTACACGGCTTATGACAATCGTTGCCAGCGTAAAATAAGCCGATATTGCGCGTGCCTGCTGAGTCGACATCTTTTAGAGGTGCAATCGCCTCGCGGACGCGTTCTTCATCAAGTTGCTTGGGCAGCGGCAACTGCACAATAATACCAGCATAGCGATCATCTGTGTTGAGCGCTTCAATTTTAGCGAGCAAGTCTGCGATGTCGCAATTAGCACTAAACGTAATCAGTTCAGCAGCCAGCCCGACCTTTGCGCAGCGTTTTAAGATCATATTGACATAAACGCGCGACGACTTGTCTTCGCCGACAAAGACAATCGCCAGTTTTGGGTTGATGCCCTTTTCAGCAAGTGCCGCTAATCGTCTTACGTGATTATCCATAATTTCCTTCGCTAGTTCTTTGCCATCAATTTTCATATTGACTCCTTTTCACCCGAGATTTCTCGACTGAGCATAACGCGCCACCCCAACCGCATTATCAGATGCATAGCGCGCTTTGGCAAAATTGACATCAAGTTGATTATCATTTGCCCATGCCAGCAAGCGCTCACGTATAACGCAATTTTCGGCAACGCCACCAGCCAACAAGACAGTCTTCAAGCCAGTATTGCTAACGGCGTAGTTGACAATATCAATGACTATCGTTGCCAACGTCTCAAAGAGATGATAATAAACATGCTCTGAAGCGTGCGCAACGAGACATTTATAAAAGTAATTTTCGTAGCCAGACAAATTAAACCTGCGCTTCACCTTAAAACGCGGTGCGCTTAGCGCTTCGCCCCTCACTGCCAATTGATCCATTTCAGCACCACAGGGGAACTTCAAGCCACTTTTGACACCAACGCGATCAACCAATTGACCGACGCTAACATCAGCGGTTTCAGCGACAATGTCAAAATTATAACCCGTCGCACTTGACGACACACGATGCACTTCAGTTGTGCCGCCCGATAAGTGCAAAAATAAAAATGGCGCATCAAAACAATGCCCTTGTAAGGCACTAAACAAATGTCCCTCTTGATGCGAACAGCAATACAGCGGCAAACCAGTGCTCTTGGCAATTGTATTGGCAACTATTTGCCCCGCCCGAAATACCGGCATATACGATCCATCAACTGGGCGTGGTTTAGTAGACACAGCAATTGCCGTTAGGTGGTCGCGATAATTGGCAAATTCGGCATTAAGCCAAGCGTCAAGCACCTGCATGTGCCGAAAAAAACCATCTGACTGCCGAATGCCGCGCGCGCCCAGCTTTACATCGATTAATTGGCGCTGATCGACGACGATATCGTCGCCATCAAGTAAGGCAATTGACGTCGTGTAATTACTCGTATCAAATGCCAAGATCATCACTAATCGTCCTCAAGACACCGTTGACAAACTTAGGCGTATCATCTTCGCCGAAAAGTTTTGCCATTTCAATTGCTTCATTAATTGAAACCTTAGACGGAATCGAATCGACATAGAGCATTTCAGAAACTGCCATCTGTAGACAAGCCAAGTCAACTTTTCCGATTGTTTCAAAGCGCCAATCTTTGAGCGACTCGCGAATTTTTTTGTCAATTGTCAAGCGATTTTCTACGAAACAATCTAATATATTTGTCTGAAATTCGCTTAAATCAAGCTTATCTCTAGCGGGCAAAGCACTGTCGCCCGTGATGTTCAATTGATAAATTAGTTGAACAATACGCTCTCTTTCTTTACGTCTATTCATCTTTATTATTTGATCCACTGGCTGATGCCATTTTAACACCGACAACGTGAACATTGACCGCCTCGACCATTAAATCAGTCATGGTTTCAATGTTTTCTTTTACCTTGCGCTGTATTTGCTCAGCCATCTCTTGAATACGCGTACCATAGGCGACGACAACGCTGACGTTTAATGTAATCGTGTTCTCATCTGTGTTGACCTTAACACCTTTAGCATTGTTTTTAACACCGAACATATCGGCAATATCGCTGGCGATGCCACCTTTGAATTGAACGACGCCGTCAATTTCAGTCGTCGCAATATTGGCAATTGTCGCGATAACTTCATTGGCGATTTTGACATCGCCATTTTGTAATTCTTTCAGTTTATTTGTATCTGACATATTTCCTCCGTTATTTTAAATCTCAGATTTCTCGATAGACCGCGAACAGTTGGTCCGTTGGTCGGGTAACTGCGAACAGTTGGTCCGTTGGTCGGGTATCTGCGAACAGTTGGTCTGTTGGTCCGTTGGTCAGGTAACTGCTACCCGTCAGCGACGCTGCGCCTTGTCATCTCGTTTTTAAACTAGCGAAAACCAGTTGACCAAATTGCAAAAATTGCAACTCAACTGGTTATCACAATGCAAAGCTGTCGCCCTGCGCCACTATTCTTCTTCTTTAGTTACTTCAGGCAATTCATGATGACAACAAGTATGACTATCGTCGTAAGCATCACAGCAGTCGTCATACGTATCGTAAAAATCATAGTCCATCAAGTTGATCTTGCCATTACAAACAGGACAAGTCAATTCATTTTCGCCATAAGCGGGGTCAAACAAAGTGGGATCATCAACTAAAAACACTTCACCGCATTCAGGGCAAACTAAATCACAATAATCTGTTTCGAAATCTTCGTCATAAAAATCATCTTCTAAATCGGTTAAGTCTTCGTCGAGCAAGTCGACAAATTCGTCTAAGTTGTCGACATCTTCGTTTAAGGCGTTAATTGCTTCAGCCATGTCATCGAGCACATCAATCATCGCGCTGAGTAATTTACCGCTCTTTTTATCTTCAATTTCTAACCCCTCTGCCAACCCTCTTAAGTAAGCAACGTTTTCATATAAATAATTCATAATAACCTCCAGTTAAACTCTTGACAAGTATTCGCCTGTTCGCGTATCTATTTTAATTTTATCTCCCTCATTGACAAACAGCGGTACATTGACTGTAGCACCAGTTTCAACAACGGCTTTTTTAGTGATATTAGAAGCCGAATTACCCTTGACATCAGGTTCTGCTTCAGTGACGACTAATTCGACAAAATTTGGCGGTTCAACCGAAAAACATCTGCCTTGAAAGAATTTAAGCGTCGCGTTGTCATTTTCCTTTATGTATAAAATAACACCCGAAACCTGTTCAGCCGTCAGCGGAATCTGTTCGTAAGTTTCGTTATCCATAAAGTAATAGAGATCGCCATCATTGTACAAATACTGCATGCTCTTTGTTTCTACTCTGGCCTTTGGAAACTTCTCATTAGGATTAAACGCCTCTTCGCGAATAGCACCACTAATTAAATTTTTATACTTTGTTCTGACAAAGGCAGCGCCCTTACCCGGCTTAACATGTTGAAAATCTTCTACGACATAAGGTTCGCCATTTATTTCAAATGTCACACCTTTTCTAAAATCTCCCGCTGATATCATATTATACCTCCAAAAAACTTAAATATATTAACATCTAATTATAACAGTCATTTGCCGAAAAATCTAGTTATTATTGAATTTTCTGTATTAAAAAAGCCGAGATTTCTCGACTTTTCACTTTCTATCACTTATGTCTTGGCGAACGCTTAACTATAGCAATGCCATCAACCAAAGCCTTTAACAAATCAGCTTCTTGCTGCACATCCATTTCATCGATTTTTACCCACGTTTCTCCTTTGTCAGTCACAACATAACGCGGCTTTAACTTGTTGAGCGCAATCGCTTTAATGTCAAGTAAACATACGTCACATTGGCAAACATCGGGAAACGCCTTTAAAAAGGTCGGTAAAATGTGATCGATTGCCGTTTCCATATAATTTTTTAATTTCATTAGTTACTCCTGTTTTATAACCCGAGATTTCTCGATAAACCGCTAACAGTTGGTCCGTTGGTCAGGTAACCGCGAACAGTTGGTCCGTTGGTCAGCACCTCATAATCATTGCCAGAACAACTGCACAAAAGTCGCAAATAGCGGCGCCTTGTAAAAGTAAACGAGAAGCCCCGCCACTGCAATCGACGGCGCAAAGGCAATTTCAGACTTGCGGTTAAGCGCCCGATCGACGACAAATTGTATCAACACGTGCACAACCGACACATAGAACGCCAAAAGCCCGATCGCAAACGTTGTCAACCCATCAAAGACGACGCCAATTGCCGCCAAAAATAAGACATCGCCCAATCCAAACGCTTCGCGCTTATAAACAAGCCGCGTCACTACGTATATTATACCATAGAAAATAAAACCTGTGATAATACCATAGCCATTTTTTAACTGCAAGCCATTGATCCAATTGAACAGCACAATATTTATCACACTATAGAGCAATAGCATGACATCGTAAATATAATGACTGTACAAGTCAATAATTGCAACCGCCAACAACAGATAGACAAAGCTGTTGTCAAGTATAAATTGAAGCGTGCTCTGCTGACTTCTAAAAAAGTACAACGTCAGCGCCACCAGTGCGAAAAAAAGCCCCAATAAAGGAAATTGGAACTTTTTTTGCACACGACGACAAGCGCTGTCGTCAGCTAAACAATAACAGGATAATAAATAAGAAAACAGACTAAATGAGATTGCAATTGTTATTTTAATCAAGGTATTCATTGATCGTATATATTACCTCTGCTCGTGTCGGATTGCCATTTTTGTCGTTTAAGTAATTCGACATCGTATAGTGCTCGTAAAACATCTTCTGTGCAACTTCACCGTAATCAAATGCTTGATTACCAGTTAAGCGCTGCATAATAACGGTAAAATCAGAGTATTTGACATACCTGTTAGGGTTAAACGCGCCATTTTCATCAAGTGTCAAATAGCCTAAATTAATGACAAAGTCGACAGGTGCAGGATTATAACTAATGCTGTCGCGGTCTATCATGTCAACCCGCGTGACACTATGATTTTTTCTCATGTACATCACATGATAAATGATACTCGCCATTTCAAAGCGCGTAATTGACGCATCAGGTCGATAGTTTGTTGCGTTCGAAATGTAGTTGCGTTTCATAGCCAATACAATGTCATCATACGCCCAACTGAAAACCGAATCAGCCGGTATGACAAATTTTTCGTCGATAAACAGCGCGTATTTGCCGCCGTGATAAGTGCCCGCTGGTATTTCAATTGACACGCCGTCATCTTCATGTTGTGTCGCGACATAGCACCAGCGATTGTATTTCCACTTATAGACACCAATATTGGGGTCATCATTGTAGATAAACTTAAGTTTCATCGGCTTGTACAACTTAATGCCATCGCGATCATTTTGAATCGTAATCTGATAGACGCCAGACGCCGCATCATAGTCGCCGTTTTTCACTAAAGTAACGTTTTTAGCACGTTGTAGCGAAATATATGTATCTTGATAAACCGTACCTTGTTCAATAGATAGCGAAGCAGTTGATTCGGAACCACTCGATTCGCTACCATTGTCAACTTGCGAATACAACTTATCGTAAATTACAGTGTCTTCATTGTACTTGACCAGATGATAGGTCGTATTGTTGAGCGCTACCCCCGCAATAAAATCGTCAAAGTGCTGGCGGTACGCGCTCTTAAAGCTCGTTTTAAAGGACAGTTCAAAAGCTTCACCATAACCCACTTCGTGTAAATTCAATTGATAACGCGTCCTTAAGTCACTCTTTTTGATAAAATTATTATAAGCGCGCAACCAGTCGCTTTTATCGTTGTTCAAAATATCGATATTTGCACTGGCAATACCCTCAGCTGTACCTAAATCTGTACCACTCTTTTCACCGCGCGTCGCGGGTGAAAAATACTGTTCTAGTAGCTGCTCACTCATCGCTTTACGATAAGCCTCTTTAAAACTTTCTTCATAAGCATCTAAGAAATAATTCATATCTTCACTAGAATAAGTCTTTAACCCAAATTTCTTGATCAGCTGATTTCGCTTCAGCATCGCCTTTCGATAATCGCTCTTTAATCCGTTAACATAATCGCGCTTACCTGCCAAATTACCGTCCAGTTCGCCAAATTGCTTGCCGTCTTCCACCGCCTGTGGCAATTTTGGTTTTTTCTCTTCAGGCGCCGTCACAATGGTAATTTGACTGTTATTTTCAGTTGTTTCTTGTGGTGCTGCCCACACCGTTGCCATTAACAACGCACCAATCAGTAAAATGACAACACTTTTTTTAATTATTGTTTTCATTATTAACCTCGCCATCTGCTTGTTGAAGCTCTAATACTGCCGCCAAATTATCAAAATAAATTTTACCACTTAATTCTTGCTGTACGCCGCTCCCCTCAACAAACAGTCGTCTGACCATCATCGGATACCGTATAGTCGCTGGCATTTCAGCATAACTGTACTGC
>PDWI01018003.1_pt1 | contig 12289 bp, 3 predicted proteins | sample 1430891 | NCBI WGS metagenome assembly PDWI01 (sample SAMN01162508, study PRJNA174530) | Oral metagenome, whole genome shotgun sequencing project. | biome: Marine environment; feature: Marine mammal; material: Swab sample of the gingival sulcus; isolation source: swab sample of gingival sulcus...
AAACAAAGCTAAAAACAAAGCTAAAAACAAAGCTAAAAACAAAGATCACAGCACCGATCAGAAACTTCGCCTCTGCACTCTCTTGGCAGTCGTGAGTCTTTGTTTCCTGCAGATGCTAGATCAATCTAAACCAAAGCACTCCCATACTGGAAACCTGATCTAGGGGACGCTGACTACCCGGAAACCTAAGTTGTAGTACTCGTAGCTAGGGCTGCTGTTGGTACGGCAACCAACCTGCAAGTGGCTGGCACCGTTGATCCCGCTACCACCCCGTCTAACCCGATTAGAGCCGCTTACAGCACCACGATAGTCGGTCTCAGGGTTTGAGGGATGAGAACCATACCAGTCCCAACACCACTCCCAAACATTACCGGACATATCATACAAACCAAGACCATTGGCATCCTTCTCACCAACAGGATGAGTATCATAACTGGCATTACGCTTATACCAAGCTACCTTTTCACAAGCATCTTCATTCTCACAATCAGCCGTAGCACCACTCGCATAAGTATATGGTGTCTTACCACAATTACTCGCCGCATATTGCCATTCGCCCTCTGTGGGTAAGCGATAACCGTTAGCCGACCAATCACAGGTAACATGATCGCAAACTGCAGCGTTCGTGGAGTCTTTAATAGTACTACCATCATACTTATATACAGGTGCTTTGTTACAAAGCTCACTATAAGCATTACACCAAACGACACTATCTAGCCAACTGATCTTCGTAACGGGTTCATATTTAGACGAACTAGGCTCTGCACCGACACTACCACCGCTACCTTCCCTACCAGCACTCTTAAATTTATAACCATGCTTTACTGCCCAACGATACACGGAATACCAAAGCTCATAAGTTACTTGATACTTACCAATGGAGAAACCGCTTATAGTATGTTTGAATTGCTCTTCTTCGTCACTTTCTTGTGTATATGTACCACCTTCGACAGGAACAACATCACGATATTCAACATCTTGGATATCCTTTGGTACATCTTCCATTACTGTTGGCACATCTTCCATTACCGTTGGTGCATCTTCCATTACTGTACCCGATGAATCCTTACCGGACGATGGTGATTGCACATTACTAGGTGAATCCTTACCAGATGAGGTTTGTACAGAATTTGATAAACTCTCGTCAGGAACGGGCACACTACTAGAACAAACAAGTCGGAAACCTGAGTTGCTACCCTTGACATCAGGGTTAAAGCTACCACGATAACCGATCTGCAAGTAGTTGGCAAGATCGTACCAGCTACCGCCACGAACAATCCGTCCAGATCCACGTACTGCACCATGGTAGTCAGTCACGGACTCGGAAGGATAATCTCCACCAAAGTCCCAACACCACTCCCAAACATTACCGGACATATCACACAAACCAAGACCATTAGCCGCCTTCTCGCCAACAGGGTGAGTCTTACCACCAGAATTAACCCTATACCAAGCTACTACCTTACAAGCATCAGCATTCTCATAGTTACCAGTAGCACCACTAACATAATTATATGGTGTGTTACCACAATAACTAGCGGCATATTGCCATTCACCCTCTGTGGGTAGACGATAACCATTAGCCGACCAATCACAGGTAGCATTATCACAAGCTACAGCATTCGTGGAGTTTTTAAGTATGCTACCATTATACTTGTATACCGGTGTTTTGCTATAAAGCTCACTGTAAGCATTACACCAAACAATGCTATCTCGCCAACTGATCTTCGTAACGGGTTCATGTTTAGCAAAACTAGGTTTATCACCAACTGTACCACGGTTACCCTCCCTACCCGCATTAACAAAAGAATATCCATACTCTACTGCCCAATGATACACGGAATACCAAAGCTCATAAGTCACTTGGTACTTGCCGATAGAGAAACCACTTATAGTATGTTCGAATCGTTCACCTTCGACACTTTCTTGCACATATGTACCACCAGCTATTGGAATCATTTCGCTATGGCTTATATTATGCAATCCTCTTGGCAACTGACTCATAATCTCATACCCTCCTTGATAAGGTTTTTAATTAATAGGTACACCCCAAATTTTGCCAAACAAAGCAAAAAACAAAACTAAAAACAAAAATCATAGCACCTGCCAGAAATCTAACCGTTGCACTCCCCTGACTAGGGTGGATCCTAGTTTCCTACAAGTGCCAGATCAATTTAAACCAAATAACACCACTGTACTGGACTACCACACTAGAGACTTGATCTAGGGGACACGACCACCCGGAATCCAGTGCTGCTGTTTTCGCTGTTAGGGTTGCTGCGGTTACGGTAACCAACCTGCAAGTTGTCGGTGCTGTGGCTCCAGCTACCACCACGCCTAACACGATAAGAGCCTAGTGCTGCACCAAGATGGTCAGTCACGGGGCCGGAAGGGTGAGAACCATACCAGTCCCAACACCACTCCCAAACGTTACCAGACATATCGTACAAACCAAGACCATTAGGGGTCTTCCTACCCACAGGATGAGTCCGAAAAACGGAATTTGAAGCATACCAAGCTACTTCCTCACAAACATCGTCATTCTTATAATCATGAGGTGCACCACTTGCATGAGTACAAGGGGTATTACCACAATTGCTAGCGGCATATTGCCATTCACCCTCTGTGGGTAGACGATAACCATTAGCCGACCAATCACAGGTAGCATGATCGCAGGATCCAGCATTAGCGGAGTTTTTAATGATGCCACCATTATACTTGTATACCGGTGTTTTGCCACAAAGCTCACTGTAAGCATTACACCAAACGATGCTATCTCGCCAATTGACCGTCGTAACGGGTTCATGTTTAGCAGAACTAGGTTTAGCACCAGCAAAACTGTTGTTACCTCCCGTACCGGCATTCTTGAATTTGTAACCATACTCTATTGCCCAATGGTAAACGAAATACCAAAGCTCATAAGTCACTTGGTACTTGCCGATAGAGAAACCGCTTATAGTATGTTCAAACTGTCCCCCTCTGTTACTTTCCTGTGTGTATGTACCACCTTCAACAGGAACAACATCACGGTATTTAACATCTTGGATATCTCTTGGTGCATCTTCTACTGCTGTACCTAATGAATCCTTACCGGAGGATGATGATTGTACACTACTAGGAGAATCCTTACCAGACAATGGCGATTGTGCACTACTAGGTAAATCCTTACCGGACTCTGGCACTGATGCGGTACTAGACGAACCATTGTCAGACACGAGTGTACTACCAGAACAAACCACCCGAAAACCGGAGTTGCTACCCTTGACATCAGGGCTAAAGCTACCACGATAACCAACCTGCAAGTAGTTGGCAAGGTCGTACCAGCTACCACCACGTGAAATACGACCAGAGCCGCTTGATGCACCATGGTGGTCAGTCACGGACTTGGAAGGATAACCTCCTCCCCAGTCCCAGCACCACTCCCAAACATTACCGGACATATCGCACAAACCAAGACCATTAGCAACCTTCTCGCCAACAGGATGAGTCTTACCAGCAGAATTAACCCCATACCAAGCTGCTACCTTACAAGCATCAGCATTCTCATAGTTACTGGTAGCACCACTAACATAATTATATGGTGTGTTACCGCAATGACTAGCGGCATATTGCCATTCGCCCTCTGTGGGTAGACGATAACCGTTAGCCGACCAATCACAGGTAGCATGATCGCAAGCTGCAGCATTCGTGGAGTCTTTAAGGATGCTACCATTATACGTGTACACCGGTGTTTTACCACAAAGCTCACTGTAAGCATTACACCAAACAATACTGTCCCTCCAACTAATCCTAGTAACGGGTTCATATTTAGCCGAACTAGGCTCAGCACCAACAAGACCATGGTTACCTTCCGCACCTGCATTCTTAAATTTGTACTCATGCTCTATCGCCCAATGATACACCTCATGCCAAAGCTCATAAGTCACTTGGTACTTACCGGCAGAGAAATCGCTTATAGTATGCTCAAACCGTCCACCTTTGTCACTCTCTTGTGTATATGTACCTCCTTCAACAGGAACAACATCACGATATTTCACGCTATGGAGTTTGTCTGGTGTATCTTCTCTTACCGTATTCGATAAACTCTTAACAGATGATTGTGAATCCGCGGTACTAGGTGAACTTACGTCAGACACTAGTGTACTACTAGAACAAACAAGTCGGAAACCGGAGTTGCCACCCTTGATATCAGGATCAATGCAGCCACGTAAACCAACCGACAAATAGTTAGCATCGTCGTTCCAGCTACCACCACGTAAAACTCGGCTTGAGCCCCTTGATACACCACAATACTCAGTCACCGGTTCGGAAGGATAATCTCCCCACCAGTCCCAACACCATTCCCAAACATTACCAGACATATCGTACAAACCAAGATCATTAGGGGTCTTCTCACCAACAGTATAAGTCTTAGCACCAGCATTAACATAATACCAAGCTACTACCATACAAGCATCGTCATTCTCACAATCAGCTGTAGCACCACTTGCATAAGTCCAGGGTGTACTACCACGACTGCTAGCCACATATTGCCATTCGCCCTCTGTGGGTAGACGGTAGCCGTTAGCCGACCAATCACAGGTAGCATGATCGCAAGCATTATCATCCTTGGAGTCTTTAAGGATGATACCATTATACGTATACACCGGTGTTTTGCCACAAAGCTCACTGTAAGCATTACACCAAACAACGCAGTCTCTCCAACTAATCTCTGTAACGGGTTCATGTTTAGCGGAACTAGGTCTAGCACCCTCAATGCCGTCATGACCTTCCGTACCAGCATTCTCAAAAGAATAACCATGCCCTATTGCCCAATGATAAACAAAATACCAAAGCTCATAAGTCACCTGATACTTACCGACAGAGAAACCTCTTATAGCATGCTCGAATGATTCTTCGTTACTTTCCTGTATATATGCACCACCTTCGACAGGAACAACATCACGGTATTTAACATCTTGGATATCCTTTGGTAAACCTTCTATTACGGTGTCGGATACTGTATCCGATAAACCATTACCGGATGACGGTGAATCTACGGTACTCTGCACACTCTCATCAGACACGGGCGTACCACCAGAACAAGCCAGTCGGAGTCCTATGCTGATGCTCTCGAAATAATGAGTAAGCTTGTCCCGGCAACCAACCTGCAAGCATTTTGCATCATAGCTCCAACTACCACCCCGCCTAACACGGTGAGAGCTCTTTGATGCACCACGATGGTCAGTCATAGGCTCGGAAGGATAATCTCCCCACCAGTCCCAACACCACTCCCAAACATTACCGGACATATCATACAATCCGATTTCATTAGCGGTCTTCTCACCTACCGGATGAATATTAGAACCCGCATTAGCATTATACCAAGCTACCTCACCACAAGCATCTTCTTTCTCATAGTTATCCTTAGCACCACTAGCATAGTTATAAGGTGTATTACCTTTATTACTCGCCACATATTGCCATTCGCCCTCTGTGGGTAAGCGGTAACCATTAGCCGACCAATCACAGATAACATCATCGCAAGCGACAGCGTTCGTGGAGTTTTTAAGTATGCTACCATTATATCTATATACCGGCGTTTTGCCACAAAGCTCACTGTAAGCATTACACCAAACAATGCTATCTCGCCAGTTAACCGTCGTAACGGGCTCATATTTAGCCGAACTAGGTCTAGCACCCTCAATGCCGTCATGACCTTCCCTACCAGCATTCTTAAATTTATAACCATTCTCTATTGCCCAATGAGACACGAAATACCAAAGCTCATAAGTCACTTGATACTTACCGACAGAGAAATCACTTATGGTATGCTTGAATGATTTGTTTTCGTCACTCTCTTGTATATACGTACCACCTTCAACAGGAACAACATCACGATATTTCACACTACGGAGTTTGTTTAATACATCTTCACTTACGGTTACATCTTCATTTACAGTTACATCTCCATTTACAGTTACATCTTCATCTACGGTTACATCTTCATCTACGGTTACATCTTCACCTACGGTTACATCTTCAATGGTATTTGATGGACTATCGTCATACACAAGTTCACTATCATCAGACGCAAGTTCACTATCAGACACAAGTTTACTATTAGAAAAAGCCACTCGGAAACCTACGCCGTTGCTCTTATCGTAAGGGTTGTACCCGTCACGAGAATCAATCTGCAAAAAGTGGGCAACGCTGTCCCAGCTTCCACCACGTAGAACACGGCTTGAGCCCCTTGATGCACCACAATACTCAGTCACCGGTTCGGAAGGATAATCTCCCCACCAGTCCCAACACCACTCCCAAACATTACCAGACATATCGTACAAACCAAGGTCATTAGGGGTCTTCTCACCCACGGGATGAGTATCAAAACCGGAATTAATCCTATACCAAGCTACTTCTCCACAAGTGTCTTCATTCTCATGATTGTGAGAAGCACCACTTGCACAAGTCCAATGACTATTACCAAGATCGCTAGCGGCATATTGCCATTCGCCCTCTGTGGGTAAGCGATAACCATTAGCAAACAAATCACAAGTAACATTATCACAAGATTCTGCATTCGTGGAGTCTTTAAGGATAACACCACCATACGTGTATACCGGTGTTTTACCACAAAACTCACTGTAAGCATTACACCAAACGACGCTATCTCGCCAATTAATTTCTGTAACAGGTTCATACTTAGCCAAAGTAGGTTCCGCACCAGCAATACCGTTATGACCTTCTCTACCAACATTCTTAAATTTGTAACCATTCTCTATTGCCCAACGATACACAGAATACCAAAGCTCATAAGTTACTTGGTATCTACCAATAGAGAAACCGCCGAGAGTATGTTCGAATAGTTCTTCTCCACTTCCTTGTTTATATGTACCACCTTCAATAGGAACAACATCACGATATTTCACACTAAGGAGTTCGTCTGGAGCATCTTCTATTATGGCATCTACTGCATCCGAGGATCTACTATCCAGAGATGCGGAGTCAACAACGCTAGAGGAACTACTACTCAATAATGCAGAGTCGACAACGCTAGAGGAACTACTACCCAATGATGCAGAGTCGACAACGCTAGAGGAACTACTACCCAATGATGCAGAGTCGACAACGCTAGCTACTACCCAATGATGCAGAGTCGACAACGCTAGAGGAACTCTCATCTGACACAGGTATAGTATCACAGCAAACCAAGCGGAAACCTAGGCGACCACTCCCGCCTTGGGGGCTGTAGCGGTCATGGTAACCAATCTGCAAGCTGTTGGTATCGCTGCTCCAACTACCACCCCGCTTAACGCGTCTAGAGCCGCTTGATGCACCACGATAATCAAGTACAGACTCGGAAGGATGAGAGCCAGACCACCAATCCCAGCACCACTCCCAAACATTACCGGACATATCATGCAAACCAAGACCATTAGCGGTTTTCTCACCAACAGGGTGAGTCTTACCAAAGGAATTAACCCTATACCAAGCTACTGCCCCACAAGCATCTGGATTATCACAATTAGTCGTAGCACCACCCGCATGAGTCCAAGGTGTACTACCACGATTGCTCGCCGCATATTGCCATTCGCCCTCTGTGGGTAAGCGATAACCATCAGCAAACCAATCACAGGCAGCATTATCGCAAGCTTCAGCGTTCGTAGAGTCTTTAAGGATACTACCATTATATCTATATACCGGTGTTTTATCACAAAGCTCACTGTAAGCATTACACCAAACGATACAATCTCGCCAGTTAACCGTTGTAACGGGTTCATATTTAGCCAAACTAGGTCTAGCACCGAGAACATAGTTGCTCCCCTCAGTACCAGCATTCTTAAATTTGTAACCATGCCCTATTGCCCAGTGATAAACAAAATACCAAAGCTCATAAGTCACTTGATACTTACCAATGAAGAAGTCACTTATGGTGTGTTTAAATTGTTCCCCTTCGTCACTTTCCTGTACATATGTACCACCTTCAACGAGAACAACATCACGGTATTTAACATCTTGGATATGTTTTGGCACGTCTTCTATTGCTGTACCCACTGTGCCCGCTGTGTCTACGGTACTTGACGACCTACTAACAGAGGACTCTAATTCAACAGGGCTACGTGAATCCTTACCAGATGACGGTAAATCTACGGTACTTGACGACCTATTAACAGAGGACTCTAATTCAACAGAACTATGTGAATCCTTACCAGATGACGGTAAACCTACGGTACTTGGTGAACTCTTGTCATACACATGCGTACCACCAGAACAAGCCAAGCGGAAACCGATGCTGTGACACCTGATATAAGGGTTTATACCATAGCGGTAACCAACCTGCAAACTATTTGCACTATCGATACAACTACCACCACGTAGAACACGTCTAAAACCGCTGGAAGTACCACGATGGTCAGTCACATGATCGGAAGGATAAGACCCATACCAGTCCCAACACCACTCCCAAACATTACCAGACATATCGTACAAACCAAGACCATTAGCGGTCTTCTCACCAACTGCACAAGTCTTATCACCAGCATTAAGGTCATACCAAGCTACTGCCTTACAAGCATCGAGATTATCACAATTAGTCGTAGTACCACTTGCATAAGTACACGGGGTATTACCACAATTGCTCGCTGCATATTGCCATTCGCCCTCTGTGGGTAAGCGGTAACCATTAGCCGACCAATCACAGGTAGCATGATCGCAAGCTTCGGTGTTCCTAGAGTCTTTAAGGATACTACCATTATACTTGTATACCGGTGTTTTGCCACACATTTCACTGTAAGCATTACACCAAACGATGCAATCTTGCCAACTGATCTTCGTAACGGGTTCGTGTTTATCAGAACTAGGTTCCTCATTGGAACGAACTTTATGACCTTTTCTGTCCTTCTCCACAAAATAATAAGCATGCTCTACTGCCCAATGATACACGAAATACCAAAGCTCATAAGTAACTTGGTACTTGCCTATGGAGAAACCGCTTATAGTATGTTCAAATTGCCCGCCTTTGTTACTTTCCTGCGTATATGTACCACCTTTAACAGGAACAACATCACGATATTTCACATTACGGAGTTCGTCTGGTGTCTCTTCTCCTACCATATCCGATGAACTCTTAGCATATGATTGTGAGTCCATGGTACTAGGAGCACTAACATCAGAGGCAAATGTACTACCAGAACAGACAAGCCGAAAACCGGAGTTGCTACCCCCAACATCAGGGCTGAGACGGCTACCACGGAAACCAACCTGTAAGTAGTTGGCAAGGTCGTACCAGCTACCACCCCGCATAATACGGTCTGATCCACTTGTTGCACCATGATAGTCTTTATCAGGTGACGAAAGATAAGCACCATACCAATCCCAGCACCACTCAAAAACGTTACCAGACATATCGTACAAACCAAGACCATTAGCGGTCTTCCTACCAACAGGATGAGTTCGAAAACCGGAATTGGCAGCATACCAAGCTACTTCATCACAAACATCGTCATTCTCATAATTATGAGGTGCACCACTTGCATAAGTACAATGGGTATCACCACGATCACTAGCGGCATATTGCCATTCACCCTCTGTGGGTAGGCGATAACCATTAGCCGACCAATCACAGGTAGCATTATCGCAAAATCCAGCATTAGTAGAGTCTTTAAGGATTATCCCATTATACTTGTACACCGGTGCTTTGCCACAAAGCTCACTGTAAGCATTACACCAAACAATGCAGTCCCGCCAATTAAGAGTCGTAACGGGTTCATATTTAGCAAAACTAGGTCTAGCACCAATCTTGCCATAGTTACCCTCTCTGCCCGCATTAGCAAAAGAATAACCATTATTTACTGCCCACTGATACACCTCATACCAAAGTTCATAAGTAACTTGGTATTTGCCGATGGAAAAACTACTTATAGTATGTTCGAATCGCTCACCTCTGTCACTTTCTTGCACATATGTACCACCAGCTATTGAAATCATTTCGCTATAACTTATATCATGCAATTCTCTTGGTAACTGATTCATAATATTATACCATCCTTGATAAGGTTTTCAATTAATAAGTACCCAAAAATTTTGCCCAACATTCTAAAACAAAAAACGAAGCAAAAAATAAAACAAAAAACGAAGCAAAAAACGAAGCAAAAAACAAAACAAAAAACGAAGCAAAAAACAAATGGTCGCAAACAATATTGAGGCTTCGTTTCTTGCGACTGTTGCTGTATCAACCAAAACAAAGTACCACTATACATCACTACTGTGCTTGTGCTGGACTACTTTGTGCGGTACGACAAAACCAAGCGGAAACCTATACAATCACTCCCAGTGCTAGGAAATTGGCAGTCGCGGTAACCGATCTGCAAGTGGCTCGCATCTTCGTACCAGTTACCACCGCGTATAACACAGTGTGATCCCTTTAATGCCCCACTATAATCCGTTTTGGGTCCGAAGGGATAAGAATTATCATGCAGGTCCCAGCACCACTCAGAAACATTACCGGACATATCATATAACCCCATACGATTAGCCGCCTTCTTTCCTACAGGATGAGTGCTAGAATTCGCATTAGCATTGTACCAAGCTACTTCCTTACAAGCATCTCCGTTCCTATAATCAGCAGTCGCACCACTTGGGTAAGTCCAATGGGTATCACCACAATCGCTAGCCGCATATTGCCATTCGCCCTCTGTGGGTAAGCGATAACCGCTAGCCGACCAATCACAAGTCACATTATAACAAGCCTCATCGTTTCTGGAGTCAGTAAGTACAGCACCATCGTATTTATATACCGGTTTTTTTCCACCAAGATGACTGTAGGCATTACACCAAACAATACAATCCCGCCAATTAATCATTGTAACGGGTTCATATTTAGCCGAACTTGGTTCAGCTCCTACAATACCATTTTTACCTTCTTTACCCTCACCAATAAAGAAATATTCGTGTTTTATTGCCCACTGATACACAGCGTACCAAAGTTCATAAGTCACTGGGTACTGACCAATGAAGAAGTCACTTATAGTATGTTCAAATCGTCCGCTTATGTTACTTTCCTGTGTGTATATACCACCTTTCATAAAAACAACACTACGATATTCTACATTACGAAGCCTTTTCGGTACAGCGAGTTTCGCTCCATCTGATGAAGTTTTTGATGGTTTTGCTAAGCGAGCAAGCTCAAATAAACCATTGTTGGAAACGAACGTCCTACTAGAACAAGCCAAACGGAAACCAATGTTAGCTTCTCTCTGGCCAGCACCGGAGTGACTACGATAACCAACCTGCAATCCACCCACACGGTTATACCAGCTACCACCTCGTCTAATACGATCTAAATTGCGCACTGCACCACGATAGTCAGTCTGGGAAGATTCAGGATAAGCTCCCCACTTGTCCCAACACCACTCCCAAACATTACCAGACATATCATGCAAACCAAGACCATTAGCGGTTTTATTACCCACACAATGAGCCCTACCACCGGAATTAGTATTATACCAAGCTACTAACTTACAAGCATCGTCATTCTCATAATTACAAGTAGCACCACTAGCATAGTCATATGGTGTCTTACCACAATTAGTAGCGGCATATTGCCATTCGCCCTCTGTGGGTAAGCGGTAACCGCCAGCCGACCAATCACAGGTAGCACTATCGCAAGCTCCGGCATCCGTGGAGTCTTTGAGGATACTATTACCATATCTATATACCGGTGTTCCGCCACACATCTCGGTGTAAGCATTACACCAAACGATACAATCTCGCCAGTTAACCGTTGTAACGGGTCTCACTTTAGACGAAGGTCTACCCATAGTACCATGGCTACCCTCTCTACCAACATTCTCAAATTTGTAACCATTCTTTACTGCCCAATGATACACCTCATACCAAAGTTCATAAGTAACTTGGTATTTGCCAAGGGAAAAGCTACTTATAGTGTGTTCGAACTGACTATTGCTACCTTCTTTTACATCAGTAGATTTCTGTGTATATGGTTTCCCACCATTGATCCATATCATACCAAGATAGTTATCCCCTTCCACCTGTGGACCTAGTACATCGGTAGTAGGCTCTGGTATGTCCGATTTATTCACGTTCTCTATTTTATCATAAGACTCGTTTGGTACATCATCTACTACGCTATCAGACACATCGGATGGAGTCAAAACAGAAGAAACACTATCTGATAAAAGAACACTACCAGAAGCTGAACCAGAGACATCACCTACTACGCTATCAGACACATCGGATGGAGTCAAAACAGAAGAAACACTATCTGATAAAAGAACACTACCAGAAA
>PDWI01008294.1_pt1 | contig 12288 bp, 7 predicted proteins | sample 1430891 | NCBI WGS metagenome assembly PDWI01 (sample SAMN01162508, study PRJNA174530) | Oral metagenome, whole genome shotgun sequencing project. | biome: Marine environment; feature: Marine mammal; material: Swab sample of the gingival sulcus; isolation source: swab sample of gingival sulcus...
TTGCGTGTCAATACCATTCAAAATTTTGAAATCTCTAAGAAAACTGAAAAGAAGATTGAAAAATTTATTGAGGGATATAAAATTGATTCTTGCAAACAATGTATTTATAATGATTTCTCCATTGAAGAAGGAGTAATTAACTATGCAGATAAAGTAAATGCGGATATTATAGCTATTAACACACATAGAAGAAGAGGACTCGCTCATCTATTTAGTGGTAGCATTAGTACCGATGTAAGTAATCACGCAAAATTACCTGTCATTACTTTTAAGGTGTGAAAATAAACAATTATCCCATAGTGCATTATCATACAAGGTTTATTCTTAGATTATTAATGTTTCTATTGAATAGAAATTTATTTAAATAGAACGGTGGTTATCATTATTTTTATTAAAATTTTTACTTACTGTAAAGGGTTACAGAGGTTTTTATCAACTATTTTTGACTATTATGCCTAAATTCACCAAAAGATTTCTCATAATTAGATCTAGTTGCAAAGTTGTAAAAATAATCCTGTCCTAAACAAATTTCATACTCAGAATTTTTTACGAAAATCAACCACTATGTATTTTAAATTTCCTAATATAACAACACATCTTCTATCTAGTTACAAATCTACATAATTGAATTTTAGTTTTTCTATTCTCCGCTAGAAATCTTTACCAAAGCACCTCTATCTAGAATTTTAAATTGCTTGGATTTTAATTCAATGATATTTTTTTTACGAAGTTCGGAAATAAGTCTGATAGCAGATTCTGTAGCAGTTCCTATAGTACTTCCTATTTCTTCACGAGTCAATTTAATATCTATATAACCATCTTCCAAAGTACCAAAAGATTCTTCTAACTTTAAAATAAAATCCGCTAATCTACTTTTAACTGATTTTTGAGCCATATTAGAAATGGCACAATTAGCTTCTTCCAATTGATGCGATATGTTTTTTATAAGTTCTTGTGAGAAAAGAGTATTTCTCCTAAACATATTTAGGACTGTACTTTTAGGCATAAAACAAACTTCTGTCTCCTCTAAAGCAATTACATTAAGCGATGAAATTTCTCCACTTAATATTGACCTATGCCCTATTAAATCGCCCTTATTTATAAACTTAATAATTTGCTCTTTGCCATTATTTCCAACTTTGGTAACCTTACATTTACCGGAATGAATGCAATATAAGCCATTTGTAGGCATCCCTTCTATCATCAAACTATCACCTTTTTTTAGAGAAAAGTGATTTTTACTTTTTGTAACGGACTCTAATTCAGGGCGTGTAAGAGAGTTTAACTCATTATCTTGCTTTATGATACAATTTTCGCATTTAGGCATAATATTGCTTGTTTCAGCAAAAATATGTAAAAAAAATGACATTTATCATATTTTTAACAAGGATTATAGATTTTTATACCAATTCTGATTTGAAATTACTATAAAATTAAATAAAGCCCTTAAAATTTTATTTCAAATTGAATAAATGAAATGGTCTATCCAAACTTTTGCTGTATTTCATCAAGCACATCGTAAACATCTTGTAATCCGTCTGAAGTAACCAATTTTAAGCGGTATTCTTTAAAGTGTGGAATCCCTTTAAAGTAATTACCGTAATGACGTCTCATCTCCATAACACCTACAATTTCAGAATCTTTCCAATCAATACTCATTTCTAAATGCTTACGAGCCATTTCAACTCTATCTGTAATGCTTATAGGAGCCAAGTGTTCTCCTGTTTTAATGAAGTGTTTTACCTGTTTAAAAAACCAAGGATTCCCAATACTTGCTCTACCTATCATCGCTCCGTCTAATCCATATTCATCACGCATTTCTACCGCTTTTTCAGGCGTATTTACATCTCCGTTACCAAATATAGGAATATACATTCGCTGATTGTTTTTAACTTCTGTAATAGGTTTCCAATCTGCTTCTCCTTTATACATTTGTTTTCTCGTACGTCCGTGTATAGCTATAGCTTGCACACCAACATCTTGTAATCTCTCAGCAACTTCTACTATATGAATAGAAGAAGCATCCCAGCCTAAGCGTGTTTTAACAGTAATCGGCAAATCTGTACGCTTTACCATTGCCTCTGTCAGAGATACCATTTTATCGATATCTTGTAAAATTCCTGCCCCTGCTCCTTTAGAAACTACTTTTTTTACGGGACAGCCATAGTTAATATCAATAAAATCAGGTTTTGCTTCAGTTACAATATCTATAGTCTGTAACATAGAATCCAAATTTGCTCCAAAAATCTGAATTCCCACAGGGCGTTCTTCCTTAAAAATATCTAATTTTTTAACGCTTTTAGCAGCATCTCGAATCAATCCTTCGGAAGAAATAAACTCCGTATAAACCATATCTGCGCCTTGTTGTTTACACAAAGCTCTAAAAGGCGGATCACTGACGTCTTCCATGGGTGCTAACAACAAAGGAAAATCCTCTAATTCTATATTTCCTATCTTTATCATCTCTTACTAAAATAAAGAAACCGCTCATAAGCGGTTTCTTTTGTTTATTTATTAAAATATATTTATAGATTTCGCTATAAAGTGTATTTAATTATCCTTCTACTTTAAATACAATCGGCAAAGAATACTTTACACCAACCGGCTTCCCTCTCTGCTTACCCGGAGTCATCTTAGGAAGACTTTTAATTACTCTAATTGCTTCTTGTTTTAGACGCTTGTGAGGAGCTCTTACTTGAATATTAGTAATTCTTCCTGTCTTATCAATTTTAAACATCGCCATAATACGCTTAACACCGGGAGACAATCCTAACTCACTTGCCAATTCTGTATTAAACTTACGGTTGATATGCTTTTGTATTGATTTCTCCATACATTTTTTTAGCTTAGCCTTACTTCCTTTACAACCAGGGAATACAGGTACGTCTTCAATAATAGCAAAAGGTACATCTTCAATTACTTCTTCTTCTTCTTCCACTTCTTCTACTTCCTCTACTTCCACAGCCTCTTCTTCGGTTACTTCCGTAGACTCAATAACAGTCTCTTCCACTTTTTCCTCATCTTTTACAACCTCAATTTTATCCGGCTTTGGTGCTGGTTTTGGCTTTGGTTTTGGTTGCTGGATTTTTTCAATTTCTACAGTCTGCTCTTCATCTTGAATATTATAAACAGCTGCACCTAAATCATCTATAACTCTATCATAAGTCTTCTTTTCAATAGCAACATATACTATTAAAAGAGCCAACACTAAACCAAGCATAAAAAACAGCTTGCTATAGTTTTCTAAATTTGCTTTTGGATTTTTTTTGATTTGCATTTTTATATGATTTTATTTTATCTGTGTTTTTATTGAGTTGCTAAATAACAACATAAAAATAACTTTTACAAATTATTTTTACATTTATATATTATTTTTTTTCAAAAAATAACTTAAACGTCACAAAAGCAACGATTATACCTATAGTATTTGCAACAATATCCAACCACTCCGAATGTCTGTTACTCGTCAGCGTTCCTTGCAATAGTTCAATAAGAGCTCCTAAAAAGAACACACCAAAAACTATACCAGTTTTTGACGTTGGTTTGGCTAGCAACCAAAAAAAGGTCAAAACGGCATATGCACCTCCATGTATTAATTTATCACTAACAGAATAAGGCACAGGAATTTGCTGTGAAGGTAATAAGCTCCCTATAAGTATTGCAATCGTAAGAAATACTGCAATAGCAAAAACAATATACTTATGCACCTATCAATTCCTTGTACTGCTCAGCAGATAATAAACTGTCTATTTCTGAACTGTCTGAAATTGTTAATTTAATCATCCAACCTTCTCCATAAGGGTCTTCATTTACTTTTTCAGGAGCATCCTCTAACTCCTCATTAAATTCTGTAATCTCCCCTGAAAGTGGTAAAAATAAGTCTGAAACTGTTTTTACGGCCTCTACAGAACCAAACACTTCTTCCTTAGCTAAAGTTTCATCTACGGTATCTACATCAACATATACGATTTCTCCCAATTCTTTTTGAGCAAAATCAGTAACTCCAACTGTTGCTGTTTCTCCTTCAACTCTTACCCACTCGTGGTCTTTTGTGTACTTTAATTCACTTGGAACATTCATTTTTCTTATTTTTTTATAAAGTTAGTTATTTCCTATTAAATATCTTAACCTAATTCCCGAACTAATAGATTGTCTTGGGAACGTTGTTGAAATAGCATATCTCGAAGCATTTTGGTTAAAGTAAAAAGAGACCATAAAATTCCTGCTTACAGAATAATCCGCTAAGAATTCTAAAGTAAGAATACGTTGCCCTCCTGTTACTTGATCATTATCTTTATCAATAGCTCTTACCATAATATTACTATTTCTAAGTTTAAAATCTGCCTTTAAATTCAAATCTCCTTTCAACTTAAATAAACGTCCTCCTGCACTGAACTTCATCGCCAAATCTTTAAATCGATATCCTACTCCAAATACATATTCCGTTCCTACTTCCTGCGTAATTGTATTATTACCCAAACCGAGCATTAACGATCTATCTCTATTAATTCTTGCGTTCAAAGATACGGAATTTTTCATTTTCATATCCACTTTAATTAATGGTGAAAATTCTTCTATCAAATTCACATTATCATATTCTTTTTCAGGGAAATAATTACCCGAAATATCTCTATCTGCATAAGGATTCTTCTCGTTATATTCTAAATTATTTTGATAACCTACGATAGAATAAGAAGATTGATAGCTATGCGAAATAGAAAAATTAGTAAAGTTTTTTCTAAACCATTTGTTCTTCATCAAACCTCTATAGGTAATATTCCAACCCGGTATCGGAATACTTCTAAGAGCTTTTAAACTTACTCCTGAGGCACTTTTTCCTGTATAAGCAGCCAAAAATGCAGGTAAAATAACTTGCTGACTGGATACTCCAAAACCATCTATAGATTGCCCTGATTTACTTGCTAAACGTTTTGCTATGGTTGTCCTGTAGGATTTAAAATTATTGAATAAAGTATTCATACTCTTAAAAGTAGCCCCCAACATATTAGTACTGATACTAAAACTTCCTCTTTCTGAAGTAGGATTTCCATCAGCTAAAACATTATCAACAACATCTAATTGTTGCATTCTAGTTCTACTGTATGTCCTCTCTCCTTTAAACTCAATAATTATATTTTTAAAAGGTCTGGCTTCAAATGAAACATCTAATTTATCAAATGCCGTATTAGAATACATCTGATTGTAATAAGGATCATCTTTACCTCTTGAAACAAGCCATCCGTTTTCAACTGCTTTTTGTCTCATATCTATTTGACTTCCAAAAACAAAACCAAATGTAGGAGCGAAAGAACCACTATATCTATCTCTACCCAAAAAGCCCATTTGCGGTTTAAATCCGGACATCATCGTACCGTTATTTGCCGTATAATTAATACGCATATTTTTTATGGAAGTCAATATATTTACAAAAGTATTTTTCTTTTTTTTCCATTTCTTCGGCAAAATTGTCTTGTACAATTTCTTAAAATTCAAATGGGTATTTAATGTTTTTGTATTTGCATTTTGTATGGTATTTCCTACTTTTTTCACAACATCTCTAGGACCTCCTTGCCAATTATAATTTGCCGTATAAGTAAAATCTGAAGTAACAAAATCTAAAAATGGTAATTTATCAATAGGAATTCTATAACTCATATTCAACTTTTGATCATACATATAAGGTCTTCCAACATTAAAGAATCGATCATACAACATGATGTTATCCTTACCAAAATTATCATAAATATATCGATTAGAAGCCTGAAAATCAAACTTAAGAGCTTTTGTTAAATCATACGATATTGCATAATCCCAATCAAAATGATAATCTCTACGTACTAAAGTAGGCAGTTCAGGAAGTCCTGCTATAAGCGTACGTGATAATTGTTCATTATAATTCCTGTTTATTGAAGAATTAATGGAAATTTTACTTGGTAACAGATTAAAGTTTATATCTCGTATTAACTTTAAATATTTACTGCTAACTGCTTTCCAATTCTTCAATGGCTCTACTGTTTTAGGCTTAAAACTAAAACTGTAATTCGCCGCCGCTCGAACACTTTGACTCAACGATTTCTTAATATTATAGTCCTTATGATACAACTCCGAGAAAGAATATGACAATGACAAATTCTCAACATCATAAAAACGTCTTTTTCGCTCTGAATTAGGACTATAATCCTTTCGAACATTCATTAAGCTAATGCTTCTCGTACGTGTATAATCTTGTGAATTTTTACTATTTGGATTTATAGAAACTGCTTTCTCAAAAAGAACATCTTGATATTGAGGGTCATACTTAGGATCTTTAAACTCCTCTGAATGACTATAAGTAACAGGAAGTCTAATTGCCCATTTTTTAGGTAATAATTGACCTGCATTCACACTCGTGGTAACATTATATAAGGTTACGTCTTCTTGCGATCTTTCATTTACCGTTTGCCCTATGCTACCAAAACCTTTGGTTTGTTTTCTACCTGTAGCTGAAACATTAGCAAAATCAGCTAAATTAGCATCTGCACTGATAACTGTTGCCCAACCTCCGTCATTATCAAAACCTGAACTGCGCAATTCATTAAACCACACTTCTATATTCTGATTGGAAGATGATACGTTTTTAACACCCAACATCATTGTGCGGACATTTGATAAATTAGGATTTCCTTTTACTCTAATTTCATAACCATCCAAGGCTTCAGCCATTGGTTGCCCCTCTGCAGGGTACAAGACATTAGGGGCTATACCTTGCTTCAATCGTTGTAATTTCAGACTTCCTAAATGCTCTAATACAACACTTAAATTATTCTCTTCCGGCCATATACTCTCTGCTGTTCTAGCATTGTAATCTGAAATTTTTAAAGGTTTTTCTATTTGATAATAATTTTCTGTTAAATCACTTCCCAATCGTAAAATGATTTTAACTTCTCCATCTTGAACCTGTGGAGTTCCTTTTATACCTTCGGCGTGTAAGAACATCTTCAGCTTCTTATACATTCGCAAATCAACTCTGAAATTCTTAAACACTGCACGCGCTTCCCCTGATTTTAATTCTTTAACTTTTAATGAAATAGATTGCTCATTTTGCTTTTGAACCGTTGTATTTCCTCTTAATATTTCGCGTCTTACTCCCGGTGGCAATACATAAGGAATTGGTGTTCTTCGTTCATTTTCTTGAATATTAACCACTCCTGATTCAAAATTTTGTAATTCTTCACTGGTCAATTCCTTAATAGGTTCATCCTTAGAAGTATTGATTTCTTTAGTATAACGACGCCAATCTCCTCTTACCAATTCTAATTCTCCAAAACGAAGTACCACAGGCATTTTAAACTTTGTTAAAAAGATACGCATAAATCGTATAGAGCTAAAGCCTACCATATCATTAATAACCTCATCAGGATCACTTACTTGAACTCTAAATTGTAACCATCTTACCTTTTTAGTAGAACCATCAGGTAAAGTCACATCTACAATTTTTTCATCTACAATATGATTTTTACCCACCTCTAAATCTTCTCTATTCAGAGATACTTTATATTGGTAGTAACTTTCTACCGTATTCATGGTTTGGTCTTTGTTAATATCCTCTACATCAGGATAACCTGTTGATGCTGTCGGATATCTCTCTTTGGAAAGATTATTCGTTGGTGAATTCCCTTCCATATTATTGTATTTCTTATAACGAGTAATAATAGAAGCCCCTTGCTCATCATACTCTGAATTTTTGAAAAACTTAAAGTTATCATTCGAAGGGTCACTACCAAAAGACGTTCCAAAAAGAGCTTTCTCTTCTTCGTCATTCAATCCATCTAATCCTATATCTTGGTTTTTTCTCTCATTATCATTATCACCAAATGTATATAGTAAAGATTGATTAGAAGGCACCTTACCCCAAATGGTCTCCTTAGTATTCTTAGTATCTAAGGCATTTTTAGGAAGTCCATTTTCATACATTTTTCGCCCGTCTTTCAAGACATCTTCCGAAATACTTCCCAAGTTAAAATAAATTTCTCCTACTTGATTATTAGGGTCTTGTGGATTAACTCCTGCCGGCAATCCTTCCTCTCTGGTTATGGAATAGTTTTCAAATGGATCCATCAACCAAAACTGAATATATTCTACATTAGATTGCTCAAAGTTAGTAGTGTATAAAGGTCTTGTAATACCTGCCCAACGTTCTTCAGGATCGGTAAATTTACCATCTGCTCCTACATTTTGGGTATCGTAGTTATAACTTCCTCGTTCGTGTGGGAAATAGGCTAAATCAAAAGTTCTTACAATCGGAGATTGCGTGATATCCAGCTCCTGCTCAGGGAATAATTCGCTGTAACTCACAGAACGAACTTCTGCCCTTGACAACTCATCTTTCCCAATATTATCAGGACGTAAAGAACTTCCGTAAAAAATAGGGTCAATAATATACCATGCTAATCTAGCTCTTTTATATCCATAAGATAAGTCCGTAGCTGAACCGTTAAAATCAAAATTCTTTTGGTACTGTGGCGTACTTGCTAACTGCCATTGCATGATAGAGCGTATCTCTATAGGAATTTGAGTTCCTTCAAAATCATCAATATAAGAAGCCTCTTCTCCTTGTAATTCTATCTGAGACGGCGAACCCGGTCTTAAGTAGGCAAAATCTCCTCTTATGGAAAACCTTGAAGGAACTTCTGTATCAATATTCGGTAATTTATTAACCAATTTTGTCAAGAAAGGAACTTCTGTTCCATAGCTTGCGTTTACTCCAAAAATACTATTGTTAATCGGCTCATTTCCAAAAGCTACTTTCTGCGTAAATGGCTTTTCTCTTAAATTTAAAAAGCTTGCTCCTGCAATAAAGTTTTCTGAAAATTTATGCTCTACATCAATTCCAATGAAACGCTTGTTTTGCATACTAAACAATTCGTTATTTTCAACCGATACTTGAATAGGCACATTATCACCTTCTAAAGCAGGATTGATAACCTGTACACGTCCCATTTGATAGTCTACTATATAATCAACACCTTCCACCAATGTTCTTCCTCCGGAAGTAACTCGAACAGAACCTCTTGGAACATTAAAAGCTCCTAAAGGAATACCTCCCATACTACTGCTTTCTCCTTTAAAATATCCTTTTAATAAATATTTATCCTTCGTTTGAAAGTTATTTTTAACATCGTATTTAGTGAGTTTATACAATTCTTCAAACACATATTTCGAATCCTCTGAATTGGTAAGTATCTTTTTTAAATTATTTCCGAAAGGTTCCAATACCGGAAAAATAATATATCCCTTTTGAGGGTCAATGGTAACTCTTTCTACATAATCAAAATATCCGTTTCCATCTTTTACATAATTATCTCCTTCATCCAAACGGTCAATATGAGTCATGTTCATAATGGTTCTGTCGGAAATATCAGGTGTTTTTGCATTTTGCAAGGTGTTTAAAGGCACTCCTGTTTCGTCATTAGCATACATTAATTCCAAGCGCAATCCTTGCTCATTAATATTGCGTGTTCGTAATGAGTATACGTTCTTCATCATCAAATCCCATAAAGGTATATTCGTATTTAACACCTCACTACGCAATAACTTAACCACAATATTCTTAGGTGGCGTTACTCCATCTGTTGAAAATTCTCCTACTTTATATACTTTTGAATCTCCACTAACAGTATATTCAAAAGCAACAGCTAATACATCTGCATTTACCAAACGTCTGTTTAATGAAATATAACCTAACTGTGGATGAACCGTATATTCATTTGGCTCTAACCTCCTAGCATTCTCCAATACCGAATAATCTCGCCCTTGTTGCATATTATAAGGAGATAAGCCATCGCCAACAGTTGCAATATCACGCACCGAATTATCAATAGTCAATACATCTGAAATATTGTTATCTGTATTATTCGGATAAAGAGTTCCCGGATTGACAGTAACATTTGCAGGTCCTATATTCACTTGATTTGCCTCTCCAATATCTGCCAATGCTACAATATTCCTCACATTTTCCGTAACCACTCCTCTATTGGTAACCCACACTTCTACTCTTGTAATATTGATAGGACTGTTAATCAAAGGGAAATTCTGTAAAGCCTTATTATAATTATCTCTAAAATAATGAGATAAGAAAAAGTGTCTATTATCATCATAATCAGAAGTTCTCAATTCAAATTCCTGCAATGTTGATCCTCCCTGTGTAGCTAAAGTCTTCATTTGCGAACGCTGTTGAGCAAATACTCCCATAATAGTTGTAGGTCCAAACTGCAACTCCGTATGAAGTCCAAAGAGACTTTGAGCTCCTACAATTAAAGAATTTTTCACAGGCATACTCACATTACCTACTTCTATTTTTCGTAAAATATCATCTTCGTCAGGTTCAAAACCTAAATTAATTCTATTCTGAAAATCAAAAGTGGATTTCGTATCATATTGCACTCCTAATTCTAAACGAGTTCCTATCTTTGCCATTACACTTGCTCCTATCTGTTGGTCAAAATCAAAAGATAAGTTACTCCTGTTTCGTTCTGACAACTGAGGATTATCTGTATTTTGATAAAGCATTCCCATACTAACTTCTAAGGAACCATTAGCGGCTACTTCAATAGTATTACTTCCAAAAATACTCTTAAAAAACTTAGAATTAACATAGTATGTAGGTAACAAATCCTTTTGTGCATTATCATCTTGTTGTCGATAAGGACTTGAAGATACGGATTTTGTCTTAAAATAATCCAACATGTCTTTTTGTTGTCGGAACTTTTTATAAGCTTCTTTATCCATTACCACAGGATACTTCAAATAGTAATTTCCTATTTTTTCAATGAAAAAATATTTTTTCTGTTGTGTATCATATATAATCTTCTGTTCTGTGGCAGGATCTAAATACAAAGATGCTTTGTCTCCTCGTTTAAAAGGGTATTTTAATGTGATTGTATCCTTTTCAACTGTATTTTTCTTGCTATTTTTACCCTTGTTTTGCGCGGATACCGTTACAAAAACTAACGGAAACAACAGGGTAAACACCGATTGAAAAATAATTCGTTTAAAATTTCTCAAAACTTATAATTTTTTTAACGCTTGTTTAATCAATTCTTCTACACTTAGGTCGGCATTGGTTTTTAGAATCTGTTCGACAACTCGTTCGCATTGTTTCTTTGAAAAACCTAACACCTCTAATGCTTTTAACGCTTCATTCTTATTTCTATTGTCTAAATTTAAAGAAACGTTATCAGAGACAAAACTTGAATCTATCTTATCTCGTAAGTCTATCAAAATTCTTTGTGCTGTTTTTGCTCCAATTCCTTTTACAGATTGTATGGTTTTAACATCTCCTGAGGCAATGGCTCTTTGTACTTCATCAGTAGTCATTGAAGACAACATGGTACGTGCCGTACTCGTTCCCACACCGGACACAGACAATAAAAGTTTAAAAACTTCTCGTTCTATGGGCTTTACAAAACCAAATAGTGTATGAGAATCCTCTTTAATATATAAATAAGTATATAAAAACACATTTTCAGTGGTTGGTAATTCTGAAAAAGTATTTAAAGAAACATGAACTTTATATCCTACTCCATTCACATCTATAATGACATATGTAGGATTTTTTTCTATTAATTTTCCTTGTAAATGAGTAATCATATAATATGTTTAACCTTGCAAAAATAATAAAATATACTGAATAAATTACTTATATATTTTTTTTAGATATATTTTCAAACTATTTTACAGTTAACTAACCCTATAAATTTAGTAAATTACAACTATATTTTAGCTGTAATTTATCATAATAAAAAAAGACGAGGTGTACTCGTCTTTTTTTTTAAAACAATCAAATTTGATTTTATAGTTTTTATTAAATTAGTTTTCAATAATTATGATATTTCATAAGTTGTCCCTAAAAAAAACAATTCATCTACATTTTTATAGGTAGCTTTTTCCTTAACATAATCCGTAACTTGCTGTTCCCTTTCTTCAAAAGTAGTATCTTTCACTCTTCGTATAACTCCGGTAACAATCGGAGAAGTTAATCGAACTAACATTTGATGTAAAGTTGGGTCTTTTTCCTCAGCATCATGAACTAAAATATCATCCTCTGTAATACCATTTTCACCAATAGTTACCACTTCTAATTTTAGTCCTTTTAGCATCAATCCCTTATCTTTCTTTTTACCAAAAATCATCGGCTTTCCGTGTTCCACATAAATTTGATTTTCTGTTCTACCCACTTTATCAGTATATTGGTCGTAACAGCCATTGTTAAAAATTACACAGTTTTGCATCACTTCCACCAAGGAAGTT
>PDWI01008295.1_pt1 | contig 12287 bp, 9 predicted proteins | sample 1430891 | NCBI WGS metagenome assembly PDWI01 (sample SAMN01162508, study PRJNA174530) | Oral metagenome, whole genome shotgun sequencing project. | biome: Marine environment; feature: Marine mammal; material: Swab sample of the gingival sulcus; isolation source: swab sample of gingival sulcus...
GCAACATGGTGTCCGATTTGTGTAAAGGGTTTACCAGATATCAATAAGCTATCAGATGGCATGCAAGACTTTAAAGTTTATACAATTGTAGCACCAGGCATGGGTGGTGAAAAAGACATTGCAGCATTTAAGACGTGGTTTGACGAGCTGGATTACGATAATATTGAAGTGTTGTTTGATGAGACAGGTCAAGTGTTTAAAGACTATCAAGTGCGTGCTGTACCCTATTCAGTTATGATTGGTTCAGATGGCGTAGCAGTTATCAAGGCGCCTGGTCATTTAGACAATCAAAAAATAGTTGAAAAGTTCAGTGAGATTAAATAAATATTTTTAGGAGGAACAAATGAATATCAATAAACGCATCAGCATAGCGCTAGTTGCCATTTTGATAATTGTTTTAGTTGGCGTTTCTTATCTTACTGCAAATCATGATGGCGATAATATTATTGATAATAGACCAACAACCCTGATAATAAAAAGTGATAAGCCGATTGACAACCCCAACTTAGACTTAGCATTTCAAACTGCCAATCTTAAAGAAATTCACTTGGCGGGGGGCTGTTTTTGGGGGCTAGAGAGCTATATGGCACGCGTTTATGGCGTCAAAGACGTCGTCAGCGGTTATGCCAACGGAACAACTGAGAATCCGACTTATCATGATGTAACGCGCAAAAATTCGGGGCACGCTGAAACAGTTAAAGTTATCTATGATGCTAAGCGGGTTGACTTAGACACCTTATTGCGCTATTATCTTCGCGTTGTCGACCCAATAAGTATCAATCAACAAGGAAATGATGTTGGTAAGCAATACAGAACGGGTATCTATTACAAGGACGAAGCAGAAAAAACAATCATCGAACGTCGCCTAGCGCGTTTGCAAAAAGACTATCAACAGCCAATAGCAATTGAAGTTTTGCCGCTCGATAACTTTTATTTAGCAGAAGAATACCACCAAGATTATTTAGATAAAAATCCCAATGGCTATTGCCACATTGATCTGACTGCTGCCCGCGATACGCTGATTAGTCCAGTGCTCTATAGCTTGCCGGCCGATCAAATAATCCAATCAAGTTTAACTGACTTGCAGTATCAGGTCACTCAAAACGGCAAGACCGAACGTTCATTTTCAAACGAATATTGGGACCACTACGCTGAAGGTATTTATGTCGATATCGTTTCAGGGGAACCGCTGTTTTCTTCAAATGACAAGTTTAAGTCAGGCTGTGGCTGGCCGAGCTTTAGTCGGCCAATTGACCCCGAAGTGGTGACATATCATGAAGACACCAGTTTTAACATGATACGCACTGAAGTGCGCAGCAGAGTTGCCGATGCGCACCTTGGTCACGTCTTTGAAGATGGACCAACTGAACTAGGTGGTCTGCGCTACTGTATCAACAGTGCTGCAATACGTTTTGTCGCATTAGAAGACATGGCATCAGAGGGTTATGATTATTTAATACATATGATAAAGTGAGGCTCAAATGTACAGTATAATGATTGTCGACGATGAACAATTAATCAGGCGAGGGATTATTTCTCTCGTCGATTTTTCATCGCTTAATATAACAACTATTTACGAGGCCAAAAATGGCGATCAAGCTGTCGCCCTCTATCGTGAGAAGCGTCCAGATTTTATCTTGCTAGATATTAATATGCCTAAAAAAGACGGTTTGACTACAGCGCGTGAAATAAAGACAATTGATCAACAGGCAATGCTCGCAATCATAACGGGCTATGACTATTTTCAATACGCTCAGACGGCAATTAAAATAGGTGTTGAAGACTATATACTAAAGCCAGTCGACAAAAATGACATCCTTAATGTCGTGCATAAAATGGTTGTCAAAAAAGAAACTGATAACGTTGCACGTGAACTGACAAAACTCAAAATAGAAAACAAAGAACATGAAATAGATTGCAAAAGTGATATCTATGACTTTATCGAAGCCAATATATTTGACAAATCACTGACGCTGGCAAATATTGCCGCTCAGGTTGGCTTTAATAAGAGCTATTTAAGTGGCATTGTCAAACAGATATATGGTGTGACATTCCAAAATTATGTCAATCAAAGGCGCATGGAACAAGCTAAGATACTACTTTTGACAACCGACTTAAAAAATTATCAGATTAGTGACGCGATTGGCTATGAAGACGTCAATTACTTTGCAACTAAGTTCAAACGAACCTTTCAATTAACACCCAAACAATATAGACAGCAGGTGATTAACGCGCATGAAAACGATTAAACTAACCGACAAACTAACCGACAAATTAAGGGCGATGAACGTGCGTTTAGCACTCTATTTTTGGCTGTTTTCAATTGTAATATTGGGCGTTGTATCGTATATCTACTATCAGACGACGACCCAGATTATTGTCGCGCAAGTTGAAGACAACACAAGATTGTCTATTGAACAAGCGGCCAGTCATATTGAAAGAGAAATTGAAAAAATTCAACTGCTAAGTGATCTAATCGCTGAGCGTCCTGATATTATTGCAGCACTTGAAAGCCCATCTGATATGAGCGATAAGGGTCTAATCAACACATTTGGCACTTTTATGCAAGGCAATCAGCTAATTCGATCAATTGCTATTTTAGCAAAAAACGGGCAATTTATTACCAACAATAGCATGATGTTTGAAACCCTATCAGAAGATTACACTGAAAAACAATGGTATCATGCCGCATTAAATAGCAAGCAAATGCCAGTATTAACCTCAATTCGACGTGGCGAATTTACGATGGATAAAGATATGTGGGTGATATCAATCGCTCGCCAAATAACCAACCAAAAGGGTGAACACCTTGGCGTACTATTAATTGATATATCGTATCAGTTTATTGAGCAGTATCTTGATACCTTGCGCTTAGGTGATGCAGGTTACAGTTATGTTATTACAAGTAACAGACAGTTAGTCTATCATCATGATGCTAGTTTTTTTAATGATGAACAAAAAATTGATCAATTAGTGGTGCTTTGCGAACGCAATACAGGTTTAAAAAACGATATGGGTTTGCTGATGTTTAAGAGCGACATTGCACACAGTAATTGGATTTTAGTTGGGTTGTCTTCGCTTGATCAAGCCGAACAATTTCGTCAGCAGCTGTTGCTGATTGTGGGTGGCATAAGCTTATTACTAACGGTGTTAAGTCTTGTCATTGCAATTATCTTATCGCGGCGTATAACGCGCCCTGTCCAACAGCTTGAACAGGCATTGATAGAAACTGGCGAACAGTGGCAAGTGCTTAGTGTTGACCGCAATGCCCCCTATGAAGTACAGTCGCTGACCACACATTACAATGCCATGGTAACGCGCATTAAAGACTTAATTGATGATTTAAAAGAGGTTGAAGAAATTAGGCGCCTTGAGAGCATTAAAATGCTGCAGAGTCAAATTAATCCACATTTTTTGTACAATACACTTGACACCATTGTCTGGCTTTCTGAATTTGAAGATACGCAAGGCGTTATCGAGGTGACCAAGTCACTCGGCGATATGTTGCGCATGGGCTTAAATGTTGAACAGTTAACCATTTCGTTAGAAAGTGAACTTGAATATGTCAAAAATTATTTAACCATTCAGCAATATCGTTATGGTGATCGGTTTGATTACAAAATAACCGGTCAAACCGATTTGAATCGTGTGATGGTGCCCAAATTAATACTACAACCAATTGTCGAAAATGCTATCTATCACGGTATTAGTAGTTATGACGAAGGGGGCTTAATTACAATTGATTATTTTAAACAACAAGATAAGCTCGTCATCGTCATAACAGATAATGGCGTTGGTTTTGATAATCAATTGCCAACTAAACAATCCGATATGCCACTTGGCGGTATTGGTTTGGTCAATGTCAAGCGTAGAATTGCGCTCATTTATGGCTCAAATTACGGCATAAATATTGAAAGCGAATTAGCAAAGGGCACGACAGTAAGGTATACATTACCCTTATATTAGTTTAAATGAAGTTAAAACGCGTTGTGCAATTAAAATTTTGCTTGTGAAGTGATTGTCAAAAAAGGTATAATCTTGAGTTTGACAGAAAAAGTAGACAAAAACCCCTTGTAAGCATTGAAAATCAATGACTACAGGGGTTTTAGAACATTCCGAAAGCTGTAGTGAAACAGCCCCTTTTTCTTTGCTGTTATTTTGCAACAGTCCCGTTTTTTGTTCAAATGACGATATAACCGTTGAAACAGAATTGGCTAAAGTATATTAGTACCTCTAAACTAGCTTTGAAGGGATCATTCAGTCAAGGTGTCATTTCGAGTGAAGGTGTAGCCGCAATCGAGAAATCTCTGGTTTAAAGCTTAAATTTCGCCAAATTTTCTTTTAATTTTTCAGAGTTCTGCGATAAATCGCTCGTCAATTGATCAATTTTATTGAAGTTAATGCGTTGTTCTTCGGTAGCCTTGGCGACAGATTCAGATGAACTCGCATTTTCTTGTGATAAGCTAAATATTTTTTGCAAAGAATTAATAGTCGAATTTTTGATTTGATCAATTGAATCGATCGAATTATTAACCGTCACAATTTTATCAGATACATTGCTGATCTGGCTAGCGATTGTATCAAATGAACGTTCAACTTTTTGTAATGCAGTATACTGTTCTTTTGAGATTTCGCTTAAATTATCCATTGCTTTTAAACTTGCATTGTTTTCGCTTTGAATGCCAATAATGATATTATTGATATCTTCTGTTAGTAGTTTTGATTGTTCTGCAAGTTTTCTAATTTCTTCAGCAACGACTGCAAAACCTTTACCATTTTCACCGGCGCGGGCCGATTCAATTGAGGCATTTAAAGCCAGAAGATTTGTCTGTTCTGCAATGCCATTGATATTCGCCAATGCCTGTGCTATTTCCTTTATTTTTTGTGCCAATGATGTGACAACTTCGGCAATGTGTGCAGTTGCATCATTAGCTTGCTTGTTTTTATTCTTAAGTACATCAAGTTCAATTTTTCCCTTTTCTTGTTCAGCTAAAGCTGAAGACGAGGTTTTTTTCGTTGTGTCGATTTGCGAGCGTATCGCCTCAATTTCACTAGCTAAAATACTTGTATTATCTAATTCTTTTTCTAAATTATGTACTTGTATACCCAAGTTATTGGCGACTGTATCAACGGCAATGGCAACATTGTTCAATTTAGTGTTACTTTGGTCAAGCTGTTCAGAAACGTCATCAGATGAACTGATTACTTGATTAGTTACTCTGTTGACATCGCTAATTGTCGTGTGAATTTTTTCGATAAAGTGATTAAAATAGGCACCCATTTCGCCAATTTCATTGTTCTTGATATTTTCAATTCGCAGGGTTAAGTCGCCCTTACCCTCGGCGATTTCATACATATTAGAAGAAAGCTCATTCATTGGGCTAAAAATAATCTTAGCGAAGAAGACGTAATAGGCGATTAGAATAATAGAGACAATTGTAAAGAAAAGTGCAATAGTGAAAAAATAAATTTTAGTTGCGTTATTATTTAAGTTATTTAAAAAGCTTGATAGTAAATAACTTTGTTCAAAATAGGGTTTGCTATTAACGTTCATATAGGCAACATAAGCGACAGAACCAAATTTTTCAATGGGAATATAAACCTTTGTTTCACTTTCAGTAATTTCAAGCTGTCTTTCACCAGCAAATGCGGCTTTCATTGATTCATCGGTGTATTTTGATGATGTTGTAGCAGGTGATTGCACCGCGCTGTTTTTACCATTATTAGATGTTAATACTAATTCATCAGCGTCGACAATCATAATAAAATTGATATTGGGATTAAATTCTATAAAAGATTGCATACTAGTTGCAAATTGTTCAGCATTTAAAGCGCTTTGTGCAATGCCCTTACCTGCGACGCGCGGAATTGCTGTAAATTTAAAAATTTCACCTGTTTCAACTTTTAGTTTTAAACTTGAGGGTAAAATATCAGCTTCGCCTGTCATTAACATACGATAGCCATCCCAGATATCAAATAAATTGACCCCATTTGCATTTTTACTTGTTGACAAAGTGAAGTCGCCTTCGGGATTTGTAAAATATAAATCGTCTACATCAAGTTCTTTTTTCAGTTTTTCTAGATCAGAAAGCGATAATTGTTCACCAGCTGCTTGATACTTATCTGCTTCTTTTAAGGCAATTGCAGCATTGAGCATTTTGGCATCAAGCATGTCTTCTATCGTAACAATTGACCACTTTAGATTATTAGCAAGATCATTAATTTCAATTTCAATTTGCTTTACTGATTTTTTGTCAAGTGTATTTATTAGGCTTGTCTTTGATTCGTTTAAAATATTTCTCATATACATAAATATAAATAGTGAAATAAGTGCAATGATTACAATTGTTATTATCTGCACTATGCGCATGTGTTTTCTGATCATTTAGGTTTCTCCTTTTAAATTATGTCAATGGTGAAATATGTTTACAGCTAAAATATCGTCGTCTTTTGCAATATTCTTTACAAAAATAAAAAAATGTATAGATGAGTATACAGTTAAAAAACTATGTGAATCAATCAAAATGTGCTTGCGAAGTGCTTATCAAAAACGTTATAATGTAATTGCTAAACATTACACAAAAGTGTACATTAGCTATGCAGTTCAAAACGTCGGCATTAGCGCGTGTTGGCGGGTTGTGAAGCGAATCAGTTTTGTTCAGATGTATTTTTGTTAGCGCTAATAAGGAGGAGTTTTTTATGAAAATGAAAGGTTTTGCGATGTTAGGAATTGGTAAAGCTGACTGGATTGAGAAAGAAAGACCAGTTTGTGGTCCGCTAGATGCGATTTGTAAGCCAATTTCGCTCGCGCCGTGTACATCAGATATTCACACAGTTTGGGAGGGCGCTATTGGTGAGCGCCACGATATGATTCTCGGTCACGAAGGTGCAGGCGAAATCGTTGAAGTTGGTGAACTCGTTAAAGATTTTAAAGTTGGCGACCGCGTACTCGTTCCTGCTATCACACCTGATTGGAATTCATTAGAAGCGCAAGCTGGTTATTCAATGCACTCAGGTGGCATGTTGGCTGGTTGGAAGTTCTCTAACTTTAAAGATGGTGTATTCGGTGAATACTTCCACGTTAACGATGCAGATGGTAACTTAGCGCTTATTCCTGAAGGTGTTGACCCAGTTTTAGCACCAATGTTATCTGACATGGTTCCAACTGGTTTTCACGGTGTTGAATTGGCTGATGTTCAGTTTGGTGACGAAGTATTAGTTGTCGGCATTGGCCCAGTTGGCTTAATGGCAGTAGCTGGCGCAAACTTGCGCGGTGCATCTCGCATTTACGCTGTTGGTACGCGTCCAAATTGCGTTGAAGCGGCTAAATTCTACGGTGCTACCGATATTATTGACTATAAAAAAGGTACTATTGATGAGCAAATTATGGAACTGACAAATGGCAAAGGCGTCGACAAAGTCATCATTGCAGGTGGTACGGTCGATACATTCCAAGAGGCAGTTCGTGCGATGAAAGCTGGCGGCAGAATTGGTAACGTCAACTACTTGGGTAGTGGCGAATACGTTAAAATACCACGTGAAGACTGGGGTGTTGGTATGGGTCATAAAGCGATTATGGGCGGCCTTACACCAGGTGGTCGCTTAAGACTTGAAAAACTAGCAAAATTGGTTTCTACTGGCAAATTAGACTTATCTAAATTAGTAACGCACCGCTTTGACGGTTTCGAGCACATTGAAGAAGCCTTACTGTTAATGAAAGACAAGCCAAGAGATCTCATTAAACCAGTCGTCGTCGTTGCAGAAGACTTAATGAAAAAATAGATGAAAGTACTAATTTTATCCGGATTTTTAGGCGCGGGTAAAACAACTTTTTTACAAGAATTAGTTAAAAACCTCAAGAATGTCGTCATTCTTGAAAATGATTATGCTCGCGATGTAGATCGCGAGCTTCTTTCTAATGAAGACAATCTGACCTATGCAATCGACGAGGGCTGTGCTTGCTGCACACGAGGTGAAGAACTAGAAAATGCGGTTTTAAGCATTGCCAATACAGTTGACCCAGAATATTTGATTATTGAACCAACTGGGCTGTGTTCATTGAGTGCCTTAATTAAACGCATTAAAAAAGTTGAATACGAACGCATTCAGTATATTGGTAGCATTGCCATACTGGAAATGACCCGCTATAAAAAAATTGAAGCAGACTACCCAGATCTTTATGTCGATAGTCTGCAAAACGCCAACTATATTATTTTATCAAAATCAGAAGAAGCAGATCGCGTGGCCTTTAGTGAAGCAGCACAGCATTTTGCTGTACATACGGCATCAAAAGTAGCAGATAAACACTATAGTCGCTTTGAGGAAACAGACTGGCAAACATTAATTGAAGCGCTTAAACCATTGAGTCAGGTCAAAGAAAGCGATTACCATTATCACGCCATGACGTTAGCATATGACAGTGTTGCATTTGACAACGCCAATCAGATGGGCACTTGTTTTAACGCCTTGCTAGCAGGCAGATTTGGTAAGATTATGCGCGCCAAAGGTGGCATCAAAATGAATGGAAAATACTATCGCATCGATATTGTCGATGATCAATTTGGCTTTCAATTGGTTGACAAGCCAATTTCAAATTTGGTTTTTATCGGTAAAGATTTAGACCAAGCAGCATTTTCTGTTTTCTTTGAAAAACACTACACTGAAAAGCCGTGTCAAATTTTAAAAACGTACTAATTTTGCGCTATTCCTTTATTAATTTGGGTATAATGCAAATAGCATTAATGACGAATAAACAGAAGACGTGAGCTTATATGCTCAGTTATTTTAGGAGGTCAATTGAACGCATTAGTATTAGGAGGTGGCGGCGCCAAAGGTGCCTACCAAATTGGCGCTTGGCAAGCCTTGAACGAACTAAATCAATCATTTGAAATTGTCACTGGCACTTCAATTGGCGCACTTAATGCTGCGCTCTATGTACAGGGCGATTATGAAGTTGCCCGAAAGCTTTGGTCAGAAATGACGATTGACCAAATGATAAAGGCGGAAGGTAATATATTAGAGCGCTTAGTCAACTATGACATCAAGGGTAAAGATTTTAAACAAGTCATTGAATTGTTTACCCAAACAATTAGTCAAAGTGGGCTTGATATTACGCCCTTGCGCGAAAAATTAGACTATTATGTCGATGAAAACAAAGTGCGCCAGTCGCATATTAAATTGGGCATTGTCACCTTTTCATTGACCGATTTTAAGCCATTAGAGTTATCGATTGATCAAATTCCCGAGGGACAACTGCACGATTACTTGATTGCCAGTTCAAGCTTGCCAATTTTTAAGTTAGAGCGTAAATTTGGCAAGTTGCTGATCGATGGTGGTTTTTATGACAACTTGCCGATAAACCTAGCTGAAAGAATGGGCGGAACCAGCTTTACGGCAATTGATTTAAAAGCAATTGGGGTTAATCAGACCTCGGACAAGACGAATACACGCGTTATTTCATCAATAGATGACATTGGTGGCATCTTAGAAGTTTCGCCACAAAAGGCAATGCGCAATATGTCTTTGGGTTACTATGACACATTGCGGTCATACCATGGCTATCAGGGTCATAAGTATTATATTAAAGATGGCAATGATACGATGGCTGTCATTGACAAATTTCAGCAGATTGACAAGGCAGCCTGTCACTACTTAAAACAACTACTTATCACTGATGACATGGACGATATGCGTTTCGTATTTGAAGTGTTAATACCCGAACTGTCAGAAATGATTGGCTTACAACAGACAGCAGGCTACGATGTGATCTACCTCAGACTACTTGAAAAAATTGCTGAATCACTAGATATTGAACGCTTTAAATTATGGACTTTAAAAGATTTTGAAACAGCGATAAAAGACAAATACCAATCTGGTAATATCTTTAAGCCAAAGCGCAAAATAATCAGAAAACTAATCACCCGAATTAATATGATTAGTGAAGAAAATCGCATTAAATTTTACAATACTATTTATGAAAAAATAGCGAGGTGAAAAATGCACTATACTGAAATATATCAAAAATGGTTAGTCGACGAGGCGTTTGATGACGATTTTCGAGCAGAATTAGCTGCCCTTGACGACGAAAAGGAAATTGAAGATAGGTTTTATAAAGCACTTAGTTTTGGCACTGCAGGCATGCGTGGGATAATTGGCGCAGGTAGAAATCGTATCAATAAATATAATATTAGAAAAGCCAGCCAAGGGTATGCTGATTATTTATTGTCGAAAGACTCAAAAGCTACATGCGTAATTGCACATGATAATCGTCGTTTTTCAGATTTCTTTGCACGCGAAGCAGCAGCTGTATTTGCTGCCAATGGCATTAAGACCTATTTATTTAATGAACTGCGCAGCACGCCAGAATTATCATTCGCCATTCGCCATCTTAGCACCACTGGTGGTGTGGTGGTGACAGCCAGTCATAATCCGCCTGAATACAGTGGCTATAAAGTTTATGGAGACGACGGTGCGCAATTGATGCCAGATGAGGCTGACAAAGTAAGCCAAGCGGTGGACAGCATCACAGATTTTGCAACAATACGCTATTTAGACTTCGACCAAGCGCAGGCGAAAGGGCTTGTTAAATACGTTGGTAGAGAGGTTGACGATGCTTATTTGGCAGCTGTTCAAAAACAGATTATTCGACCTAAGGCTTACGCAGAGCCAATGAAGATAACCTATTCACCACTGCACGGTGCCGGTGGTATGATTGTCAAGTGCTTAATGAAGGCATTAGATGTTAAAGACATGCATTTTGTCGAAGCACAAATGGTGCCAGATAGTGAGTTTCCAACAGTTAAACAACCCAATCCTGAAGAAGTTCAAGCTTTTAATTTATCTATCGAAAAAGGCAAAAAAGTCGGTGCTGAACTATTACTGGCATCTGATCCAGATGCCGATCGGGTCGGCGTTATGGTAAAAATTGAAGATGGCTATCAAAAACTCGATGGCAATCAAGTAGGTGCATTGCTAACACACTATGTGCTCAGTTCAAAGCATGATATACCAGTTGACGCCATCATGGTAAAAACCGTTGTCACCAGCGATTTAGGTTTTCGCATCGCTGAGGCCTATGGTGTAGAACACGACGAAACGCTAACGGGCTTTAAGTTTATTGGCGATAAGATTAAGCACTATCAAAGCGATAACAGTCATACCTTTGTATTAGGTTATGAAGAAAGTTACGGCTATTTAGTTGGTACACATGCTAGAGATAAAGATGCTGTCGTGACAATTATGCTGCTTGTAGAGATGGCAAAATACTATAAATCACTTGGCATGACCCTGCTAGATGTCTTAGAAAAAATTTATCAGAAATACGGTTATTTCAAAGATAAACTCATCTCTAAAGTATTAAAGGGCAAAACAGGCATGGAACAAATGCAAAAAATAATTAGTGCTTTTCGGACGGCAGATAAAATTGGCGATTTAGAAATCGTAAAAGTATCAGACTATTTGATTTCAGAAACGCGCGACTTAAAAACAAACAGTAAAACACCAATTGATCAACCAAAGTCAAATGTCTTAAAATACTATATAAGCGATCAGTCGTGGTTTGCCTTAAGGCCATCGGGCACAGAACCAAAGCTAAAGTTTTATATTTCAGCTGTGGCAGACCGTGCCAATTTAGCCGAGCAAAAAATAGATCATATTTCAAAGCTGCTTGACAACTTTATGGCGCCACTTATTGATGAATAATACTAAACCCAGATAAAATATAATAATGCACGCATCATTACTAAAACTTTTAATATTAGTGCACTATTGGGCTTGAAATCGTAAGGCCTTTGTGCTATAATTGAATGGTTTTAGTGGACGATAGTAAAATTAATTATATAGAAAGAGGTGAGTTTAGTGAAAAAGGACCTTCATCCGAATTATCAGGTGGCAAGCGTACGCTGCGCTTGTGGCAATTCTTTCGAGACGAAATCGACGAAAAAAGAAATTCGCGTAGAGATATGTTCAGAATGTCATCCGTTTTTTACCGGAACAGTTAAGCAAGTAGAACGTGGTGGACGCGCTGAGAAGTTTAGAGCGAAATACAATTTGAAGTAATTCATGTGGATTAGGGCTTGGAGGACAAAGTGCTAATCCTTTTTATTTTAATTCGAATGTAATAAATCAGTAAAGTTGTCATTTCGACCGAAGCAGCTTTGCTGCGCAGTGGAGAAATCTCGGTTTTTATTGCGATTGAAACACAGCTGGTGCTGAAATCGTTCCGCTATATTTTTACCTAGGACAACCTGCCTGCGGCAGAACGTTACGGTAAAAACACAGCTCCACCG
>PDWI01008296.1_pt1 | contig 12283 bp, 11 predicted proteins | sample 1430891 | NCBI WGS metagenome assembly PDWI01 (sample SAMN01162508, study PRJNA174530) | Oral metagenome, whole genome shotgun sequencing project. | biome: Marine environment; feature: Marine mammal; material: Swab sample of the gingival sulcus; isolation source: swab sample of gingival sulcus...
AAAAGCTAACTTGAAGAACACATTCCTTACAACTTCTGGTGGATTCTACGTTCAAGAGTGGACTTGGTAATAAACTGATAATTTAGTTTCAAATTGTTGGACAGGTATAGTCCGAAGTTCAACAATATTAAGACAACCTAGAACACTAACTTGGTTCTAGAAATTTGCAAAATTTCAGGTCAAGGTATTCTCTTAAAGGGAAAAACGAGGCTTGAAATTTTGCATAGTAACGACAAATTAAGTTGAATTTGGTTGTCTATAGGCTAGGGAGGCTATTTCGTTTAAACCAATTCGAGATAGCCTCTTTTTGACAGAAAGGAGAGACTATGTGGAAATACGCTCTAAAACGTATCCTGGCACTTATTCCTGTAATAATAGGTGTTACATTTATAGTCTACATGATACTAAGTCTTGCTCCGGGAGATCCTGTTAGATCGATTTTAGGTGAACAAGCTGAACCTGAAGCAATAGAAGAACTTAAAGAAGAGCTCGGTTTGAACGATCACGTACTGATACAATACAAAAATTACCTCTTTAAGTTGGTACAAGGCGACTTAGGAATATCATATAAGTTCAAAAAGAACGTAATAGACATGGTTGCAGCAAGGCTTCCCGCAACTATAACACTATCAATAGTAGCAATGTTAATAGCTGTGGTGTTCTCCATTCCTCTGGGAATAATTGCCGCGGTTAAACAGAATACCTGGGTAGACGGACTGGCGATGTTTATCGCACTACTAGGAGTTTCTATCCCCGTGTTCTGGCTGGGTCTACTACTCTTACTCGCATTTTCACTAAACCTGGGATGGTTCCCTGTTGCAGGTGCTAGCACTTGGAAGCACTTTGTCCTACCTGGAATATCCCTAGGGTTCTTGAGTATGGCTTCAATCGCAAGGGTTACTCGTTCATCCATGCTTGAGGTAGTAAGACAGGATTACATAAGAACGGCAATGAGCAAAGGACTTCCTTATGGAAAGGTAATTAGAAAGCACGCCCTACAAAACGCACTTATCCCGACAGTAACAGCTGCGGGTCTTCAAATAGGCGCCCTTCTAGCTGGTTCGGTTTTGACAGAAACAGTATACGGAATTCCAGGAATAGGAAGACTTATAATAGACTCTATCCAAGGTAGGGACATACCTGTGGTACTTGGATGTATCATAGTCTTTACACTCGGATTCTCTATAGTAAACCTACTAGTAGACCTGCTATACGCTCTAATCGACCCGCGCATAAAAGCGCAGTATTCGTAAGGAGGGCGACATGGCAGAAAATAATAACACAGCAATAAAAGATGTTGCACAAGTACAGAGAAAATATAAAAAACAGAGCCAATTTGGTGAAGTTTGGCACAGACTAAAGAAGAACAAGTCATCTATGATTGGACTTCTTATAATGATAATATTTATCCTAATGGCGCTTACAGCTGACCTCATGTTTGACTACGACGAGGTTGTAATCAAACAAAACATATCTGAAAGGTTGCAGTGGCCATCAGATAAACACTGGTTTGGAACCGATGACAAGGGAAGAGATATATTTGCAAGGGTTGTACACGGAGCAAAGACATCCCTATCCATAGGATTTTCAACTGCAATATTCGCATTTATAGTAGGAGGTATCCTAGGAGCAATAGCTGGGTACTACGGAGGAATAACAGACAATATACTTATGAGATTTATGGATATATTCCTGGCAATACCGGGTACACTATTTGCCATAACCATTGTAGCAGCCCTAGAACCGAGCACCTTTAACCTTGTAATAGCTCTTGCAATATCCAGCGTTCCACGATTTGCAAGGATTGTAAGGGGTTCTGTTATGACGGTTCGAGACGTAGAATTTATAGAAGCAGCTAAGGCAATAGGGGCAAGCGACTTTAGAATAATTTCCCAACACGTATTGCCAAATGCTCTAGCACCAGTATTGGTGTACGCAACCCTAAACGTTGCAACCATAATACTAACAATTGCAGGTCTCAGTTTCTTGGGATTAGGTATAACCGCTCCTACACCAGAATGGGGAGCTATGTTATCAGCAGGTCGTGCCTTCTTGAGGAATCACAGTTATATGACCTTCTTCCCTGGATTGGCTATAATGCTTACGATATTGTCACTCAACCTCCTAGGCGACGGGCTTAGGGACGCATTAGACCCAAGACTTAAGTAGGGAGGTAATTAAATGACAGATAAAAAACAAATATTGGAAACTAATCCAGATAAAAACGAACTGATACTAGACATAAAAGACCTAAGAGTCGAATACAGAACCGATGACGGAATAGTTTATGCTCTAAACGGTCTGGACTTAGAAATAGAAAAAAAGGAAACATTGGGGCTAGTTGGTGAGACTGGTGCTGGAAAGACAACAACCGGTTTAGCTATACTAAAATTGATTCCATCCCCTCCAGGCGTTGTAGCTGGCGGAAAAATAATGCTTTATGGAGAGGACGTAAGAGAGCTTTCTGACAAGCAGATGGAAGATATAAGGGGTAATGACGTATCAATGATATTCCAAGACCCTATGACAGCTCTAAACCCTGTTATGACTGTTGAAGAACAGATAGCTGAAGTAATAGAATTCCACGAAAAGAACGGAGCTAAGGATGCCATGAAAAAGGCTCACGAAATCCTAGAACTCGTTGGAATCCCAGCTGCTAGGGGTAGAGAATTCCCCCACCAATTTTCAGGTGGTATGAAGCAGAGGGTTGTAATAGCTATAGCGCTTGCGTGTAGACCCAGACTACTGATAGCTGACGAACCTACAACAGCTCTTGACGTTACTATACAGGCTCAGGTTCTAGCGATGATGAAGGACCTAAAGCAAACTTACGACACATCTATGTTGATGATAACTCACGACTTAGGAATAGTTGCTGAGGTATGTGACAAGGTATCTGTAATCTATGCAGGAAGAATTATTGAACATGGAAACCTAGAAGACATATTTGATAACACCAGGCACCCATACACAGAAGGTCTATTCAACTCCCTACCTAACTTAAAGGATAGAACGGCTAAACTAAAGCCTATTAAAGGCTTGATGCCTGACCCAATGGATCTACCATCAGGATGTCCTTTCCATCCAAGATGTGATTACGCCAAAGAAATATGCAAAAAAGAAGCTCCAAAGCGGGTATATAGAAACGAAACACACTTCGTGGAATGTCACCTCTACAACGAAGAAAACATTAAAAAAGGAGGTGAGATAGTTCGTGGCTAATCATTTATTAGAAGTAAAAAATCTAAAGAAATACTTTAAAACACCTAGGGGAATGTTGCACGCAGTTGACGATGTAACGTTTAACATAGACCAAGGTAAGACACTAGGTGTGGTTGGAGAGTCAGGCTGCGGTAAGTCCACAACAGGTAGGGCAATACTCAGGTTATTAGAGCCAACTGGTGGTCAAATACTATTTGAAGGTGAAGACCTTGCCGTTCTAAGCAAACGTGAGATGCAGAAAAAGAGGAGTGAACTTCAGATAATATTCCAAGACCCCTTCTCTTCACTTAATCCTAGAAAGACCGTAAGCCAATCTATAATGGAGCCTATGATAATCCATAAACTCTACAAGTCTAAGCAAGAAATGACAAAAAAGGTTTTAGAGATAATGGAAATAGTAGGTTTGGCAGAAAGGTTCTTCAACACCTATCCTCACGAACTCGACGGCGGAAGACGTCAACGTATAGGTATAGCTAGGGCACTATCACTAAGCCCGAAATTCATCGTCTGTGACGAGCCAGTTTCTGCACTTGACGTTTCAATACAGGCACAGATACTGAACTTGATGAACGAGTTGCAAGAGCGCCTAGGACTTACGTATATGTTCATAACTCACGACCTTTCAGTTGTAAACCACTTTAGTGATGACATCGCAGTTATGTACCTAGGAAAGATTATAGAGATGGGTTCAGCGGACGAGATATTCACAAATCCAAAACACCCATACACAAACGCTCTTTTATCTGCAATCCCTATACCCGACATACATTACAAGAGCGAAAGGATATTGCTAGAAGGCGAAATAACATCTCCTATAGAGCCTAAAAAAGCATGCAGGTTTGCAAATAGGTGCTCTAAGGCGATGGATAAGTGTTTTGAAAAAGAACCCGCCCTCGTCCAAATTGAAGATGGGCAACAAGTTGCTTGCTTCCTATTCAGCGATAAAGAGGCAGGACAAGAAGAATAATAAAATAAGTATTTAAAAATAAAAAACATAAATGCCTGTGTTTTGTGTATTCCTAAAGAAATCAGGGGTTTACAGGCAGTCTGAGGGGGAGGCTTGCATATAAACTAATGCAACATCCCCCTTTATTTTGCTTACAAAAAATAATATAATCATCTAGTAGTAGGAAATTTAAAAAAACATAAATAAACTGTAGTTAAGGATGTGAAACCGTGGATAAAAATTATGTTGTTGAAAAAGACTTTAAAATATCCAAAAACAATATTTCTTTATTAAGAGCTCCCCATTTTGGAATAGAAAAGACCAAATTCGATGAGAAGGCAGACGTAGCCGAAACAGATGATATTAGCTTCAAGCCTATTTCTGAAAGGGATGAAAAGTTTCGCCAAGGTTTCTTGGTAAAAGATATTCCAGATGAGCCTGAAGACTTTGAGATTACAGTTAAAGACGTAGTCACACCATTAGATATAGACATAATAGACGCTGCAATCTTAGGTGAAAATTTCTTTGTGTTTTTCAGAAAACTAGGAGAATACAAACAAGGGGCTGGGGTATTTAATATGGAAACTCTAGAAATAATCGAAGTAGATGCTCCAAAAGAATCTAGGTTATTAGAAATATCTACAGACTTAGTTTCAAAGGCATCTACCCTATGGTTAGAGAATTCAAAATATAGAATTATGTCTTACGACTTTGATTCTAAGGGTGTTTTATTGAACTCTCATGAAGTATACACCTCAGATAGGACTAAGTCTTCTATAAAAGGCTTAAAATACAAAGACGGAAACCTGTCATTCAATCTAAGAAAAAATTATAGGAACAAGGAAATAAACGGCGTGCCAACTAGCACCAATCCGAAAAACCAGAACAACCTACACGTAAATTCAACATACGATTACGCTTTGATGTTCAATGAAGGCTTACACCAAATTAACAATAACAATAAAGAAAACTCAAACAAACTCCATATAAGTTTAAACTGTTACACTGGATCTTCCTTTGATGATTTTGACTTTCTAATAGATAAGGGATTTGAAATCCTAAAGATAGAAAGAGACTTTTCAAAGGCATATATAAGGGAAGTATCAAATAAGCTAAAAAAATCTGTTATTAAAGCTATAAAAGCCCATTTGGAAGAGATGGATTTGGTCCCGAAAACACTTACTATATCGGCAACAGGATTTGCAGGAATCCCCGCAATCGATCTAATAGAAGACCTAGAAAAGTCATTAAAAATAAAAGTTTCTAGTATAGTGTTTAAGGATCTTCCAGCAAATCTAATAACATATAAACACACCTCGTGCTTTGGAAGGGATATGACAAACTTATCGGATATGGATATGTGGAGGTCTTCTCCTATGTCAAGGGCTGACTCATTTAGAACCCCTGCCCTACTAATAGCAGATAAGGCTAATAATGACATATGGTACGGAAGCACCCTAGCCATGTACAGCAGCCTAAAGTACTTTGGGAAGGATTGTAGGTGCGTACTAGCCAAACAAAACCCACTAAAATCAGATGATGTCAAAAATATAATCTATGACTATTTAACAGAAAAAAGCAAATAAACAAGAGATGTGAGGAATTGATATGAAACCAGTGATAATAGAAGACCTTTATGAATTCGACTTTATTGGAGATATGATAAGTTCAGAAGACGGGAAGCGTATTTCCCTACTAGTAAACAAGGCAAGCCTTGAAGACAACAATTATAAGTCAGAAGTTTACATCTTTGAACACGGAAAAGAGGTTGAAACCCTTCTAAAATACCCTCGTTTTGAAAATCTAGGTGCTAAGTTAAAACCCCTATATATATCCAATGAGGGCGTGTTATTTATACTTGGAAGTATAGAAGATGGAGAAGAAAAAGAGAATGTAATCATCAAATACGACATATCTAATAATACTACAGAAACCATCTTCACCTTTGAAAAAAAGCCTGAAAAGGTAATATACACAAGGTCAGGAAATATCTTTTGGACTGTTAGAAACTCAATTTCAGAATTTGAAGAAAACGATGATTTTATGGTTTTTGACGAGCTGCCATTTTGGGAGAATGCCAAGGGAATAGTTGATAAGACTAGGGTACAATTATTCTGCAAACTAACAGGTCAAGATGTAAAGATGATTTCAAAGCCCATTGAAGAAGTAACCTCTATTGCCATATCTTCAGATGAAGGGTATTTTGCCTACACGTCTAAGGTGATAGATTCAATGGATGATATGAAAAACTCAGTTAATCTACTGAACATCAAAGAAAATTCAACTATAACGGTACATGACGAGAAAAAACTATTAATACACGACAACCTCTGTTTTATAGATAATGATAAGCTTTTTTTCTCTGGGTTTGATGAAGAATTTCCCGGCAAAAACCACCTCCCCTTTATCTATGACATATCTAAAGACAAGGTAAAAGAAATCCCCTATCCTGACACAGCCTTTGGCGGTGCACAAGTAACAGACGTAGCATACGGAAAAGCACCGAGACTTATAGGCAGAGATGGCAGGCTTTACTTTACAAGGAGCGTATGGGGGCAAACGTATCTGTATAATATGGATGGTAACGGAAATCTTGAACAGATGACTCCTGATAATTTAAGCATAATGGACTTCGCCTTTACAGAGGGAGGGTTCTATACCGTATCGTTAATGGATGGACTTCTACACAGGGTTTGCCTACATACAGAATTAAAGGATGGAGGAGAATTTAAGTACCGTGAACTAGGCTTCCCCTTCAATAAAGAATACTGCGAAACCCACCTAATAAATAAGTCTGAAAGATTTGTATTTAAAAATAGGGATGGAGTGGATATGGAAGTCTATGTACTCATTCCAAAAACAAAAGAAAATTCAAAGGTTCCCGTTATACTGCAGATTCACGGAGGACCAAAGGCTGTATACGGGCACGCATTTAACCACGAATTTCAGATACTCGCCTCTGCAGGATACGCAAGTGTATTCCTAAACCCAAGAGGTTCTGACGGCAGAGGTTCTGAGTTTGCAAACATAACTGGAGAGCTGGGATACATGGACTACGATGACCTTATGGAAGGTTTTGAAGAAGCCCTAAAGAGATACCCAGAACTTGATTCTGAAAGAGCGGGAGTATCAGGCGGTAGCTATGGTGGACTTATGGTAAACTGGATTATAGGTCATACCAGTAGGTTTAAAGCCGCTTGTTCTCAAAGGTCTATATCCAGCTACACTATAAAGCCATTTACAACAGATATAGGATACTACCACAACTTAAAACAATTAAAAGCAACTCCTTGGGAAGACTTTGAAAGAGTACAACTACACTCTCCACTTGCGTATTCGAAAATGGCAAAGACACCTACCCTATTTATACACTCAGACGAGGACTATAGGTGCTGGCAGGTTGAAGGGATTTCAATGTACAACGCACTAAAGATGAACGGAACTCCGGCAAAATTTGTCCTATTTTACGGTGAAAGCCACGGACTATCAAGAACTGGAAAACCCCACAATAGGGTAAAGAGGCTTAAAGAAATATTGAATTGGTTCGAGCTAATGTTGTAGATAAAAAAGAGACTGTTAAAAATTTACATATTATACAAGTGTTAAACATAAATTTTTTTAAAGGGCATCTATACGAGATGCCCTTTAAAGTCTACCAATTATTTTAAGTACATTTGGACTTATTTAGATAAATATCTAAGCGCAACTTCCGACAGCATTAAAGCTCCCCTTTGGAAATACTCCTCATCTACATCAAACTTAGGATGGTGGTGTGGATATATTTCACCATCAACTTCATTTGGATTGGTCAAAAATACGTAAGCTCCTGGAACCTTTTCCAAGTAATAGGACATATCCTCTGCACCCATAACTCCCTCAGGAGCATAGTAAGCGTCATCTCCAAAGAGTTCATGGGCAACCCCAAATGCAAATTCAGTAAATTCAGGGTCGTTTATAGTTGGAGGATAACCTTCATGTATGTCTAGGTCTATTTTAACCCTTCTGGTTAATTCTACACCCTTGCATATCTCAGCCATCCTCTTTTTCACGAATGCTAAAACATCCTTATTGTAAGTCCTGATAGTCCCACTTAAATGTGCACTTTCAGGAATTATATTGCTCTTTGTTCCAGCATGTATCGTTGCAACGGTAAGAACAACCTTTTCAAAAGTAGCTATTTCTCTACTTAATATTTGTTGGAAGGATAACACAAGCTCACTAGCCGCAGTTATAGGATCTATTGAAGTCTGGGGATATGCGCCATGAGAACCATAACCCGTAATTTCTATATCGTACTCATTAGCAGATGCCATTATAGGTCCTTTTTTAAAGAAAATTTTGCCCTTTTCAGTAGAACCTATAGAACCCTCATGTAATCCAAATATCGCATCTACCTTAGGATTTTCAAGAGCTCCGTCTTGAATCATAAACCTAGCGCCGTGGTAACCTTCCTCACCTGGTTGGAATATTAGCTTTACAGTTCCGCAAATCTTATCACGTCTACTGAAAAGATACTTTGCCGTTCCAAGAAGCATGGCAGTATGACCATCGTGACCACAGGCGTGCATATTGCCATTTGTAGAAGCAAAGTCAAGACCTGTCTTTTCAAGGATGGGTAGAGCATCCATGTCCGCTCTCAAACCGATTACCTTTCCTGGTTTTTCTCCGACAATAGTCGCAACAATTCCATTCCCATTTACCAAAAGTTTGTGTTCTACACCGATTTCCTTTAATACAGAAGAAACGTATTTAACTGTGTTAGGTAACTCAAGCCCTAACTCTGGTATCTGATGCAGATCACGCCTCCACTTCACCATATCAGGTTGAATATCCTTCATGTCTAAATATCCCATACGAGTACCCCTTTCTAAATAATGTTCTATTACTTGAGTTTATCCAATTTACTCAAAGACTTCTCAACAAACTTGTCGAAGTCTACAATGTACCTAACGTGAATTCCCTTTCCAACCAATTCTACATCGTCATATGCTTCAACATCAAAGGTCAGCTTTTTGCCATCAATTTCAACAAGCTTAGCTTCCGCCCTCACATTCATCCCAACAGGAGTAGCAGCAAGGTGCCTGACATCTAACCTTATGCCAACAGTTGAAAATCCCTCTGGGAGTTCCCTAGCAGTAGCATTTAATGCTGCAGTTTCCATCATTCCAAACATTATAGGGCTTGCAAGGGCGTCTACTCCCCCACTTCCAAAGGTTCTAGCTGTATCAGATTCTTCTACTTTTTTTGAAACCTCAGCAGAAAGACCTAATTTTAAATTATATTCCATGAGTATCCTCCATATAAATTATTCTATACCAATAGTTTTTAAAATTTCTATAGTTTGCTTCAAAGTTCCTTCGGGTGTAGATGAGGCATCTACCCTATACCCACCAGTCTCTTCAAGCATTATTTCATATCCGTCATACACACGCCGGTGAAAGTCAAGGGGGGGAAGTTCTAATCTATCTAATTCCCTTTGCCCTTTCTTTCTGGATAGACCAACCTCAGGGCTTGCCATCAACACAATGTAGTTTAATCCATCTATCATTTCAACAGCTAGAGCATTGAGCCTTTTAATTAACTCCACATCCTGCTCCCTGCCATAGCCTTGGTAGCATATAGATGCCATGGCGAACCTATCGCTTATAACGTGGTAACCCGCTTCCATATTGGGGATTACAAACTCCTCTACGTGCTGAAGCCTAGCTGCCGCATAAAGGTATGCCTCAGTGTAGTCAGTCATCTCGCTATTTTCAACATCCAAGAGCAGGTCCCTGATCTTTTCTCCTATCTTGGTACCACCTGGCTCTCTGGTAAACTTTGCGGGTATTCCATTGCTAGCAAAGTAATCTTTTAGCCCCTCTATTAGTGTAGATTTCCCAGTTCCATCAGGACCTTCAATAGCAATAAATTTACCCTTCATATAAGCGAACCTCCGTCAAATTTGGCTATATCCAAAATAAGTTTATAGTTTTTGATAGTCTTTGTCAAATGTAAATCAAGCCTAAAAAATTAAATATCTATGCCCTTTTATTAGAATTTGATTATAAACAGAAGTTTAAAAGCGATCATCCATAATATTCTGCTATAATTCCATCAAAAGAACTTAATTAGAACTTAAAATTATGGAGGATAAAGTGAAACTTGACTTTAAAAAAGTAGCGGGAATCATATTTATAATAATAGTAATCTTAATAGCATTTAGAGGTCTTGTAGGACTTGGAATCACCTCTTCTCTAGGTTTATTTGCCTTTAGTTCTGGGTCGCTAATCTCGTTTTTTATAGGTATTTTTATAATAAGTATGTCAAAAAACAGCCTTGCTAAAGGACACATCTTAGGTGGTGGAATACTTTTTATCATAGGTATAAACATTGCTTTTAGAAGCCTAATATCCTTCTTCCCTATACTATCTCTTGTAATAGACGCTTTAATGATATCAGTATTCCTGCTAATCGGAATATCTCTATTCCTATCTAAGGAACAAAAGGCTAAACTCCTTTCAAAGTTTATGAAGAAAAGTTTTAAAGATAAGGATGACCATAATCAATATAGAAGTTATAAACAAGATGAATACGGATATAAAAGGCAAAGTAATTCAGGATACCGAGCATCAAAAAAAGCTAGAGAATTTTTTGGGGAAGACCCAAACGATCCATTCAGCTATAACGGTAGGAAGGTATACAACAACGTCGAAGACGTAGAATACGAAGATTGGAGCGATGACGGAGATTCCAAAAAAAAAAGTTCACCAGTAAATGATGACCTAGAATACAGTTATTCACAAAATACAAGAAACAATGCCAAAACCCATAACCATCAAAAACAGGATTTTGATGACGACCTAGGTTATAACTACTATGACGAAAAAGTCGTATCAGATGGAGATAAATATTCTGTCAACCTAGGCTCATTAAATATAAATATTAGCCAAGATGATCTGAGAGATTTAAAGAATGACGTTTACGTGTCTTGCACCCTAGGAGAGGTTAAGATATTGATAGATAAAAATATACCTACAAATATTAACGCCAATATATCAATGGGAGAAGTAAAAATAGGTAAGGCGAAGTATAACGGTATAAACAAAAAAATATACAAAAAATGGGTTCCAAAAACACCTATAGATAAAACCCTAAACCTCCATTGTTCTGTAAGCATGGGAGAAATAAAGATAAGGCACAAAAAGTTTTAACTTACTCTCCAAAGTTTTTATTATAGTCGTCTACATATTCTGAAATCATAGCTTGGGTTTTCTCTGCCATTTCAATGGTCGAAAGCTCTGAGCTATCTCTAGATTCAAATACTTTAACCTTTATAGTTACGGATTTTATTTTAAACCTACCCTTTGGCATAGCCTGATAACTCCCCGCTATAGCCATAGGTACTACTGGTACCTTAGCCTTTTGAGCCAGCTTATAGCTCCCCGCCTTAAAGTCATGTACCTTGCCATCAAGGGATCTGGTACCATCGGGGAAAATTGCCTGGGGGTGCCCAGCCTTTATTATCTCAGCGCCTCTTATAAGGGATTTTACCCCCTCCCTAGCAGAAGACCTATCTATAAAAACGCTGTATAAAACTCTAATCCACCTGCCTATAAATGGAACCCTTCCATTCTCCTTTTTAGACACAAAGCCTAAAACCCTATCAAAAACAAAAAAGACTATTGGAATATCCAAAAATGAGGCGTGGTTTGCGACAATCAGAAAAGAACTTCCCTCAGGTGGGATGTTTTCTTTTCCCTCTACTTCAACTTTTATCTTATTTATCCTTAAAATCCCAGAAGTAAGCCTTTTTATAACTTCAAGTAAAATTCTGTCTTTTTCTTCAATCTTCCCTTCTTTTTCTAATCTTCTAATCTTCCAATACTTGGGTTCGACACTTATAAAAAAGAAAAACAGCCAAATGAAAAAATAAATTGTTCTAAACACTTAATCCTATCTCCTATTCAACATCATCAAAAATTGTCTCGGCATAAGGGGATAATGGCTTAGGCCTATAAACCCGCCTCTTATCCAGACTCCAAACTGGATCGCTCATTTCTCCAGGTTCCATAGCTCTATAAAGATTAGTAAAGTCATATACCCTAGCATCTATTATATCTATATGGTGCAATA
>PDWI01008297.1_pt1 | contig 12283 bp, 12 predicted proteins | sample 1430891 | NCBI WGS metagenome assembly PDWI01 (sample SAMN01162508, study PRJNA174530) | Oral metagenome, whole genome shotgun sequencing project. | biome: Marine environment; feature: Marine mammal; material: Swab sample of the gingival sulcus; isolation source: swab sample of gingival sulcus...
TAGTTGATTAAAAAGTGTTAAGGAGGCATAAATGGCTAGAATGAGAGAGCCGAGATTCAAGAAGTGCAGAAGATTGGGTTTGAATTTTATTGGTCATCCTAAAGCGATGAAAAGAGATGGCAATGGTCAAACGCGCGGTCTTAGAAAAATGTCACCCTATGGCAGACAGTTATTGGAAAAGCAACGTTTAAGAGCATATTACGAAGTTATGGAAAAGCAGTTTAGAAGATATGTTTTTGATGCGATGAAAGATAGTAGTGGCTTGTCAGGTGACGTTTTGGTTAGAAATTTAGAAACGCGTTTAGATAACATGGTCTATCGTATGCACTTTGCAAGTTCAATTCGACAAGCTAGGCAAATGGTTGTACACGGTCATATCAGAGTTAATGGTAAAAAAGTTGACAGACCGTCTTACGCCGTCGCAGTAGGCGATGTTATTTCATTAAAAGAAAAATCACAAAGCGTTGACAAATTCAAAGATAATTTTCTCGAAAGTGCGACGACACTGCCTTATTTAGCAAAAGATGAAGCCAATTTTTCATCTACTTTAGTTCGTATGCCAGAAAGAGATGAAATTCCAATTGAAATTGATGACCACTTGGTTATCGAATTCTATTCTAAGATTATGTAGTTTAGACACAAACTTAGATATGCACACAAAAAAGCCCTCGTTATTTGAGGGCTTATCTTTTTTATTGGCGATTGTAAAAGCACGCAGTGGACAGATTTTACATTTGACTTTAATTTTAGGTTTTTGATTTTCCCGACCACCTGACCAACAATTAGCGATTTCTTTCCGCTACTTACGCTTTGACTTTTGACGTTGTTTAATTGGTACGACATTTGATTCGGTCGAGTAGTCGATATCGCTACGAATTTCAGCCAAGCGTTGATCACGCGCCATTTTAGAGCGCTTGCGCCTAATTCGAGCGACGATAAAGCGCCAGATTAATAGGGTAAGCAGAATTTTGAAAATTAGCACAGCTACTTCAAACGGCGACGATAAACTCGGTTTAGTTGAAAAGGCATGGGTTAATTCGCCTACTAAATCTCTTTCGTCAATGTCTCTCTGTGCCAGCAGATCAACTGTGGCGATAATTTCACCGCCAATACTGTAATTAACTTCGCCCATTTTTTTACCCATTAAGATAGGTGAATCATCTTCTTCGGTTAACACAATGTCTTTATCAATTGTAAATTCTTCTTGTGCCGCAATCGGTACAGCGCGTTCGATCGTTTTGCCAGCCACTAAATTAAGACCACTTGATTCGGCATTTTTTACCTTAATATTTGTGACGACTTCTCCTTCTGTTACAACGCGCACAACTGAAAAATTATCAATTGCGTAGTCGATTAATTGTTTTGAATCACCGTAGAGCGTGTCTTTATTTTCAGCTCCTAAAACGACGACGATATAACGTGATGCATGATTGACGAACGAAGACACTAGACAGTTTTGAGCCTGTGGTGTGTAGCCTGTTTTAACACCATCGACGCGGGCGTCATAAATTGGTACTTTTTGACCATTATAATTCATGTTGTCGCCGTTGTCATATAAAAACAAATTGCGGTTTTTCAGGTAGTCACGCGCTTTGTCTTTTTTGTTAGTAGGCCCAATAGTGTAGCGCTTAGTTTTGACCATTTCTCGAAAAATAGGATTTTGCATTGCCTTAGCAGCTATGATCGCCAAATCTGACGCTGAGGCGAGATGCCCTTCAGCATCTAAACCGTGCGGATTGACAAAGTGACTATTTTGTAGGCCGAGTTCAGCAGCGCGTGTATTCATTTGTTCAACAAAGGCATCAATAGAGCCAGCTTCGCCCTCTGCTAAGGCGACGGCGGCATCATTGGCTGATTCTACTAAAAGAGCATAGAGTAAATCTTTGGTGAGCAATGTTTCCTCGTGATCGATTGCAATATGTGACCCACCAGGATTAGTAAAATTAGCTGAAGTGGTAATATTTGCGTTCAAATCGGCATTTTCCAATATAATTAAAGCAGTCAATATCTTTGTGGTACTGGCAATTGGCAGCGCTTCGTTTTCATTGTGACTGTAGAGTATTTGGCCGCTGTCGGCATTGATTAATATTGCCGCTTTTGAATTTAATTGTGGCGCTTCAGCGAAAACTGTCGTCAGACAGAATAGTAGTATAAAAGCAATTGAAATAATTTTCTTTTTCATAATTTTCAAGTTATCCTCTATTTTTAGCGTTACCCCAAGTATAACATATTATAGTTGGTTGACACAATTATTTAGATTAGATTCTTTACAATAATTATGCAAAGAATGCAGGTTGCATTTTTATAGGGGTATAGCTATTTACCGATTCTTTTTTTTGCGATATCATGATTATACCCAGATTATTCCCACACTGCTGTGAATATTCTGGGGGATAAAGATATGAGGAGAAAAAATGATCAAGAAAATTGTATTAGAAAGCATAACCATTTTCTTAATTTGTGCCAGTTTACTATTGTTAAAAGTAGTTTATTCTCAGCCAGCAAATGAAGTTGCAAGCCTTGACAACGACAACAATACACCTGCTAAGCAAACTGAAGTCTTTGATGAGACACCGAAATTAATCGACATTAATTTGGCGACCGATCAAGAACTGCAACAAATCCCCGGTGTTGGCGAGGTTATTGCGCAGCGTATTATACAGGATAGAGAAAAAAACGGCTACTATTGTACAGTCAAAGATATTGTGCGCGTTAAGGGCATAGGTTTAAAAACATTTGAAAAGATGCAACAGCACATTGTCGTCAATAAGCGCAATTTAATGCTTTATTTGGGCTACTAAAGCTGTTTTATTGTCCGTAGTAACAAAAAATTTACAATTTGTTTATAACAACTACTATATATATTGATTAAATAAATAAAAAAAGGTAATATATAAATAGTAATAATAATTTATAAGACATGACTATAGTTTGAATGCTGTCGTATATAGAGGTGTAAAATGTATAAAAAAATATTATTAGTAGATGATGAAGCCGTTTTATTAAAAAGTTTAAAATACAGCTTAGAACAAGACCATTATATAGTTGAAACGGCAACGGATGGCGAAGAGGCATTAAAAAAAGCACTGAGGAACGGTTATGACATGGTCGTGCTCGATTTGATGTTACCTAAAATTGACGGATTAGAAGTCTGTAAAGAAATCAGGCAATCTTCAACGGTACCGATCATTATTTTAACGGCTAAAGATGATGATTCTTCAAAGTTACTCGGCTTAGAATACGGCGCCGATGACTATTTGACAAAGCCCTTTAATATTCTTGAACTAAAAGCCAGAATCAAAGTGATTTTAAGGCGCGTCGCCATTTCAGACAAAGCTTCTAATTCGGGTATAGTCAAGATTGGCAGTTTTACCATTAATACTTTGGGTAGAAAAATTGTATTTCGCAACAAAGACATTAATTTAACCGCCAAAGAATTTGACCTTTTTTTACTGCTTGCGATGAATCGAGGCAAGGTCTATTCGCGTGAAGAATTATTGGAAGTTATTTGGGGTTACGAATACTTCGGTGATGTCAGAACGGTTGATGTGCACATTAGACGATTGCGTGAAAAAATAGAAGATAATTCTTCGCAACCTGAATTTATTCTCACAAAATGGGGTGTCGGATATTTTTTCAAAAACGAATAATTGGTTTGTTAGCATTAGGTGGAAGTTGGTTTCCACCTATTTGTTACTGATCATTGTTTTGCTGATGCCAATCTATTTTTTAATACAGGCATCGCTGACCAATCATTTAATTAACGAAAAAAAAGAATCGATTATTAGTCAGGGTAATATTGTAGCTGATCAAATTGCTCCGTCTTTTGTTGCGTCTTATAGTAAAAGTCGCTTTAGCTATATCGAAAAAGTTGTCAAGAACCTCAGTTTACGCATTAATTCTCGTGTATTGGTGTTAAATCGTGCCGGTTCTGTCGTGATTGATTCTTATGACGATTACAACGGCACATTCCAAGGTGATATTGAAGAAGTATCTGAAGCAAATTTGGGTATTTCTTCTTCTCGTTTATACGTCTTTGAAAGTGGCAGAAAAATAATTTATACCGGCGTGCCCATTTATTACAAGGGTTCAATTGTCGGTTCAATTCTGATTTCTTCTTCGCCTGATGATGTTTATGCTCGTATTGCAGAAATATCAGGTGGCTTCAATCGCATCTCAGCTGTGGCAGTTATCGTCACAATCTTGATCAGCGGATTATTCGCTGATATTCTATCGCAACCATTGGAAAAATTAATTAAAATCGTTCGCGAAGTCAGTAAAGAAAATCTCAATCAAAAAGTAGTTGTTGACAGTAATGATGAAATTGGTGAATTGGCTGATTCGGTCAATCAAATGGTTTCGAAACTGTATGATGTAGATGGTATGCGTAAAGAATTTGTTTCAAATGTATCGCATGAACTGCGTACGCCAATTACATCATTAAAGATAATCTCTGATACATTAATTGCTAATAAGCCGACCGAAATGGCGATCTATGAAGACTTTATGGTAGATATCAACAGCGAACTAGACCGCTTAAATTCAATTATCGATGCGCTATTATTGATGAGCAAGTTAGATAAAGCAGATGCCGTATTAGACTACCAACTTGTTTCGCTTAATCACCTAGTTTTAAAATGTGTTCAAATGTTAAGACCCATTGCGCTGAAAGGGCAAGTTGAACTGGTTAGTGTTTTAAATGAAAACATTGAACTGTATTGTGATGATATTAAAATTCGACAGTGTCTAATCAACATTATTAATAATGCAATTAAGTATACAATGGCGGGTGGCAATGTCAAAATAATCTTGTCAAGTGACAAAAAGTACGCCATTATTCAGGTGGTTGATACAGGCATAGGCATTCCGACAAAGGCCTTACCGCACATATTTGAAAGGTTTTATCGCGTTGACTCAGCGCGTTCGCGCAATACAGGTGGGTCTGGCCTAGGATTAAGTATTGCCGATCAAATCATAAAACTACATGGTGGTTTTATCGATGTCAATAGTAAAGTTGGCAGTGGCACAACCTTTGTGATAGCCATTCCGCATAGAACGGAGTTAAATCATGAAACGTCTTAAATTTTTTATAATTGCTTCAATCAGCTTTTTACTACTTACCTTTGCTTTTGAACAAGTCAATAGCCAAGAAGCGGTCGTCGGTAAGAAAGAAATTCTACCCTATCCGTCTACTTTTACATTAGAGGCCTCGATTTACTATATGAACGACGATGCATTACTTGAACCAGAGCAAAAAAAGATTGTCGTACAGAACAATCAATTGGTAGAGGCAATTGTTGAAGCGCTTAAAGAGGCACCTATTTCAAAAGACTGTCACTCGACAATTTCAGACGATGTACGTGTTTTATCAGCAAAAATCGTCAGGCAAAAACTCTATTTAAATCTCAATAGAGCCTTTGTTAAATCACCTTATTGGAGAGCAGAATATCGTTTATTAACACTCTATTCGTTAATTAATTCGATTACACAATTCGATACAATTGACCGTGTACAACTGCGAATTGAAGGTGTTGATCTCAACAAATACACGGTAGATGACAACTATTATGCCGATTTTACTTTTAATAACTCTGTGACTTATCAAAAACCCGATAGTCCTGAAAAAGTTGTACTTAATTTTTTAAATTTAATTTCACTTAATCGCTATGATTTAGCCTATAGAATGATTGGCAACAGCGATCAAATTAGTAAAACTGAATTTATATCAGAAATGAAAATTTATGAACAAGCCAAAAAAAGCTATGAGATTTCACAGCCATTTTCAAGGCGCGATGGTGATCTGATCAATGTTTATGTGCAGTATCAGTTTTATGATACCATTCGCAATATTACTTATGACGGTGGCACTGAGATATGGCAATTGCGCAAAGATGGTGAAGAAAACTACAGTATTATATGGCCCCGAATTATAAAATAGCACTATCATTTGTGTATCTTTTTCTCCATAGTATTTTGCCATTTCGCACAAAAATTCATAAAAAAATTTGCTGTATTGCACAAAATAATAAGGACTACAAGAAAGATTGGAGAGACTATTTTGTTGCCTGTTTATATGGGCTTTTTTTATGATTTGCTACTAACACAAAAGTATCTGGTTACTTTATAGCCATACCCCTTCTGCTGGATTTTTTCGTTAGCCACTTTCAACTAATTTTGTAATATGGTATAGTGTTATTGGAATAGTCAAACTATAAATGAGGGGATAATATGAAAGATAAAATCAAAATTTTTGCGGGGTCATCAGGTCGAAATTTTGCAACGAAAATGTGTGATTATTTAAACGTTGGGTTGGCAAAATCGACCATTTTTGAGTTTTCTGAAGGCAACACTTTTGTCAGAATAGAAGAAACTGTCAGAGGCGAAGATTGTTATTTAGTGCAGAGTATCGGCATGAATCCCAACGCTGAATTTGTTGAAATCTTGTTCTGGATCGATGCTTTTAAGCGGGCAAGTGCTAATTCGGTTACGGTAATCATGCCGTTTTTTAGCTATGCCAAAGCCGATAAAAAAGATGAACCACGCGTGTCGATTAGAGCGCGCGTCTGTGCCGACTGTATTGAGGTAGTTGGCGCTGACCGCGTTGTTACTTTAGATTTACACAGCCCGCAAATTCAGGGTTTTTTTAAGCGTCCAGTTGATAACTTAACTGCGCACCCTGTATTTGCACAGGCAATAAAAAAACTGAACTTGGATGATTTTGTCGTCGTGTCACCTGACGCTGGCTTTGCCAAAGAAGCGCGTAAAATTTCAAAAATGCTCAACGCGCCTACGGCGATTGCTGATAAAATGCGGGCTGATCATTCTGAAAATGCTGAAATACTTGAGTTAATCGGCGATGTTAAAGACAAACACTGCGTTATTGTCGACGACTTTACACTGAGCGGGGGCACAATTATCGAACTTTCAAAATTGTTAAAGCGTAAAGGGGCCAAGCGCATATTTGCCTTTTTATCGCATGTTATGTTGGGTGAAAAAGCACTCAGAAAACTTGAGAAAAGCGATATTGAAATGCTCTTTACAACTGACACAGTCGACAATCCCAATATTGAAAATTCGAGCAAAGTGACCATTATTTCGGTTGCGCCACTATTTGCTGAGACAATTAGAAGAATTCACACTAAAGATTCGGTCAGCGTGATGTTCGACAGTTTACCAGTAAATGTCGAAAGAGAAATTGAACGCTTGCATTCTGAAAAAAATAACTAAACATGGAGTAAAAATGGATTTAACAACATTAAACGATAAACAACGCCAAGCTGTCGAACTGATTGACGGGCCACTATTGGTATTGGCTGGTGCGGGCGCTGGCAAAACGCGCGTTTTAACTTATCGCATAGCCAATATTATCGACAAGCAGAAAGCACAGCCTTATCAAGTTCTAGCCTTAACATTTACCAATAAGGCAGCTAGCGAAATGAAGCAGCGTATTTTAGAACTGGTTGGGGAAAGTGCAACCGACATTTGGATGGGAACGTTTCACAGCTTTTGCCTACGCATTTTACGTCGTCATGCCGAAGCAGTTGGCTATACATCAGATTTTGTGATATATGATACAGCCGATCAGCGCACGCTGCTTAAAAACATTATGAAACAGCTCAATATTAGTGATAAAGAACTGAGTATTTCACATGTAAAAGCAGTTATATCAGATGCCAAAAATAAATTGATGTCAGTCGAAAAATTTACTGATTTAAATAAAGACGACTATGTCAAAAAGCGTATTGCACCGATCTATCAGCGCTACAACAAGCAATTAAAAGATAATAATGCAATGGACTTTGACGACCTTATTGTCAAAGTTATACACCTATTTAAAAAATCGCCCGACGTGCTTAATTATTACCAAAATAAATTTCACTACATACACGTCGACGAGTACCAAGATACCAACTATATTCAGTATCTATTGGTTAAACAGTTATCTACCATACACCAAAATATCTGTGTGGTCGGCGATGGTGACCAGTCAATTTACGGCTGGCGTGGTGCGGACATTGGCAATATCCGCAATTTCGATAAAGATTTTCCAAGTGCTCAAGTTGTACTACTCGAACAAAACTATCGTTCGACCAAACGAATACTCGACTTGGCCAATGGTGTCATTAAAAACAACCCGGTGCGCCGAGCCAAAAACTTATGGACAAATAATCAAACGGGCGATTTAATACAGTATTACTGTGCGCCAAATGGCGATGAAGAGGCCCATTTTGTAGCCGATCAAATTTTAGAGGCAATCAATACGGGTGCCAGTTTTAACGATTTTGCAGTGTTGTATCGTACCAATGCACAGTCGCGTATCTTTGAAAATGCCTTTAATAGACAGGCGATTCCCTATAGCATCATTGGCGGCCGCAAGTTCTACGAACGTCTTGAAATTAAAGATATGCTGGCTTATTTGCGCTTTATTGCCAATCCGAACGACAGCATATCACTACAGCGCATTATCAATGTACCGAAGCGCGGCATTGGTGCAGCGACGCTAAACCGCATAGAACAGCTCGCCGCAGTACATCAGTTATCAATCTTTGAAGCGATTGGCTACGCCATTGAAAATAACGCCTTATCAACGCGGGCACTTAATGGCTTAAATAAATTTTATCAATTAGCTGCACCGTTAATTGATCAGCGTGAGACAGTTGCCGGTTCTGATATACTAAAAGCGGTTATTGAGCAAAGTGGCTATCGCGACCTACTATTATTAGAGCAAACTACCCAAGCGCAATCGCGCCTTGAAAATATTGAAGAACTCTACAACCAAATTGTCGAATTTGAAGAAAAGCGTGGCATCAGCGATTTAAATCTCTTTTTACAAGAGATCAGCTTGTTGAGCGCTCAAGATGAAATTGATGATGACCAAACGGGTTGCGTGTTGTTAATGACCATTCACGCTGCCAAGGGTTTAGAATTTCCAGTTGTCTTTTTAGTTGGCCTTGAAGAACGCCTCTTTCCATCGGCAATGGCATTAGAAGACGATGACGGCATCGATGAAGAACGTCGCCTGTGCTATGTCGGCATTACACGTGCCGAACAGAAACTATATATCACACATGCCAGCATGCGCCATCAATTTGGCAATTTGCGCGTTAATCAGGTATCGCGCTTTGTCGATGAAATGCCAAAAGATTTAATTTATAGTCACAGTGGTGAAGTGGTTAGTCGAAAAGTCAGTCAACAAAAGCGGGTGGCAGCTTATCAGCGCTATAAGACACCAGCTGTTAAAAGGCATCAAGATAATAATCAATACCAGCCAGGCACCAAAGTAAAACATGCACAGTTTGGCGAAGGCATGGTGGTATCGGTTAAGGCAGGCAAAACAATAACTGTGGCATTTGACAAAATTGGCATTAAAAAATTGGCAATTGGCTTTGCACCACTCGACATTATTAAAAGTTAAATAAAGAAGGTTTAAAACGTGAACAAACAAGCTTATCTAGATTTAATAGAACAAATTAGACAGCATAATCACGATTATTATGTTTTAAATAATCCCAAAATTAGCGACCACGACTACGATACTTTAATGCAACAGTTGTTAGAGATTGAAACTGAACATCCGATGTGGCGAGTCGAATATTCACCAAGTCAACGCGTCGGCGCAGCGCCTTCGACAGAGTTTGAAAAAGTCGTGCATCAAACCAAGCTATTGAGTTTGGCAAATACCTATTCAAAGCAGGATATCGTGGCGTTTATCGATCGCTTAAAGCGTGAAACAAATGCTGAGTTTAACTTTGATTTGGAATATAAAATCGATGGCTTATCGGTAGCACTAACCTATCAAGCGGGTAAATTAGTGCGTGCTGCTACCCGTGGTGATGGCACGACAGGCGAAGACGTTACCGCCAATGTTAAGACAATCGGCAGCGTGCCGCTAAAGTTAACAAAACCAGTCGACATTGTCGTGCGCGGTGAAGTTTTTATGTCAAAGGCAGCTTTTGCAAAGCTTAACAAGCAGCAAGAACAGCTTGGCTTAAATCAATTTGCCAACCCTCGAAACGCCGCTGCGGGTTCGTTGCGTCAGCTCGATTCGCGCGTTACAGCACAGCGTCAACTCGACATCTTTGTATTTAGTGCGTTGGCTGGGTTGCCTACTGAAATTAATACTCAAGTTGCGGCACTTGATTATCTCAGATCGCTAGGTTTTAAAACGATCGTTGCACAAGAGGCAATGACAGTAGAACAAATAATTGAACAAATTGAAAAAGTTGCGGTAGAGCGCTCGACATTGGCTTACGACATTGACGGTTTAGTCATTAATGTCAATCAATTGGCGTTGCGTGAAAAGCTGGGCGTGCGCAGTAGAACCCCAAAGTGGGCAGTAGCTTATAAATTTCAGGCAGAACGGGTTGAAACTACTGTTCTGGCGATTATCGCCCAAGTTGGACGAACGGGCGTTATAACGCCGCGTGCCCAGTTTGCAGCGGTTAGCTTGGCGGGGTCAACTGTCAGCTATGCAACTTTGCACAATCAAGATTTTATCGACCAAAAAGACATTCGCATTGGCGACCGTGTCATCATTGAAAAAGCTGGTGATGTGATACCAGCTGTTGTTAAAGTGTTGACTGAAAAACGCACAGGTGATGAACAGCCTTATCAATTGCCAACCACTTGCCCAGCTTGTGGTGAAAAGACAGAGCGTCTGGCGGGCGAAGTGGCATTGCGTTGTGTCAACGCGCGCTGCCCTGCCAAAGACAAACGTGCTTTAATTCACTTTGTTTCAAAAGCCGGTATGGATATCGACGGCATGGGTAAGGCTGTAGTCGAACAGTTGGTTGAAGCCGGTCTAGTCACTGATTTTCCATCAATTTATCGCTTAAAAGACAGTCGAGATGCGTTGCTGGCACTTGATAGAATGGGGCAGAAAAAGGTTGATAATTTATTAGCGGCAATTGAACAATCTAAAAAAAATAGCTTAAGTCAATTACTTGCGGCATTGGGCATACCTTTAATTGGTCAACGCGCTGCGCGCCTCTTAGCAGGTCAGTTTAAAGACATTAATAAGCTAATGGCGGCTGATCAAACAGCGCTAACTGAAATCGATGAAGTAGGTGATAAAATGGCCCAGCAAATCAGCGATTATTTTGCTGTGTCAGATCACTATAATTGCATTGTCCAATTAGCAGCGCTTGGCGTAAATATGACAGAGGCTGAACAAGTTGTCTTAAACAATCAGATATATCAAGACATGAAAATCGTCTTAACGGGTTCATTGGCAACGCTGACGCGCAGTGAAGCCAAGTTATTAATCGAGCAATTAGGCGGCACGGTAGTCGGTAGCGTCAGCGCTAAAACCGATTTAGTAATCGCTGGCCAATCAGCTGGTTCTAAGCTAGACAAAGCTCGAAAACTAGGGATTACAGTGATAGATGAAAATACTTTTAGTGAGCAGTTAAAAACAACAAAATTGCGTTAGATTGCGATTTGCTTAAGGAGAACATATGGTTATTTATGATGATACCATTCAATCGACGTTCGACGCGGTTAATAGCGCGGTCAATCAGATTGATGAAAGAATCACCAAATATTGTAAACGTGTTAGTTCTTCGACCTTATTTAAAATTAATTTTATGCTGCGTGAAATGTTAAATAACGCAGTTGAGCACGGTAATCACTTCGATATTGACAAATGTGTTCATTGTCGCGTTGAAGTATTTGATTATTACATGTATTTTTATATTACAGATGAGGGGAGTGGGGTAGATCTAACCTGCGATCCGCGTAATGAAGAATGCGAAATCACCTTGTCTACTAGAACACGTGGCTTAGCAACTGTGCGCAAGTTAAATTTTTCGGTTGTAATTGATAAAAACACCGTAACCATATCGCTCGATTTAAGACAAGAGGATGCAAATAAATGATTAACCGATTAAATAAAGCGATTGGGTTACTTTGGTCTGCAGCTATTGACTATACGTGTGTCAGCGAATGTGTTAAAATAAAATCAGTATATCATTAAGAGAGAAGGTGGTAAAGTGAGTTTAATATCTCGTTTAAGATCACAGCGGTCAGGACACTACGCCAGTATAGAAGTAGAACAAGAAAAATTAAGTGAGCTTGAAGCATTATATAGTTCGTTGCAGCAGTTTCATACTAATGTCAAACAAAAAAATAGCGATTTTTTTAGTGCAAACAAGAATTTAAGAAAGCGCTTTTTTCAGACCGAGAGGCATTATCAACAGTGCTAGCTTATGTGATGCGCTACTCAAGTGATTATAATGTAGATGCTTTAGAAATATTACGGATGCTGTTTCACTTAGATATTTTA
>PDWI01008300.1_pt1 | contig 12281 bp, 10 predicted proteins | sample 1430891 | NCBI WGS metagenome assembly PDWI01 (sample SAMN01162508, study PRJNA174530) | Oral metagenome, whole genome shotgun sequencing project. | biome: Marine environment; feature: Marine mammal; material: Swab sample of the gingival sulcus; isolation source: swab sample of gingival sulcus...
CCCCCAAACAGGATATATTTATAATATCGCTATAAATCACGAATAATAAGTTTGCATTTAGCACTCATAATTAGAACGAAGCAATATCTTCATATATTACAACATTGCTCATCAAACCAATGGAAAAGATATAAGTAGGCAATTCGTCAAATAACTATAAAAATACTAAATACAAACGATGAGATAGAGAGATTGTTTTTGCTAAAAAATATCGAGCTATATTGTTGGAGCTTTAGCCAGGGTGTTAAATTTCGGAAGTCAGGAAAAAAAGGCTGTCCAAAAGGGCAGCCTCTCTTTTATTAGAAGAAAATCTTCTATTTATAAATTTTTCTATACTCTTCTAAACCTTTTGCTAAAATAATAAAAGCTTTTCTTAAATCATTCTCATTTAAAACATAGGCAATTCTGATCTCTGCTAAACCAACTCCCTTGCTTGCATAAAAACCTGCTGCAGGAGTTACCATAACAGTTTCATTTTCGTAACTAAAATCTGTGAGCATCCATTTCGCAAAATGTTCGGCACTTTCTATTCCAAGATCAACAATCATATAGAAGGCACCTTGTGGCTTAGGAGCTGTAATACCCGGAATTTTATTAATTAAATCAAAAGAGGTATTTCTTCTATTTTCATACTCTTTGATAATTCTATCCATTTCTTCTTTTGGAGTATCAATTGCTTTCATGGCAGCCATTTGATCTATGGTTGGCGGGCAAAGTCTTGCTTGTCCAAATTTTAGAATTAGTTGAAGCAGTTCTTTATTTTTGGTAACAATACAGCCAACTCTAGCTCCGCAAGCTGAATATCTTTTAGAAACAGAATCTACAACAATAGAATTTTCCTCATAACCTTCAAATTCTAAGATTGAGGTTGCAGATTTGTTATCGTAAGTAAATTCACGATAAACTTCGTCTGAGATTACAAAGAGATTGTTTTCCTTGGCAAATTCTAAAAGCTCCTTAATAGATTCTCTACTAAAAACAGCTCCCGTAGGATTGCCCGGATTACAGATAACAATCGCTTTGGTTTTAGAGTTTATTTGTTTTTTAAATTCTGCTAATGGTGGTAAAGCAAAGCCTGTATCAATTCTAGCTGTAACAGCTTTAACACTAATCCCGCTCATAGCAGAAAAGCCGATATAATTTGTGTAAAATGGCTCCGGAATAATAATTTCATCACCCGGAGAAGTAATGGACATTAAAGCAAAAGTGATTGCTTCACTCCCTCCTGTAGTAACAAAAATTTCATTAGCATCCACTTTTACATTGACAGAATTATAGTATTCTGCTAATCTTTCACGATATTCGCGAAGTCCTGCACTTGGACCATATTCAATTATTTCAGGAATATTCTTATAGGCTTCTAGCATAGTTGCAGGAGTTTTAATATCGGGCTGACCAATATTTAAATGGTAGATTTTAACTCCTTTTTTCTTGGCAGCAATAGCTAGAGGTGCTAATTTTCTGATGGGGCTTTCCGGCATCATTTTATCTCTGGAAGATAATTTTAAACTCATAATTTTGATCCTTTTTATTTTCTCTAATTACATTTTATATGTAAGTGTCTGATAATATATAAAATATCACTGAAAGTCAAATGTTATTTGCAAAAAAAATAGTGGATTTTCTGTATTTTTTATGGTTCTAATTATTTGCGATTAGCTCTTGAGCCTACTCGCTAGCTTTGTTTTTGATAGGAATATAAATATATTTTTGTTTTTTTATTAATATCTGCTTTTTTTTGGAAAAAAGTATTGACAACTCTGAAAAATCTATATATCTTATACAGTATGTTCCCTCCCGAAATCAAAAGGACAAAATACCCCGGGCCTCTTTTTTATCCGGGGTTTTCTATTTGCTATTAAATCTCTATTTCCAGCCGAAAAAATCATCTATTTCAGCAATTTGGGCTTTTCTTGCTTCCTCTAAGCTTCCCACAAATACTTTTTTACCGGCAACTAAGAAAATAATCCGATCTGCAATTCTCTTGATTGATTCCAGCTCATGAGTAACAATGACCAAGGTCATACCAAGTTCTTCTTTGAGTTTTAAGATTAAATAATCTAATTCTCTGGCTGTAATAGGGTCCAGTCCGGCACTTGGTTCATCAAAAAAGAGAATTTTAGGTTCTAGGGCAATGGCTCTTGCTAAGGCTACTCTTTTTTTCATTCCTCCGGAAAGTTCAGAAGGATAGAGATTATAAGCATGGCGGAGATTTACAAGACTAAGCTTTTGCTTAACAAGTTCCTTGATTTCTGCAATTCCAAGATCTGTATGCTGTTCTAGAGGAATGGCAACATTTTCCCAAACTTTCATAGAGTTTAGTAAAGCCCCCCCTTGGAAAAGCATCCCCATTTGGATTAGGATTTTATCAAATTCAGCATCTTCAAGATTAATAATATTTTGATTAAAAATTTTAATATCTCCACTAAATGGTTTAAGTAAGCCAATAATATGCTTCAAAAGAGTAGTTTTTCCGCCCCCACTACTTCCCAAAATAATAAAAATCTCATTTTCAAAAATATCAAGATCAACCCCATTGAGAATAATTCGATCTCCATATCCGCTAATTAATTTCCTTATTTCTATAATTGATTTCTTCTGCATTCTTTTTCTTTTAAAAATTAAAATAAAATACTAAACTTAAAACAGCATCTGTCATAATAACCGAAAAAATAGAAGCTACCACAGCTGCTGTTGTTGCCTTACCAACTCCCTCAGCTCCACCTTTAACATTAAAACCAAAATAAGCTCCAATTAGCACAATAATCCATGAAAAAAGGAGAGATTTAAGAATGCTTTGATTCCAAATATAGAGGCTCATTTGAGCAAAGGCTCTACTGATAAAAATTTCAGGAGTTAAATCAAGATAGAGAACCGCAATTAAAAAACCGCCAATGATACCAATAATATTGGCAGCGATTGTTAAAAGAGGTAAGCTAATGCTAATGGCAATTACTTTGGGGGCTAAGATATATTTTAAAGGATGCAGGGCCATTACTTTTAAGGCATCAATTTCTTCTGTTATTTTCATTGTGGCAATTTCAGCTGCAACTGAAGAGCCGGAACGACCTGCTACAATTACGGCTGTCATCATGGGGCCCATTTCGCTAATCATGGCAATAACTACTAAATCAACAAGAAAAATATTAGCTCCAAACTGTTTTAATTGCTGAGCTGATTGTAAAGAAAGAATCAAACCGATCAAGAATGATAGCAGCCCAACAATCGGCAGAGCATTGTAGCCAATTAGCTCTATTTGTTCATAAATAGAACCTGCTCTTCGCCCTTTTTTATTAAAAATAGCTTTAAAGCTATAGTAGAAAGAGTCAGCTGCCAGAATAATAAATTTTTTGATATGATTTTCAAAATTGATATTTTTGAGTACCAGTTTCTCGAGCATGCTAACTTTCTTTGATTCTTGGATTTGATAATCAATATTAGCTTGATAAACTTTATATCTTTCTTTAATTGTAGAATTTAAGACTATTTCAATATTAGGATATAATAAAGAAAACCTGTTGATAATAGTAAAAAAGGCAGAATCTGCTCTTGCTACTTTACTAAGATCTAGTTTTTGAATCTCATTCTTTTTGGTTATTTCAAGCAAAGACCGGTAAAAGAAAGGAACTTCTTTAGTTGCTATCTTAGTTTTAGTTAAGGTTATTGTCTGATTTTTTATTTCAAAGTCTTTTTTCATTTATCTCTCAAAATAATATATAAATTCTAAGGAAAGTTGATTATCGTAAACTAGATAAGCATTTTGAGAAGTATAATTTAAATTAAGATTGTATTCAATGCTCAGATACTTGAAAATTTTGTAAGAAAAAGAATTATACATAAAAAAATCATAATCCTCTTTCTTGGTTAAAGAGTAAATGAAATCAGCTTCTCCATTATAGGAAAGATCTTTCATTAGCTGAAAATCTGCTGATAGGGAGAAAATATAGCCGGTGCTATTTTCATTTTTATTTTCTAAGTATTTTTCATATTTGATTGAATTTAATTCTAAATAACTATTGCTTTTGGTATAAGTTTCACTATGTAATTTTTGAAAAAGTCCAAGTCCGGATCTTAAATATAAATTAGCATTTTGATTTTTGATTAAAGTAAAGTTAATTCCGAGTTCCTCGCTAAAGTCCAAAGGATGAAAGGAATTGGAAAGTTTTATTTTGTTTACCCCTTCTTTTAGGATGGTTTCGTTATTGTTTTTAACCAAGGCAATATTTTTATTATCATCAAAATAATAATAATTATCAAAAAATTTAGTCTGGGCATTAAACTCGGCATAGAAGCCAAAGAGTTTGGTTAAATAGTAAATTCCGGTATTTTCGAGTTTTAAATTATCTGTTGTAACTCTTATTTTTTCGTTTTCATCGCTTTTAATCCAGGAAGTATTGATATTTTGTTTAAAATTAAGATAGTAAGGGTAATTATCATATTTTATTCTATTTTCTATCTTCCCTTTAAAATTAAAATCTGTTTCAGGATCATTCTCATTAACTTGATTATTACTATTTAAAGCAAATGATCCTTTAAGATAGAGATAGTTTTTCCAAAAAGATTTCTTGCTAATCATTTCTTGATCTGTTTTAATTTCTCCTGCACCGATTATATCATAAGTAGCAGAATTCAAAACAATAGTTAATCTTTTTACTTCTCCTTTTTGCAGATCAAAAGTGAAGAAATTTTGCAAACTGTTAAAAGGTTCACCCAGTTTTAGGAATTTGTATTTTCCGGGGAGTAAAATCCAAGTGGATTTACTTTGGTCATAATCATTATCTTCTTTACTGTATTTGGTTCCAAGTGAGATTGCATTTTTGGCATTATAAATTTCATAACCTGTTCTGATTTTTTCTCTATTTTCATCAATAATATCAATAGTAACAGCTCCCCACTGCGGCTCTATGAAATAAGTCTTCTCCGCTTCAACTGTAATACTTTGTTGGTATTGATCCAAAGAAGATTGAGCTGATCCAAATAAAATTCTATAATCTCCCGGATAAAGAAAAATACTATTACCGGTTTTTCCTTCGATAATTTGCTTATTTTTATGATAAATTTTATAATAAGGCTCCCAAATAGGATTGGTTAAGTAAGGAATAAAAACCCTGCCTTTACTCAAATCATCATCTATTGATTCTTCTAAGAGCTGATTATAGAAATTGCTTTTATCGGGCTCTAAACTTAATTGTTTAATGATACTTTTTTCATCAAAAATATTGGCATTTAAACTAAATAAAATAGCTAAGATTACTATTGTTAGATAGTTAAGGTATGATTTTCTAGTCATAAATTTCTATCCTTTATTTTCAAAATAAGTAATTATTTTGTAGTTTAAATTTTCAAATTCATTTTTTAAGCAATCGCTTAGTACTTTTACAAAGAAGCCAACATCATACTTTTTGAGATTGATTTTTCTATTTATTTTATACTCAAAAATAATATTTTCGTTTCCATCCCTGAAATAAAGAATCATATTTAAATGGGCAAACATGCTACTTTGACTCTCGTAAAATTCCACATTATTAATTCTGCCATTCAAAATATAATCAGGATCTGTATCAATGTAGTTATTTCTGCAATCTGAAAAAATATCGAAAGCCATCATTTGCTTAATTAAAAGATCTGTAATAGCTTTATCCGGTCTTAAGGCCCATTTATTATGGGGATCAAAATTTAAACTATGCATGCTATTTCGGATTACAATACTATTTCTATCGTAAATCCGGTTAATATCAAGATCCCTAATTTCCAAACTGTATTTTAAAGGAAATTTCAATTTAGAATTTGTTGAAGTTGCTTTTTGATCTTTTGGATAGTAATCAATCATGAAATATCTATTAAGATTATTAACACTACATGCTGAAATTAATAGAATCAAAAAGATTATTGTTAAATGCCATAGTTTATTCATCACTCTTTCCTCTTATCAAAATATCGGGATTATCTCTAAGCATAATGGTAAATTCATTTAAATTTTCGAGAGTTTCCTTAAAAAGTTCAATGGTATAAAGAAGTTTTTTTCTACTTTTTAAGAAGGTTTTGTCAATATGGGTAACTGTTTTATTAGTTTGCCGGAGCAGCTGATCTGATGAATTCAGAACTTGATTGATTTTTTCAATATCAAATTTTTCGGTAATATTTTCGATATTTTTTTGAATTTTTTCAATTTGAATGGTGTTGATAAATTTGTTTAAATAGGAGAGCGTCATTTCAACTCCTGCGAGGGTTGAATCCATATTTATTAGGAGATTATTGGTATTGGCTAAGATCTTTTCAAACTGTCCTTTATTTTTCTGGATTACTGAATTTGTGGTTGTAATAATGCTATCCAAACTGCTCATTGAATTAGTCATTTTATCAACAATAATTTCAAATTTTTGGCGATTTTCTTGATTTGTTAAATGGTTTAGATTATTGATTAGGATTTCCACTTTTTCTGAAATAACCTCAGCTTTTCCCGTAATATTATCAAGGGCTGATTTTTCTGCTTTGATATAGGATCCGGGAGTCAGATTTTGGTCTTTATTTTCTCCTCCTGTTAGTTCAATAATTTTTAAACCTGTAATACCTATAAAATTCAAATTTGCTTTAACAGTATTTTTAATCGGAGTTCCTTCTTTGACATTGAAGGTTACGATTATTTCAGAAATATCATCTTGATTGATAGAAATATCAGTAATTTTACCAATGTTTATCCCATAATATCTAACATCTTGACCAATAGTTAATCCTGTGGCGGACTGATTTTGCAATTTAACATAGTAAGTATCCTCAGAGGTAAATAATTTTTGACCAATTAGGACAAAGATAACATATAAAAAGACCAATAAGATTACTATGACGAAGGTAATTACTCTTATTTTCTGTGATTTTGTAACCATTATAAATCTCAAAATTATTTTATAATAATATTTATTGTTAAAACAAATATATTCTATATATTTCCTATTATCAAATTAATTTTTTTTTTATGATTTTTTCTTTTTTTAATAAAGAAAGTTATTTGATCTTTATTTTGGCTGTTACAAGAATAGGGCAGTTAGTTTAAACTAGTAAAATTACTCGGAAATGTAAAAATGATTTTAAAAGATATTATTAAAGATAAGATTTTTTTGAGAACAATGCTGATTTTGGCTCTTCCAATAGCTCTTGAAAATTTAGTTAATAGCGTTATCAATATGGCAGATGTTTTTATGATTGGGCAGCTCGGCGAGGCAGAGATTGCCGGAGTAGGACTTGCTAATCAGATTTTTTTTATCTTTGTTCTAGTTTTATTTGGAACCAATACCGGAACAGGAATTTTTATTGCTCAGTATTGGGGGAAGCAGGATTATCCTAATATTCATAAAGCTTTGGGACTCGCACTTTGGATTTCTCTAGCTATTTCTTCTCTCTTTTTTTTGTTAGCTATTTTTGCTCCTCAGTTTTTGATTGCTATTTATAGTAAGGACTTAGAAGTTATTAGGATTGGCGGAAGTTATTTAAAAATTGTGAGTCTTGCTTTTCCATTTACAGCAATTATTTTTGTTTATTCCTTTGCTCTAAGATCGGTAGGGAAAGCAGTTTTAGCGATGTATCTTAGCTTTTTAACTTTAATTTTTAATGTCGGCTTAGATTATTTATTGATTTTTGGTAAACTGGGGTTTCCTAAAATGGGAGTTGAGGGGGCAGCACTAGCTACAACCATAGCTAGAGCAATTGAGGCGATTGCTCTTATTTTCTGTGTTTATAAATTTAAAAGATACCAAGTCTTAGCTGCCAAATTCAAAAATTTAATTAGAATTAATTTAGATTTTTTAAAGAAATTTTGGAATATTTCTTTTCCTGTGATTGTAAATGAATCTGCTTGGTCGCTTGGAATTACCACTTATAGCATTATTTATGCTCGGATGAGTACCGAAGCAATTGCGAGTGTTAATATTGTGGGCAGCATTGAAAGGATTGCTTTCGTCGTTTTGATAGGGTTGGCTGCCGGAGCTGCTACGATGGTTGGCAATAAAATAGGGGAGCAAAAGGAAGAGATTGCCTTTAATTATGCAATTCGTTTTTCAATTCTTAGTGTGCTAGCTGCACTAGGAGTCGGATTTTTGATTTATATTTCAATTAGCCCTATTTTGGGTCTTTTTAAGACTTCTACAGTTGTTCAAGACTATGCTTATTCTCTGATGATGGTTTACATTGGTTTAATCCCTTTTAGGGCTTTTAATAATGTTAATATTGTGGGGAATTTGAGAGCCGGTGGTGATACTAAATATTGTTTATTCTTAGATTTATTTTCTCTTTGGATAATTGGAGTGCCACTTGCTTTCTTGGGAGCTTTTTATTGGAAGCTTCCCGTTTATTTTGTTTCCCTTCTTGCCGGAGGAATAGAGGAGGTTGTGAAAGCTATTTTAACTTTTAAAAGATTGAAATCTAGGAAATGGATTCGCAATTTAGTTAGAAAATGAATAAGCACAAAAAATATTAAAAATTTAGGAAAGGTTCGGTTTGTTTCAAAGTTAATTTTGAATTGAGCCTTTCAAAAGGGGAATTATGGTCGAGATTTACATTATAAAAAGAACTATTATGAGAATAATCATATTTATAAGTTTATTTTTGATTATCTTATAGGGGTATAATAATAAATTAAATTAAGGAGGAAGAAATGAAACAATTTTTAGGAGCAGTCTTTTTGACTTTAGTGCAATTTGTTGCAGCTGAAGAACCTAGAGAAATTGCAACCTTTGCCGGTGGTTGTTTTTGGTGTGTAGAAGGAGCTTTTTTAGAACAGGGAGGAATTATCTCTGTTACGAGTGGTTATACCGGAGGAGAGGTTGAGTTTCCAAGTTATGAAGCGGTCTGTACAGGTACAACCGGACATTATGAAGCAGTTCAAATTGTCTTTAATCCCCAAAAAATATCCTACAAGGATTTACTAATTACTTTTTTCAAACAAATAGATCCGACAGATGGGGAGGGGCAGTTTGCAGACCGAGGTAGTCAATACAGACCTGCAATTTTTTATCATAGCCAAGAGCAAAAAAAGATTATCGAAGATTTAATAGCTCAGATTGAAGAATCAGGTTTTTTTCAAGGGAAAATAGCTGTTAAAGTTCTCAAAGCTACGGATTTCTATCCGGCAGAAGAATATCATCAAGATTATGCTTTAAATAATCAAGAAAAATATAAAAATTATAAAAATCTTAGTGGTAGAGCTCCTTTTATCAAAAAAGTTTGGGAAGAAACAGATTTTTTTAAAAAATATATTATCAAAGATGAGACTCAAATTCCATCTCAAGATTCTTTAAAGAAAATTTTAACTCCACTCCAGTATGATGTTACTCAAAATGCTGCTACCGAGCCACCTTTTAATAATGATTATTGGGATAATAAGCAAGAGGGGATTTATATTGATATTGTTTCAAAAGAAGTTCTCTTTTCTTCCAAAGATAAATTTGATAGTGGCTGCGGATGGCCTTCTTTTACAAAACCGCTTAAGCAGGAATTAATTGTTGAAAAAGAAGATAATAGCTATAATATGAAGAGAATTGAAGTTCGAAGTAAAAAGGCAAATTCTCATTTGGGGCATGTTTTTAATGATGGGCCGGCTGACAGGGGCGGTCTTAGATATTGCATTAATTCTGCTTCTTTGGAATTTATTCCAAAAGATAAAATGCAGGAAAGAGGATATGGGGACTATCTATATCTTTTAAAACCTTAACTCTATCTTAGATCAGTTACAGATATTATGTCATTAGCTTTTAGATCAGCTTTAATAGCGGCTTGAATATAATTTTTATCTAAGATGGTAATAGGTACTTTAACGAAGTTATGCTTTTCTTTTTTATAAACAAAAGATAGAGAATCCTCAGAAAAAATAGCTTCTAAAGGGATTGTTAAAACATCTTGGTATTCAGCAATAATAAAATCGCATTTAGCACTCATTCCCGGTTTTATATTATTATCAACCTGATCTAAAAGCACTGTAACTTCAAATACTTTTTTAGCATAATTTTGATTACTGCTTCTGGCTAAATTAGAAATAGAGCTAACCTTTCCTTCATAAATTTTATCTTTAACGGCTTCGAGGGTTATTTTAACAGGCATCCCTTTTTTTATATTGGCAATATCAAATTCATTGACTTCTGTTTCTATTTCCATACTGGACATTTCCGGAAGTTCAATAATGGTTGAACCTTTCCACGGAGAATCTCCAATAGCAACTTTACCTCTATTGCCACCTTTCCAGATTCGAGAATAAACAACTAAGCCCGCCTCCGGAGCTTTAATTGTTAAATCCTCTAAAATTTGTTGCAATTCTTCTAATTTAATTTCCGTTTTACGGTATTTTTGATAATAGGCTTTTCGCTCATTCTTGTTAATTATATCTTGTAAAATAAGTTGTTCTTTAATTTCTTTATAATTATTCTGCGCAATTTTGAAAGAAAGGCGAGCTTCTTCTTGTTTGGCTTTGGATTCAAATTCGATTTGCTTTAATCTCATCTTTTCCATTCCAAACCGAGTTTCAGCATTTTCCAAGGATAATTTTGTTTTCTTGATTTCAAAATCATGTTTAGCTTCTGCTTTTTCAATTTGAGCTTTTAAAACATCCAGTTCTGCATTTATCGCTTCTATTCTTTTTAAAATATCAGTTTTGTCTAATTGAACCAAGAAATCACCTTTTTCGACCAAGGTTCCTTCGGGAATCATTTTAATAATTTTGGGAGAATCTTTGACTTTTGCAGGAATTTTTACTTGAACAGATCTCACTGCATAAACTTCTCCACTTTCCGAAATAGATACAATAAAATTCCCCTTCTTAATTTTGGTTGTCAGAGCATTTTCTTCAACTTTATCAAAGCAGGAGAAAATGAATAGAGATAGGAGCAAGATATTAATTGTTTTTTTTAGCAAATCTAGAGCTTTCTAATACTTTTATTTGGAAATAATTTTTCTGCAATCTCATTTTTAGAAGATACCCATTTTAATTTTGAAAATTTAAGATTAGAATTGGGGATTTGGAAAACTAGTAAACCTTTGAGGGTACTACCGGCATCTAACCTCCTTCTTTTAAGGAGTCCCTTATAGCCTGATTTTTCTAAAACTTGGTAAGTTTCTAAAGGCCTATAGCTATTTCCCTGATTGTCAAAAAGGGTGAATTGAGTTGGGGAAATGGCTCTATAGCCACTTTTTTCATTATTTGAAAAAGTGATCTGAATTCCTAGGAGAGTAGTGCTTCTATTCCACAAAATTTTATTTTCATTCAATTTAAATGAATAAAGTTGAGTTTTATCATTATAGAATAATAATTTTCCGACTAAATCATTTTTGATTTTAAAGAAATCTTGATGATTGAATTTGGGGTCTAATTTTTTAATATAGTTAAGATTGTTTAAATCTTTTTGCAGCTTAGGATAGTTTAGTTCTACAATATCTTGCTGATAGTTTTGCTTAACATTTTCAAAAAACTTAAGAGCGATGCTATGATAATAATTATCCATAATTTTGGTAATTTGAGCTTTGCTGTCGGTATATTCTCTCGCTTTATCCAGGAGCATTATTCCTTTTTGGAATTTTTCGTTATAGCGAAACTGAAGATAGTTTTCAGACTTCAATTCTGAGAGGCTTTGTGTTAGAATATCTTTGCCAATATTTAATAAAATATTACTGATTTCGGTATTGGTTTCGGAAGCCTTGGTATAAATAAGACTCTTATCAATTATTTTTAAAGCTTCTTTAATTTTATTTTCTTGGAGCAGAGTTTTAGCCCTTTGGAGATAAGCGTTTATGAGCTTATTTCTGATCTTTTGATTATCATAATCAGCAGCTAATTTTTCTTTTAAATTGGCAATTTGATTAGTTTCTTTTTTGCTGATTGATTTGTTTAAATCACAGGAAAAATATAGTAGAGATAGTAGCAAGACTATCAAAGATTTATAATTCATTTTCTTCTCTTAGTTTTTTATCAAAATATGCTATGGTTTTTAGTAATCCTTCTTTTAAAGGTATCTTTGGTTGCCAGTCAAGTTTGGTTTTGGCAAGTCCTATATCAGGCTTTCTTTGCATGGGATCATCTTGTTGCTTGGCTTTATGAATAATCTTCGATTTGGAATTTGTGAGGCTTAGAATTTCTTTTGCTAATTCTAAAATGGTTATTTCACTAGGATTTCCAAGGTTACAAGGACCAATAAAATTATCTTTATCCATCATTTTTAAAATTCCATTAATCAAATCATCCACAAAGCAAAAAGAGCGAGTTTGGTTGCCTTCACCGTAAATTTCTAAATCTTCATTTTTGA
>PDWI01008570.1_pt1 | contig 12281 bp, 8 predicted proteins | sample 1430891 | NCBI WGS metagenome assembly PDWI01 (sample SAMN01162508, study PRJNA174530) | Oral metagenome, whole genome shotgun sequencing project. | biome: Marine environment; feature: Marine mammal; material: Swab sample of the gingival sulcus; isolation source: swab sample of gingival sulcus...
AAAAAAAAGAAACCGCAGAACAATGTTGTACATTCCGGGAAATAATCCGGCAATGTTGCAAAACGGAGGAGTTTACGGCGCAGACAGCGTATTGCTTGACTTGGAAGATGCCGTGGCTTTAAACCAAAAAGACGCCGCCCGAATACTGGTGCGAAATATGATAAAAGGAATGAATTACTACAATTGTGAACTCACGGTACGAGTAAATCATCTCAGCACCCCTTTCGGAAAAGCCGATTTAGAAGAAATTGTACCGCTTCAACCTCATGCAATACGATTTCCGAAAACAGAAACCGTAGAAGAACTGGAAGAAGTTATAAAAATAATTGAAGAGATTGAAGACAAACACAATCTTCCACATGACCAAATGAAAATACATGCCATGATAGAAACCGCCATAGGTGTGAGAAATGTGTATGACATCGCTTCGTTTTCAAAACGCGTAGATGCCATAACCATTGGCGGACAAGACCTCACGGCGGATATGGGCATTGTGAAAACCAAAGATAATGCAGGCATAGATTATGCTCGAAAACAAATCGTAATGGCAGCAAAAGCCGCCGGAATAGACGCAATAGACACGGTATTCGCCGATATAGAAGACGAAGAAGGCTTGCGTGCCGAAACCGAATATGTGAAAAAAATAGGATTTATAGGCAAAGCTGTCATCAACCCACGACAAATAGCCATTGTAAATGATGTTTTTATGCCTACGGAAGCCGAAATTCGCAAAGCCTCAAAAATATACAGAGGTTGGATAAAAGCAAAAAGTGAAGGCATAGGCGTTTTTGCAATAGACGGAAAAATGGTAGATGCACCGGTTATGGAAAGAGCCAAAAGAGTTTTGGAAGTAGCGGGCATTGATTTGGAATCTTTATAAAAACAGAAAAAGATGGAGAATAAAAACATACTGGGAATAAATATCCCTAAATACATAGAAGGCATAGGCGAAGTACAGCCATATCAAGGACAATTCGGCAAATTGGAAAAAAACTGGATGGAAGAACCGACCATTCCGCCACCCAACAGGGCATATTTGCCGCATACCAACAAAGTAAAGGCAAACTTGAAAGAAGCCATACTTGCATGTAACCCCCAAGACGGCATGGTAATATCGTTTCATCATCATCTGCGAGGCGGCGACAGTGTTTTGATGCAAGTTATGGAAGTAATAGCCGAACTCGGAATAAAAGACATTACCTTGGCATCTTCTTCATTGACCACTGCACATGAAGGACTGGTTCCGATGGTCAAAGACGGTACGATAACCAGCATATTTTCATCGGGGGTAAGAGGTGAACTGGGTAGAACAATATCGCTCGGCTATCTTAAAAAAACAGCCGTTATTCATTCGCACGGCGGACGCGTAAGAGGCGTGCATACGGGCAGAATAAAAGTGGACATAGCCGTTGTAGCCGCATCGGCAGCCGATGAAGAAGGAAATGCCACCGGAACACACGGCAAAAGTGCTTTCGGTTCCTTAGGTTATGCTGCTATTGATGCAAGATATGCCAAACAAGTAATTGTTGTTACCGATAACCTTGTGGAGTATCCTTGCATACCACCTTCTGTACCCCAAAACTTTGTGGATTATGTGGTAGAGGTTGAATCTATTGGCGACCCGCAAAAAATAGCTACCGGAACAACACGTATTACCAAAGCACCCTTAGACTTGCATATAGCCGAACTTGCTTCAGATATTATTGTAAATACCGAGTATTTTAAAGATGGCATATCCTTTCAAGTAGGTGCCGGCGGTGCATCTTTGGCAGTGGCAAAATTTATCCGAGCCGAGATGAAAAAGAAAAATGTAAAAGGAAGTTTCCTCTTGGGCGGTGTTACTTCTTACGGGGTTGATATGTTGGAAGAAGGCTTGTTTAAAGCCATTTTCGATGTGCAAAGTTTTGATGCGGCGGTGAGTTCTTCGCTTTTGAATAACAAAAACCACATTGAAATTCCGGCAGGCTTATACGCCAATCCGTTCAACAGCGGTTGTATTACCAATAAGTTAGACGTGGTGGTATTGGGTGCATTAGAGATTGATTTGGATTTCAACGTAAATGTTATAACCGGTTCGGACGGCAGTATCAGAGGTGCATCCGGCGGACACTCCGACACGGCATCCGGTGCACACATGACGGTTGTGGTTTGTCCCTCGTTCAGAGGTCGCATACCCATTGTTAAGAAAAAAGTGAACAATATCGTTACACCGGGTGAATCAGTCGATGTGCTTGTTACCGAAAGAGGTATTGCCATAAATCCGAGACGTCCCGATTTATTAAAACAACTTGAAAAAACCAATCTTCCGCTTCGCAGAATAGAGAAAATAGAAAAAGAAGTACGCGAAATATGCGGCGAGGCAAAACCTTTGAAATACAAAGACAGAGTGGTTGCGGTTGTCGAATATCGAGACGGAACAATTATAGATGTTATAAGACAAATTCCCGAAGTTCAGTCTTAAACTTTGGAGCAATGAATTTATTTTAATAAACTCAATATAAAAACAAGCCAAACAATAATTCGTTTGGTTTGTTTTTTCTTTATTAAAAAAAAACTACATTCTGATTATTAAAACCTTACCCTTTTACCTTTTAACTTAACAAAAGTACATTAGCATTTTTTATTGATGCGAGAAATTTTGAATAAAATATTAGAAGCCAAAGAGCAAAGACTTCGAATAAAAAAAGAATACGGAAAAGCCGGTTATTCCGTAATAAGCATGAATTTTAATGTACCCGGCTATCCTAAAACCAATGATTTGCTTAGGAAAAGTTTTGCATTTGTTTGCAAAGAACTGGAAAATTACTTGCAAGCCCTACGAATACCTTTGGAAAAAGATAAGATACAAAGCATCGAAGACGAGGTAGGAAACATCTGTTTTTATCCTTTTATGCTTGCAAAAACAGAACTTCCGGATATAAAAAATAAATTGGAAGAATTTGAACAAAGTCATGAACTCGGTCGTATCTTGGATGTGGATCTATGCGACAGTGATACCTGTCCCGTATCTTCCGGAAAGCAAAAAAACTGTTTTATCTGCAATAAGCCTGCTGTGCAATGTATGCGAGCACAAGCACACAGCTACAAAGAATTGCGAGATTATATACAAAAAAAATTCGACAAATACCTTGCTTTACAAATCGAAGAAAGGAATTGCCGGCAACTTGCTTCAGCTGCTGCTTGGGCAATACTTGCCGAAGTTTCTTTGCCCGATGAGTTAGGACTTGTATCGCCGCAAAGCACCGGCTCGCATAGTGATATGAATTACCAACATTTTCTGGCATCAACTTCTGCAATAAGCAGCTATTTTTATGAAATAGCCCAAACCGGCTACCGTTGGGACGGCAAAAACAAAGAGGAAATATTAACCCGTTTGCGTATAATCGGCTTGCAAATGGAAAGCGATATGTTTGCGGCAACGGGCGGTGTAAACACCCAAAAAGGAATTATTTTTTTAATTACTTTCAGCCTTTTTGTCAGCGGATATGTGTTTAAAAAAAATGGAAAATTCGATACCGATTTATTCCGAAAAGTGTTGAAAGATTTGGCAAAAGACCTTGTAGACAAAGAGCTGCAAGGCAATTTCAATAAAAACAATTCACACGGAGAAAAATGCTACAATAAATACGGTAGTAAGCTCGCCGGCGGCATACGCCGGGAGGTAGAGTGGGGGCTTCCGCTTATTTTTAATGAAGTATTGCCTTATATGCAAAAAGTAAACTTCTCCGTACTTGCAATAAGTAATTTGCAAGAATTTAACAATAAATGCAAGCTAATTCTTTTAAAAATAATATCGGTAAACAAAGACACTAATATTTTGCACCGAAGTGATGTCGAAACTTTGGCATTATTGCAAAAAAGATCCGGCGAGATTATAAATATCGAAGATTTATCCGAGCGAGAGGCACTATATAAAAAGCTGTCTGTTTTTTGTATTGAAAAAAATATTTCGCCCGGCGGCTCGGCAGATATGCTTGCCCTTAGTCTGTTTATAAAAAAAATAATGGCATAAAGATAATGGAGCCTTTTTGTAGATTATTGGCAAACGGTAAAATTCCTCTTGGAGAAAATGGTGAATGATGAGTTGCTGAAAAAAACTAAGAGCCAAACCCTAATACCTTGATTTTTTTAGATACTGTTGGCTTTTACCTTATCTTACAAAAGCCGGATAATATCTTAGCCAATATTTGAACCGGACAGCTTTTTTTTTAATTTTGTATTGTAAAAATAATATTAAAAATGGAACTTCCTTTTGACAAATCATTATTTTGGGATGTTGATATAGATAGTGTTGATTTAGAGCAAAATGCACGACATATTATTAACAGGATACTTTTACGTGGGAATATTAATGATTGGAAACAGTTAAAGGCTCTCTACGGAATTGACAAAATTAAAGAGGAAGTATTAAAAATGAAATTTTTAGATAAGCGAACCTTAAATTTCTGTAGTTTCTATTTTGATATACCTAAAACAGAATTTAGATGTTACAATACTCAGCAGTCTATCCGCGAACTTTGGAACTTTTAAAAAAGTTAATGCAAGAGGAATGTTTGAAACCGTTTAATCTTGTTGGCGGAACTGCTCTTGCTTTGCAACTTGGACATAGAATATCAGTTGACATAGACTTGTTTTCTGATATTAATTTTGTACCACAGCATATTATTAGAGAATTAAGTAATCGTTATAAATTAGAACTTATTTCGGAGTTTGAAAATTCATTTATACATCAAGTTGAATATCCTGAAAATTCAAAAAATTATATCAAAATTGATGTTGTGAAATATCCATATCCGCTTATAGAAGAGATAATTGAAATAGACGGAATTAGAATGCTTTCTAAAAAAGATATAATTCCAATGAAATTATCAGCAATAGGAAATCGAGGTTCAAAAAAAGATTTCTTTGACATCTATTTTTTATTGAAAGAGTTTACACTGGAAAAAATGTTGGATCTATTTGAAGCAAAATTCCCCAATGTAAATTATTTTCATATCTTGAAAAGCCTTGCCTATTTTGAAGACGCTGATACAGAAATTAACCCTAAAATGATAATAAAAGTTAGTTGGGAAGAAGTAAAAGAAGAAATTCGTAAACAAGTAAAATTATTTTTTTGAGAAAAAGCTCATAAGCTGCTTGCGTTCGTTTGTAAGGAGTGCGTTCTTTACGATTTCATGCTTTTTGGCAGCCGGCAAAATTCCTCTTGGAGAAGAGCATTCGGGGAGGTTGATTTTTTAGGGTGTTAAAGTGTTGTTCTTTAGTGATTTATATGCTTGGTTGGAGGGCATTCTGAGTCTTTTCAAAAAGTCTCATAATGCAACTTAACTTATAAATTCTATGCCATAAATATCTTAGCCAATATTTGAACCGGACAGCTTTTTTTTTAATTTTGCATCATAAAATACTATTTAAAATAGCCATAATGTTAATTGAAAACACCGATTACAGAGAGGAGTTTTTAGACCTTGACAATCCTTTTGACCTGAAATTAGTGTCCGGATTTTTAGAAAAATTAGATTTTAATTTTATTCGTTCTTCGGTTGAAGAAACCATTGTTTTGTATAATCTTAATGATGATATAATCGGTACCGGTTCTTTGCAAAAAAATGTTTTAAAATATGTGGCAGTTGCACCAAAATACCGCGAAACTGCTGCTTTCTCAATGATTGTGTCGCAACTTACCGAAAAAGTTTTAAGCAAATTCGACTCTGTGTTTGTTTTTACGAAACCGCGTAATAAGCTCGTCTTTAAAGGACTGGGTTTTAAACATATTGCGACTTCTGAACCTTATTTTTCATTGTTTGAGTATGGTATGAGCAGCATTGGTAAATATCAAAGAATGATAAAAAATTATAAGCAGGAGACCAAAACCGATAAGATTGCTGCAATAGTTGTAAATTGCAATCCCTACACCAAGGGGCATAAGTATTTAATAGAAAAAGCAGCCTCTGAAAATGAATTGGTGTATCTGTTTGTAGTTCAGGAGAACTTGTCGGTTTTTCCTTTCAACATACGGTGGAATCTGCTAAAGAAAGGAACGGCGCATCTGGATAATGTTGTGATGGTGCCGGGAGGAGATTATATTGTTTCCGGAAAAACTTTCCCGCATTATTTTCTTAAAGGAGTGGGCGAAGAAGAAATAATTTACTGCCAGGGCTCTTTGGATGTCAATATTTTTTGTGAATATATAGCACCGGTTCTTTCAATAAAAAAACGATATGCCGGAACGGAAAAATATTGCAAGACTACGGCAGGTTATAATAATGCAATGAGGGATTTATTGCCGAAATCGGGCATTGAGTTTATTGAAGTTGACCGCAAAAAAGAGATTATAAACAATGGCGAAGAATATATTAGTGCTTCAAAAATAAGAGATTCCGTAAAAAATAATGAGCTTGATAAATATTGGCATTTGCTGCCCGAAGTAACACAAGAATTTTTCTTGTCGGAAGAATCGGAAACTATAAAAGAAGCTATAAAACAATCCGTTTCAAGACACTGATTTATTTTAGCCGGCATTTCGAGACTTTTGCAAAAGTCTTGAAATGCCGGCTAATGCTGTTTTGTAATACTTTGTAGCTAAAAAAACTACGCATCCCACTTGCCTTTTTTTCTTAAATCTTCAACAATTAATTGGGCTTTTTCTGTTAGAACTAATTTATCGATTTTGGTGGTTCGAGTTAGGGGGAAATCTTGTTCCGCAGGCCAAATTTCTACATGTTGCGGTCTTTTATAAGAGGCTATTTCTTTGCAATGTTCATGAATTTCTTCGGGGCTTAGAGAGGCTTCGGCTTTGGGTTTTACAAAAGCAAAAATTCCTTCATCAAAGAGTTTGTGCTTTATACCTACAACATCAACCACATCCACTTTGGGGTGCTTGGCAATATGTGCTTGAACTTCATCCGGAAAAACCTGATAACCTTTTTGCTTAATGATAAATTTTGCCCTGCCGGATAAATAGAGTGCCTTATATGTTCCCATGTCTTTGAAATAGCCAAAATCTCCGCTGTATAATATGCCCTCTTTTGAAATTGTTTTTGCGCTTTCTTCGGGGAAGTTATAATAGCCCATAAATACAATAGGCGGATGATAGCAAATTTCTCCGATTTCATTGTCAAACAATTCATCTCCTGCACTTCCGTCTTCATTCATCGGTTTTCTGATTGATACTTTTGCTAAATGCTCAAATTGTTTCCCGACTTGCCCGGCCATTTCTTCAACCGAAATATCTTGAGGCGTAAAGGTCGTAAAACCGGCTGTTTCAGTCATTCCCATACCGGTGCCGAACTTCGGAGCCATTGTTGCCAGTTTTTTCAGAAATTTAACATCCACCATAGATCCTCCGTAAATGGCAAACTTCAAGCTTGTAAGATCATATTCATCATAATCGGGTTCCGCCCACATCATCCTGTATTGAGTAGGAATTTGCCCTAAAAGAGTAACCTTATGTTGCTCGATGGCTTTCAAGGATTCTTTAACATTGAATATTTTTAGAAAAACAGCTGTGCCGCCCAAAAATAAAATGGTCAGCATTGTTTCGGTAATGCAGGCTACATGACTTGCCGGAAGATTTACCAATACCACTTCTTTATTCCCGATTTTGGTTCCCTCAGCCAATATTTTATTTTGAACAATGATATTTTCATGGTTCATTAATGCCGGTTTCGGCGAGCCTGTGGTTCCGGTAGTAAAGATAATTAATGCCGGTGTTTTTGTGTTTAGTGAAGCTTTTATCTTTTTTAATGTGCCGGAAAAAATATCTTTTATTTTAAGACAGATTAATTTGGGTTTAGACATCATCGACTGAATGGTAATTGCACCCTTTATTTTTTGTTCTTTGTTGGGATTTGCAAGGACTTGTATTAGATATTTTACATATTTGCAATTATCTCTTACATGTTCGGCAATTTCATTAAAATTGATTAAGGGAGTATTGCCATGACAGAAAAAGACCTTGGGTTCAATCTTATCCAAATCTCTTTTTATTTCATCCTTTTTCAAACGCAAATCCATGGGGGCAAATATTGCTCCGATTTTGAAGCAGGCATACATAAGTGCGGCATGTTCCGGAAAAAGGACTAATTGCGTAGTCACAATATCACCTTTTTTTATGCCCATGTCCAATAATCGCAAGGCAAAAAAATCAGACAATGTTTGCAATTTCTTGTATGAAACATGTCTGTTGTCTTCATGTTGAATTATTGCAGTTGCATTGGGCGTTTGCTTTACCCATTTGTCAATGTAATCAGTAAGTAAGGGGAGTTTCCATGCCGCTTCATTCATAATTAATATGTTTTTATTTGCAGTTTATAATCATCATTTAATTTTTATCAAACTTATTCAACACAGCGAATATACGTATTTTATTTTGATTATTTAGTATCTGCAAAAAAAATGCTGCAAAATTAACCCGCCTTATTATTTTCGATGCTATTTTGTGCTTATTTAGTCTTCGTAGAGAGGCTTGCATATACAATAAAATAAGGCACTTTGTTTGGATGAAGACCGTTTGCAAGCAGGCAAAAAAAGAAGGGTAAGCTACTTATATCGCGTCGCTACAACCTTCGTACCCTTGCTTCCGTCAAGACCTGGGGGAGTTAGAAGGGAGCTGACCGTATAAGACTTACCCCGGCGCAAATATATAAACTTTTTTTATTTTCAAAAAAGTTGCTGAAAATATTCAGAAAAATTTGAAATTTCTTTAAGCCGCATTTCGAAACTTTTGAAAAAGTCTTGAAATGCGGCTTAATCGGACATTTATATTTTTATTATTTGCTAAAACGAAAAAAGTATGTACTTTTATAATTTGTTATAATATAAAAAAATATTTTAGATGACAGGTATTGACTATTTCAAACATTATTCGGAAGGGGTCGGTAAGACCATTAATCCCGATAAATACAAATCACTTGTTGATTTCATAAATATAAAAATAAACGAATTTTCCGATGAAATTGCCTTTGTAAATATGGGCACATCGCTCACTTATAAAGAAGCGGATAAAATATCTCTTGATTTTGCGGCATATTTGCAATCTTTAGGTTTAAAAAAAGGCGACCGTATTATTTTGCAAATGCCTAATATTTTGCAGTATCCTATTGCTTTGACAGCAGCTTTGCGTGCGGGTTTAATCGTGGTAAATACAAACCCTTTATATAAACCTTGTGAAATGAGACATCAATTCTGCGATTCCGGGGCAAAAGCTATTGTAATACTCTCTAATTTTGCCTACGAATTAGAAGAAATTGTATCGGAAACAAAAATTGAACATATAATTATTACAGATATAGGCGATCTCTTAGGCGGAATGAAAGGCAAATTAATAAATTTTGCACTTAAATATATCAAAAGAATGGTTCCGAAATACAATTTGCCGGGTGCAGTTTCATTTAATGAAGCTTTAAAACAAGGTGCCGAACACACTTTTAAAGAGGTGGAAGTTGTTGCGGAAGACGTTGCTTTCTTGCAATATACGGGAGGTACCACCGGAGTGGCAAAAGGTGCTATGTTGACAAATAGAAATATGCTTGCCAATATGTTGCAAATTGCCGAATGGAAGAAACCTATTTTGAAAAATAGAGAAGAAGCAATTATTACGGCATTGCCTTTGTATCATATTTTTGCTTTGACGGTAAATTTCTTCTCCATGCTAAATATCGGGGCAAAAAGTGTTTTAATAACAAATCCCAGAGACCTTAAAGGACTTGTTAAAGATTTTAAGAAATATAAACCTACGATTTTCACGGGAGTTAATACGCTTTTTAAGGGTTTGTTAAATCATCCGGATTTTAAAACCGTGGATTTCAGCAATATGAAATTAACCGTAGGCGGCGGAATGGCAGTGCAAGTTCCCGTTGCGGAACAGTGGAAGGAGGTAACCGGTTGCGATTTGGTTGAGGGATACGGTTTAACGGAGTCGAGCCCTGTTTTAATTGTTAATCCGGTTACGCCTCGTAATATACGGCTCGGAACAATCGGCTTGCCTTTGCCGAGTACGGAAATTTCCATTAGAGACGATGAGGGAAATGAAGTTGCCATAGGCGAACGAGGAGAAATATGGGGAAAAGGACCACAGGTGATGAAAGCTTATTGGGAGAAAGTGGACGAAACAAATGAAGTGCTGATTGACGGATGGTTGAAAACCGGCGATATCGGCGTGCAAACCGAAGAGGGATATTATAAAATCGTAGACAGAAAAAAGGAAATGGTATTGGTCTCCGGCTTTAATGTTTTCCCGAATGAAGTGGAAGCAATTTTAGCAAATCATCCTAAAGTAGCCGAAGTGGGTGTTATTGGTGTTCCGGATAAAAAATCCGGAGAGGTTGTGAAAGCATTTATCGTAAAAAAAGACAAATCTTTGGATGCTGCAGAAGTAAAAAAGCATGCAAAGAAAAATCTTGCCGGCTATAAACGCCCGAAATATATTGAGTTTAGAGATGAAATGCCGAAATCCAATGTTGGTAAAATTCTCAGGCGTGTTTTAAAAGAAGAAGATTTAAAGAATAATACATATTAGCCCGTATTTCGAGACTTTTAAAAAAGTAAAACCAAATAGCTAACTTTTTTGAACGGCGCAGCCCTCACGTTAATTAAGTTGGAAGCCGGAAGACTGAAGTCGGAAGAAAATTAAAAGGTAAAAAGTCTTTTTGTAAAAGCACAATAGCAAAATCTCGCTTGGAGAAGAGGGTGTAGGGAGATTGATTTTTTGAAAATTTTAAACTGCTATACATTAATAATTTTGAAGTTTAGTTAGATAATAATGCGGGTTAAATTTTACGGCGAGTTCATAAAATAATAATGTATAATTGCAGTTAAATAAAACAGCAGTTTTGTATAGAACAGAAACATGAAATTATATACGGATACGGTTATAAAAAAATATGGCAAAAGAACGGTGGTGAAAGGGGTTTCACTGGAAGTGAACAAAGGCGAAGTTGTGGGGCTTTTAGGACCCAACGGTGCCGGCAAAACAACAACATTTTATATGATTGTGGGCTTTATAAACCCTTTTTCCGGAAATGTATATTTGGACGATGTAAATATTACGGGTTTGCCCATGTATAAACGAGCCAATATGGGTATCGGATATTTGCCGCAAGAAGCATCCGTTTTCAGAAAATTAAGCGTGGAAGATAATATTTTGAGTGTTCTGGAAATGAAAAAGTCGCTTTCAAAAGCAGAGCAAAAAATGAAAATGGAGCAGTTGCTGGAAGAATTTGGTTTAAAACATATCCGAAAAAGTAAAGGCATTCAGCTTTCCGGCGGCGAACGAAGACGAACCGAAATTGCGCGCGCCTTGGCAATTGATCCGGCTTTTATTTTGCTGGACGAACCTTTTGCCGGTGTTGACCCCATTGCGGTAGAGGATATTCAAACAATTGTGTCAAAACTAAAAGACCGGAATATCGGAGTGTTGATAACCGACCATAATGTGCACGAAACTTTAAGTATTACAGACCGTGCCTATCTTTTGTATGAAGGTAGAATATTAGAATCCGGAACGGCGCAAGATTTGGCAAACAATCCGGAAGTGCGGGAAAAATATCTCGGCAAGAATTTTACGCTTAGGTAAATGACGGCTTTAAGTCGCATTTCGAGACTTTTGCAAAAGTAAAACTAAGTATCTAACTTTTTTTTAACGGCGTAGCCCTCACCTAAGGAATTAATAAACTATGAATTAAAAATTAAAACCCGATTAGAGCGGGAAGTTGGAAGTTGGAAGCTGGAAGTTGGAAGAAAGTTGAGAATTGAAAATTGTTAAAAACCTTATTTTCGGTTCAAACCTTAGTAGAAAAAGATAGTCAAAAAAATAAACCTTATTAGCTTATTAATAATTTTACTTAATTAAACTTGCAAAGTATTGTTTCACAATTTTTTTATAGGTAGCAAAATCAATCTCCCTACACCCTCTTCTCCAAGAGGGAATTTGACGCTTGCTCTTTGCAAAATAACTTTTAATTTTTAATTTATCATTACTTGCATGGACAAAAACCTTATTTTCGAACTTTTAATTTTTAATTTATCATTACTTGCATGGACAAAAACCTTATTTTCGGTTTAAACCTTAGTAGAAAAAGATAGTCAAAAAAATAAACCTTATTAGCTTATTAATAATTTTACTTAATTAAACTTGCAAAGTATTGTTTCACAATTTTTTATAGGTAGCAAAATCAATCTCCCTCCACCCTCTTCTCCAAGAGGGAATTTGACGCTTGCTCTTTGCAAAATAACTTTTAATTTTTAATTTATCATTACTTGCATGGACAAAAACCTTATTTTCG
>PDWI01008302.1_pt1 | contig 12280 bp, 14 predicted proteins | sample 1430891 | NCBI WGS metagenome assembly PDWI01 (sample SAMN01162508, study PRJNA174530) | Oral metagenome, whole genome shotgun sequencing project. | biome: Marine environment; feature: Marine mammal; material: Swab sample of the gingival sulcus; isolation source: swab sample of gingival sulcus...
TCTCCAGCAGAAAAGGCAGATATTAAAGAGGAAGATAAAATCATATCCATGAACGGTAAAGAGTTTGATAAGCAAAATGATTTGATTAACCTTATGAGGGATAAATATGCAGGAGAGACCATAGTTTTAAGTATAAAGAGAGCAGGAAAACTCATAGAGAAGAAAATAAAATTAGGAGAGTATCCAAAGGGTAATTTTAGTAAGTTCTATTTCAAGAGAGGTATCGGTAAAAGGAATAATTTTTCTATTCCTTCAATAGATAAACATTTTATCTTTTATGATAACTATAGGAGCATAGGAGTTGAAGTTATCAATTTGAATGAAAAGTTAGCAAAAGCACTAGGAGCAAAAGAGGGTTATGGATTGATGGTTAAGAGAGTGGGAAATAACTCTCCTGCTCAAAAATCAGGTATTAAAGAGGCTGATATTATTTTTTCGGTAAATAATAAACCTGTGAAATCAATATTTTTGTTGAGAGATTATATTAATAAGTTTGGAGATAAGGAGTTACATATTAAAGCTTATCGCAAAGGTAAAGAAAAAAATTTTAATGTTAAAGCTAACAAATCGCAATTTTCTATTTTTTATAAAGAAGTTGAGAAGATGAGAAATTTGGAAAGGCTATACCTTAAAAATAAAAAAGAAAAGATACAAAGACAACAAATAGAGTTTAATAAACGACAAAGATTTCAAAAATTAGAGAGGAAAAAATTAGAGAAGAGAATGAAAGAGTTAGAAGAATTACAACTTAGGCTTAAAGAAGAAAGACTAAAAAAATATAAGTCTAAGAAAAGAGAAAAGCTTATTCTTTAATAAAATGATTAATAACTTTTAAATCTTTATCTAAATAATAACCTTGTTGCATGGTTTGGGAGATGTATTCTTTGCTTTTGATTACCGCATCTCTCAAATTTTCTCCTCTTCCTAAAAAGGCGGCAATTGCAGATGAGAGAGTACAGCCTGAGCCGTGCGCATTAATATCCTTAATCCTCTTTCCCTCAATTACTTCCATGTTGTTTTTGCTTATGAGTATATCATTTGATGTATCACTATTTGATAAATCTCCTCCTTTAATTAAGAAAGGTTTTTGATATTTTTCATATAATGATTTTGCCGCTTCTTTCATTTTTTCATAAGAATTTATCTCTTTATCCAATAAAACTGAAGTCTCTTTGATGTTTGGAGTAATAATGCTTGCCAAGGGAAACAATTTTTCTTTTAGTGCTTTAAAGGCATTGTCTTTAATTAATTTTGCTCCTGAAGTGGCAACAAAGACAGGGTCAAGGACAATATCTCCTTTAAAATTTTGTAGTCTTTTTGCTATGCAATTCATAATTGCTTCACTAAATAACATACCTATTTTTATTGCGGCAACATCAAATTGTTTAAAAATGGCATTCATTTGTTGTTCAATAAATTGAGTAGGCATTTCAATTATATCGTGAACTTTATAATGATTTTGTGCAGTTAATGCAACTATTACAGAAACTCCATAAGTAGAGCAAGCAGAAAAAGTTTTTAAATCTGCTTGTATTCCCGCTCCTCCTCCTGAATCGGAAGTAGCAATGGTTAATATTATTTTTTTATTATTCATTTTTTTTTACTCCTAATACTTTAATAAAAAGAATATATTTTATTTCCAATTTATAATATCATTTTAGGTAAAAATCAAATTTGACTTTCCTATATGTATGGAACTCATACAGACTTGACAATATTTAATAAATATCATATTCTTTATACTTCATAATGCGACTGTGGCTCAATGGATAGAGCATTTGGCTACGAACCAAAAGGTTTGGGGTTCGAATCCCTACAGTCGCGTTTATTTTATTCATGAAAAAATTAATATTATTTTTTTTATTATTTTCTTTGCCTTATGTCTGTTTTGGTCTATGTAAACAAAATAGTTCGAATTTTAGTTCCGATTTTAGTATAAAAATTGGCAATGATTGTAAAAAATATTTATTTCTAGAAGACACGAATACTCTCTTATCAGAGCTTGATAAGAAGAAACAGTTCCTAAATAAAATGTTGGCAACCATAAAAGAAGATAAATTATGTTTTTGGTTCAATCTTTCTTTTGATTTTTATCAAGTCCATGCAATATATCTTGATAGTGGAAATTATCAAATAGGTTCTCCTTTTATCTGGAAAGGAGTTCTACTTTAAATAGAAATATTTTCAATGAATCTGGATTTATTCAGAAAAGAGATTGAAGAGATTGATTTGCAAATTATCCGTTTGTTAAATAAAAGGATGAGAAACTCTTTGATAATATCTCGTTTAAAAGACAAAATAAAAGATAAAGATAGGGAAAAATATATTTTTAATTATTTGGATAAAAGCCCTTCTTTGCTTTTAGATAAGAAATTCAAAAGAGGAATATTTGAAAATATTATTAGAGAAAGCTGTGTATTACAGCAAAAAGGTCAAAATACTTTGATTGTTCTTGAGCAAGATTTTTATGGTATTTCTAAGAAAGAGATTATAAAAAAAGTTAATAAACCAATAACTTTTTTTACCTGTGAGAGTATTCAATTTATAGTTGAATTGCTTAAAAATTCTCTTGTGGACTACTCTCTTATTTCTAAAGGACAATTAAAATTTTTCCAAGATTTGTTTGCTACTAATAAAAACATTAAAATTATCGATGAATTTAAGTTTACTCCCCGATATTGTTTAATGGGCAAGAGTTCTTTAGATGAAATTAATGAGGTTTATGTTAATGCTAACAGTCTTAAATATTGCAGTAAATTTATAGGTTTAAATAATTTTATGATAAAAGAGTATGGAAATATTGAAAATAACCTTACAAAAATGTTTAAATCCTTTACTAAAAATACGGGGTTAATTGCGAATATGGATTTAGCTTGTTTATATGGCTTGGATATTATAAAAAGAGATTTGGCTAATGACTTTGCAGAAATTGATTTATGCTTGATTGGAAAAGAATGTGATATTTAATTGGTATTACCCCACTTTTTTATTTTCAAATTACCTTAAATAATTTATTATCAACAATTAACAAGGATTTTAGATTGTCCAACTCTTTTTCTTTATGCTATAAAAATCATGAAATTTAAAAAGGCTATACGTGTTTGTCTTCTCTTCTATCGCTTCGCTGATCCTCAGCTATCGCTTGGCGCTTCGGATATTTTTTGTCCTAAAAAATATCCTCCAGATGCCCGCTTCGAAGACAAAACACGACACCTTTTTAAGAATTGTTAAATTAAAAGTGGGGATGATGATAATTTTTAAATCTTGACAAGAGCTTGTTAATTAAATATCATTGGCTACGATGACAAGATTAAGTGTAAATATCAATAAAATTGCTACCATAAGAAATGCCAGAGGAGGCAGTATGCCCAATGTCGTTAAGGCGGCAATTAAGGCACAAGAGTATGGAGCGGAAGGTATCACAGTTCACCCCAGACCTGATGAAAGACATATTCGCTATCAAGATGTAAGAGATCTGAGACCTGTTGTAAAAGAGGAGTTTAATATTGAAGGTTATCCAAGTGTGGACTTTATTAATCTGGTTCTGGAAAATAAGCCCGAACAGGTTACTTTGGTGCCGGATCCTCCCGATGTTTTAACCTCAAATGCCGGTTGGGATATTAAAGAACATCTTCATTTCTTAAAACCGATAATATCAGATTTTAAAAAAGAAGGAATCAGATGTTCACTCTTTGTTGATACTAATCTTGATAATATTTCCCGTGCCATAGATACGGGATGCGACAGAGTGGAGTTATATACAGAACCTTATGCTTTAAATTATCCTTTAGATAGGGAAAGGGCTGTTGCCCCATTTATTAAAGCTGCTCAAAAAGCACACGAAGTTGGATTAGATATAAATGCCGGTCATGATTTGAATTTGGATAACTTAAAATTTTTTAAAGAATCCCTACCTTTTTTATCGGAAGTTTCAATAGGTCATGCCTTGATAAGTGATGCTTTGTATTTAGGATTAGAGAAAACTATTAGAAAATATTTAGATTGTCTCATTTAAAATGTTTATTTTTATAATTTAGTTTCAATATCAAAATCATTATTAATCAGAAATGGAAAAGGTGAAGAAATGTCAATAAAAAAATTTGTTTTTATTTTAATATCTTTTATGTTTTTTGCAATTTTATATGGCGATAAGATTAAGGAAGAAATTAATGTGAATGCCAAATTAACACCTTCTCTTTTTACTACGGCAAGTATAGAAATTTATGGGCAGGAAGAGATTAAGGGAATGAATATAAAAGATTTATCTCAATTGCTATCTTATATCGTAGGGGTAGATGTTAAGAGAAAAGGAGCAAGCGGTTCATCATGGGATATAGGTATTAGAGGAAGTAATTTTGAACAAACTACAATAATGATTAATGGCATTAAATATAATAATCCTCAAACAGGTCACTTAAATACAAGCTTACCTATTTCTGTTGATCAAATAGAAAGAGTGGAAGTTATACATGAAGGAGGAAGTGTTTTGTATGGAGCAAACGCTTATTCCGGAGCAATAAATTTTATTCTAAAAAAGAATAGTTCTTCAAAAGGATTGATTAAACTTTCTGGTGGCAGTAATAAAACTTACGGAGCTTCGGCAAATGTATTTTTAGGGAATAAGAAGTTCTCGAATAATATTTCTTTGCAGGGATTTAGAAGTGATGGTTATGACGGAGGATTGAATTACAATAAATATTATAATCTCTTTTATAACGGCTGTTATGAGAATGATAAAAATAGTATCAATTTCCAAGGTTCTTATCTTTATAAAGATTTTGGAGCATACGGATTTTATGCACCTCTTCCCTCTAAAGAAAAAATAAAAAGTGCTATCTTTAGTTTGGAATATTTGAGAAGATTAAACAAAGGACAATTTAAAGTAACATTTTCAAATCTTATTCAAGATGATTATTTTGAACTTGACAGATACAGACCTCAATATTTTATGAATAGTACTTTAAGTAAAGTTTACAGGATAAATTCCCAATATATTCAAAGAGGAAAAAGAACAAGGATTATAGTGGGTACGGATTTGATGAATGAAGATATGGACAGCGAGAATATGAATGAGCACAGCAGAACTGGTGGGGCTATTTTTGGCAGTCTTCGTTTTAAAGGCAATTTTTTCCTCTATGAAGGCGGGGCAAGATATTTTATTAATAATGATTATAAAAAGTTAAATTATTATCTCGGTGTGGGGAAAAAAATTGAGAAGTGGCACTTTTCAATTAATTACGGGACGGCTTTCAGACTACCTTCCTTTACTGAATTATATTATCATTCTCCATCAAATATAGGGGATGATAACCTTTCACCAGAATCAAGTAAGAATTTGGGATTTAATATAAAAAAGCTTTGCATTAACGGCCAGGTAAATTTATCTTTTTTTTATAGGAAACAGGATAATATGATAGATTGGGTAAAAGACAAATCAAAAGAACCCTGGAGAGTTGTTAATAGTGAGCAATATGATATGGGCGGGATAACAATTTCTCGTGATTTTATTTTAGGAAATAATTCTATTCGTTTAAGTGTTGAAGGGTGTAAGCCTTTTGATGTTAAAAAGCCTAAAATATCAAAATATGGAATGAGGTTTCCTGAATTTATGACTAAATTAAATTATATAAGAAGATTTGGTAGAGATTGTAAGGTTTTTTCTTCCCTTGTTTACAAAAAACTTTACAATGTTGATGAAAAAGGTTGGTTCTTGGATATTGGCTTAAAATATCAATTAAATAATATTAATCTTTCAGTAAGTTTTGATAATATTTTAAATTGCCGAATGGAAGAAATAAAAGGATTGAGAGCTATGGGAAGACAGTTATTAATTGGAGTTGGCTGGGAAATTTTTTAAATATTACAGCAAGGGAAATAGGAATTAGGTTTAGCTAAGAAGTGCTTTCTTCTGAATAAAGATTTTCTAGATACTCTAAATATTCAGTAGGGACGAATTTTACAAAAATCCCTATATTAAATCCATTAATATCTTGTTTCACCCACTTAATATCTCCTCGTATTTTTAATAATTTATTTTTGATTTTTATCTTAAAAGGAATAGTTTCTCCTATTTTGAAAAATCTTCCTTTAATATCTCCTGTCATTAGTATTCCTTTTTGAGAGATGTTAAGTACAGAACATTTGTTGTCGTATATATAAGCATCTAATGATGTTTGAAAGCGACAATACTCTCTCTCTTTCTTTGTATCGTTTTCTTTTAACGTACTCATTTTTTTCCCCTTTGTATATAAAATATTAACGAATATTTTATTTTAAATCAACCTTTTATAAGTTAGTATACGATTATTATTTTATTTTGTTTCGTTATTATTTTTATTTTATACTATATTTTTGAGTATTTAATTTTAAAATTTTCTCTACCTTTTGTTATAATTTTTTTTACTGTTTATTATATTTTTAAAGTTTACTCTGAACTTTTTTAGCTGATTCCTTTTAGGGGTGTATTAAAAAAAGTGGGATAAGACAAAAAGTCTTGTTATTATATGCTTTCTTATGTTATAATTCTATCCATTAGTGGAGAGTTGGCAGAGCGGTTGAATGCGGCGGTCTTGAAAACCGTTGATCCTTTGCGGGGTCCCGGGGTTCGAATCCCTGACTCTCCGCCATTCACAACATTTAATTTATATAGCAAGTAATTATTAAAAGGATAAGATAAAAAAATATTTATTATTTAAAAGTCAACAAATAGTTGTTATAATTTATTATTGTTTTTTTATAATAACAGTTGTTTAGAGGTGGATATAAAAATGAGACGTTTTAAAATAAAGAGTAATGTTGAGTCTGTAGAGTCGGGAGTTTCAATAATATATCTTGACGGACATTTAGATGCCCATAGTGTAGAGAGATTTGAAGATGAGATACAAAGAAATATATCGTCAAATATTTTTAACTTATTGATTAATTGTGAAAAATTGGATTATATCAGTTCTGCGGGAATGGGTATAATCATGGGTTATCTTGATGAGGTAAGAGAAAAAAACGGTGATATAAAACTTTGTTGCGTAAATGATAAGGTTTTTGAAATCTTTGATTTGGTAGGTTTTACTGAAATTTACGATTTTATGAAGAGTGAAGAAGAGGCTTTGGAAAAATTCAAAGATGGATAAAAGAGAAAATGCACAAATAGTTTTAGAAATTGCCGCAACAACTGAATTATTAAAAATGTTAGTGGAGTTTACGAGGCATGTTGCTATTTTGGCAGGATTTGTTTCTTCTGAAAGTTGTAAAATATCAATAGCCATTGACGAGGCAGCTACTAATATTATAAAACATTCATATGAATATGATAAGAATAAGAGGATAAAAATAAATTACATTCTTTCTGAGGAAGGAATGACTATTGAATTAATACATCAAGGAGAGCCTGTAATTATTGAGGAAAACGATAAGTCATTAGTAGAAATGATTGAGGATAAGAGCAAGGGCGGTCTTGGAGTGAGAATGATGAAAAAGATTATGGATAGTGTTCAATACGAAACCAGAGAGGGAGAAAATATTTGTCGTTTAGTGAAATTGAAAAAATAGAACAGCAACTAAAGAAAACAACTAAAGAATTAAAACTTTCAAAACTTCTTGTTAATTCCATATATGAGTTTTCTTCAGCGGTTAGCAATACCTTGAGTAATGAGAGTGTGTTAAGGCTTTATTTCTCAATGGTTATGGGGCATTGTTGCATAGGCAAAGCTTTCTTATTTCATGAAGAAAGAGGACTTTTAAGAAAAAAAGGATTTGCTTTAACTATAGAGCAAAAAAAAGAGTTTAAGCAATATTTGTCTAATCTTGATTTTGAGGGTAAGAGTTTGTTGGTCGATGAACTTCCACCTCAATTTAATGATTTTAAAGAAGTATTGGAAAAAAAAGAAATTTATCTGCTTATTGATATATCAAATGATTTAACTACGACAGCGGTCTTGGGTGTTGCTAAAAAATTTAGAAAAGTGGAGTTTAATGAGGGAGATATAGAATATTGTTATTTGATGAGTAGATTTGCTCTTATAGTTATAGATAATTTTTTTATGTTTAAAAGCTTAATTCAAGCTCGTAAAACAGAACATGAGTTGAAAATTGCAAGGGAAATACAGCTTTCTCTCATGCCTCAAAAGATGCCTGAGATGAAAAATTTTGAGTTATCGTTTATTTATAAGCCTTTAAGAGAGGTAGGCGGAGATTATTTTGATTCTTTGGATATGGGTAATGGGCGAACTTCACTTTTATTGGCTGATGTTGAAGGCAAGGGATTATCTGCGGCTTTATTAGCGGCTTCTTCTCAAGCTGTTTTTTCTTCTATGAGTGCATTTGTTGACAGTAAAGATCCGGGAAGTTTTATAACTAAGGTAAACAAGCAGATTTGTCGCTTTACCAATGGTCAAAAATTTATACCTTTGGTTTGGTTGTCATTAAACGACGAGAAAAAAGAGATTCAATCTGTTAATGCTGGTCATTTGGCACCTTTGCACATCTCAGGGGATAAGGTTACTTCTTTAGATGTGGGAGGGACACTAACAGGCTTGTGGGATTTTATTAATTATGAATATCAGACGATAAATCCTGTTAAAGGCGATATTATAGTTCTCTTTACTGATGGTGTTAATGAAGCTGAAAATTTAGAGGGAGAAGATTTTGGAATAAACAGGATAGTAGATTTGGCTAAAAGAAATGTCAATAAGACAGCGAATGAGATAGGAAATATAATTTATGACAAGGTAAAAAGATTTACCAATGGCAGAGATTTAAACGATGATTTTACCCTTATCGTTTTAAAGGTAAAGTAATAAAGGATTTTTTATTTATGGACATAATAGAGTATAAGAAAGATTTAAGAGCTTCAATTAAGAAAAGAAAAAAGAAAGCGGGATTTTTAAATAGGGAAATTTGGAGTAAAGAGATTTGTTTGAAATTGGAAAACCTTAAGGAATTTAAGGAAGCAAAAAAGATTTTTATTTATTGGTCTATGAATGATGAAGTATTAACATGGGATTTAATACAAGCAAAAAGTAAAGATAAGACATTTATCTTACCCTGTGTTAAAGGCAGAGATTTGGAATTGAGAGAATTTCAAGGGGTAAAAAATATGAATTTGGGAGAAAAATACAATATCTTTGAACCCAAAGGAGCAATCGTTGATATTAATGATATTGATTTAGCCGTAATACCCGGAATAGCTTTTGATAAAAATCTGAACAGATTGGGAAGAGGCGGTGGATATTACGACAAGATTTTGCCTCAAATTAAAGGGAAAATACCTATTATTGCTTTGGCATTTGATTTTCAAATTATTGATGAATTATTGACAGAAGAGCATGATGTAAAAGTTGATATTATTCTTAGCAATTAATTGCTTGATATTACCTGTTTTTTTATCATTAAAAATTTGTATTCTTTTTTTTAGATAGTATAATTGTGATTATGAAGATTAAAATTTTATTTTTATTTTTGATTTTGTTTTGTTCTTGCACAAATAAAAGGGTTGAAAAGTATGATAATGGAGTTATCAAAAAGGAAACTGTTAAAAAAAGTGGAGAGGTGCAAGTAAGAGAGTTTGACAAGAACGGTTTGTTAAAGAAACACATTTTAAGGGATACAAAAGGTGAAGTTGTTACACTTTTTTTTCCGTCGGGAAAGATAAAAGCAAAAGATGTTATAAGCGGGAAAAACAGAGAAAATTTATCTGCTCAAAGATGGTATGAAAACGGCAAATTGGCTTCCTCACTATTTTATTTAAAGGGTAAAAAAGAGGGAGCTGCAAAAGAGTGGGATAAAGAAGGGAATTTAATTTTTTTAAGAAATTATAAAAATGATAATTTAGACGGAGAATATCAAAAGTTTGAGAATGGTAAAATAAAAATTTCAGGCAGTTATAAAAAAGATAAAGAAGAGGGCAAATGGGAATTTTATAATAATGGTTTATTAACTCATGAGATTAATTATTTAAAGGGTAAAAAAGAGGGAATTGAAATTCATTATTATAAGAATAAAAAGAAATCCATGGAAGTAAATTATAAAGATGGATTGGCAGACGGAAAATGGATTGAGTGGTATGAAAATGGTAAAAAATCTTTAGAAATACATTATAAAAAAGGGATTTTAGACGGAAGTTATAGTGAATGGTTTGATACCGGAGAGCTTGATTTTACCTGTATTTATAAAGACGGTAAAAGATATAATGGTATTTTTAAAGAGTATGATAAAGACGGAAATCTCAAATACCAAGAAAAAGTCAAAAATTTCAAGATTATATATAAGAAAAAATATTAAAATAATCTATGATTAATTTTAATTATTCTTCAAGGTAATGAACAGTTTTAAGGGTTAAACCTTTGGCAGGGGCTGTTTGCCCTGCGGCACATCTATTTTTTGCTTCAAAAATATCGGGGATATCTTGTGGATTTATTTTTCCTCTGCCCACATCAATTATTGTACCTACCATATTTCTTACCATATACCTTAAAAAACTCTTTCCTTTAATTTCAAAGCTTATTAATTTCCTGCTTACTTTCATATTAAAAAAATCAATCTCTCTCATTCTATTTTTTTGAGGTTCATCTGATGTAAAGGAAGAAAAATCCTTAGAGCCGATAAAATATTCGCAAGCCATACGCATATTTTTTAAGCTTAGAGGGTAAGGAATATGATGATAAAAACGGCTTTCAAAGGGTGAAGAAACTTGACCATAATATATCTTATACAGATAAGTTTTTCCCAGAGCGGAAAAACGAGCATTAAAACTTCTATCCATTTTTTTACACTCTACCACTCTTATATCTTGAGGTAACAATGAATTTAGTGCTTTTTGTAAAGAAATATCCTCTATATTAATGGGCAATAAAAAATTTGCCGTTAATCCTAAAGAATGAACTCCTGCATCTGTTCTGCTACTGCCGGTAACTATAACTTTTTTTTTAGCAATAATTGTTAAGGCTTTAATGAGTTCCCCTTGAATAGTAGGAACTTCCGGTCTTTGATATTGCCAACCTTTATAATTGGTGCCGTCATAACTGACAATAATTTTAAAGTTATATTTTTCCATAATATTATGCAAATAAAATTTGCATATTTTAAGAAAACTTGTTAAATAAAATAAGTTAAAATAATTATTTCTCTATTTTTCCTGAACGGATACATGAGGTACAAACTTTAAGACTCATGTTTTCTCCGTTTACTTTTGCTCTTACTTTTTGCAAATTCGGCAACCATCTTCTTTTGGTTAATTTATGCGAATGGCTAACATTATGTCCTGTTATCGGCTTTTTACCACAAATTTCACAAACCCTTGACATATTACTTTCTCCTTTTTCAATTATCTGTTATTATTACTTAATATTCTTGTTATTTTAAGAACAGTTTTAAGATAATATATTTAAAATCAAAACGATAATAACATATTTTATCCAAAAGATAAATACTCTTTTTTTTATCACTCCTATTTTTTTTACCAATGTTTAAATAAGGATTAGTCTTTGTTCTTTAGCGGTCATTTGTATAAGTTCTGATTTATTTTGCCTAAAGTCTTGATGTTGTCTTTTTATATAATCAAGTAATCTTAGCATAGCATTTCCCTTTTATGATATGGTCATACGGTATATCAGATTTTATATACCCATGTAAGCAGTATTTACGCACGACAATTTTGTATGTGATATGTGTTATCATAGATAATGACTAAAGTCACCCGCTATAAGTTAATTAGTGACTTAGGGCTATTGAATTGTGCCAAGTGGACATATTATAATGAAAATAAGTTTAAATTGTGCAAAAATGAAAAATAGCAGAAAGGATAGGTTATGAAAAAATATGTAAGTTTTATGCTCGCGCTACTTTTAGTGCTATCTTGCGTGCCACTAAGCGCACACGCAGAATCGACGTTTGATGTCATATTTGATACCGATGGGGGCACCCCACCACCAGCGAATCAAACAATACCTTATTCAGGTGGAACTGTCGATGCACCGCAAGCGCCACAAAAAGAGGGCTATACCTTTGTGGGTTGGGAAGAACAACAATTAAAAAAGATGGTTGACTTGTCTATAAGACTACGTGTCCTCGGCAATGAGACGATAGAATATACGGGTACAGATGGGCAGCGCTATGAAATAGAGCTTAGATATAATGTACATTTAAAAGCCATCTATAAAGCTAAACCGTGGATAAAAGTTGCCTTCAATGGCGACGGCGGCAGCCCCGTGCCAGAAGCGCAAACCTTGTATGCTGGCAGCACGATAAACTTAGATGCCAAACCCGTCAAAGATGGCTATACATTTCT